>JAEEGL011629451.1_pt1 | contig 53020 bp, 44 predicted proteins | sample 9134231 | NCBI WGS metagenome assembly JAEEGL01 (sample SAMN16246548, study PRJNA631951) | gut metagenome | biome: gut microbiome; feature: rumen; material: fiber-attached | host: Bos | place: Iran: Karaj | collected 2018-10 | reverse complement strand
TTGGATTTGAAGCCATATAAAAAGTAACGAAGCTAAAATAGCAGATGACAGACTAAAATTACGCGTTCACGCGTTACGCTAAGAGTGGAAGGGCTATGCCCGCATGAGAAAATCCACCGGCTAGGCCGGTGGATGTTTAATGGTTCCTTCTATGGTGGAGTGTGCGAGACGTCATTTTTCGCTTCGCGAAAAATTCCCGCAGGGCGTCGCCTCAAAAAGTCCAAAATGAATTCTGGACTTTTGCTCGGCTCCTACTGCGTTCGAACTCTGCGAGTTCTTGTCCCCCACATTGCCATGTATAGAAAATACTCAACCTGTTGGTTGAGTATTTTCTATGGTGGAGTGTGCGAGACTCGAACTCGCCACCTCAGCTATGCCATAGCTGCGCTCTACCGGATGAGCTAACACCCCAAACATAAACCATCACTTCATTCATGGGTGGGTTCTGCCACCACATGCTTCCCCCACTCTCGCTTGGGGCTCGAGCGGGGGACCCCCAAGTGGTGTCACCCACCCATGAATGAAAGATTAAATGTTCGCTTGTAGTTTTATTCTAGCATAATCCATGATAAAATAAAAGTATGAAGATTTATTATCCTGGATTTTTACCACATTGGCGCGTCTAATACTTTTTGATTCAGTAATTTTAACAGGAGATTTTTATGAAAACTATTTTAACAGGGATTAGGGCGAATTCAGAATTACACCTTGGGCACTATCTTGGTGTAATTATTCCCATGACGAGGCTAGCTAACAAGTATTCGAAAGACTATAACGTAAACATTTTTGTACCGGATTTACATTCGATTATCTCAGAAATTGATGGCGATTTGCAAAAAAATATCGTGAGGACTATTAAATACTACTTGGCAGCAGGCCTTGAGATTAATGACAATATCCACATTTATCGCCAGAGTTATATTCCTGCACATTCGGAGCTTTGCTGGATTTTGAACTGTGTTGCGACGATGGGTGAAGCTTCCAGGATGACGCAATACAAAGAAAAGTCGGAAGGCAGAGAATCGTGTAATGTAGGGATATTCGATTATCCAGTTCTAATGGCCGCAGATATTTTACTATATTCGGCGGAATACGTGCCAATTGGCGAGGACCAGTTTCAGCATATTGAGCTGACTCGGAATCTAGCCACGCGCTTTAATCATAAATATGGTGAAATATTCACAGTGCCGGCAAAGACTGCCGATCAGGTAAAGTTTATGGGGGTGTCAGACGGAATCCGGATTCGTGATTTGCTTAATCCTGAGAAAAAAATGAGTAAATCCACTAAAGCTGAAAACTCGAAAATAATGCTAGACGACGAACCGACAAGGGCAGCGAAGAAGATTATGTCGGCCACTACGGACTCTCTCGGCAAAATTAAGTTTGATATGTTTAACCAGCCTGGAGTATCGAATTTATTACAGATAGAGGCTCTAATTAACGATCGACCTTTGCAGGATGTGATTTCTGATTGGGCTGGAGAAACACGTTATGGTGAGCTAAAGAAAAAGGTTGGCGAGAGCGTTAGCACGATGCTCGCTGATTTTCAAAAGAAGTTGGGAGAAATTAGTGATGACGAAGTATTCTCACTATTTCAATCTGGCGAAGATTACGCAAATAAAGTAGCAACAGCAAAGCTCTTGGAAGTGCAAAGAGCGGTTGGCCTTAGAGATTAGTTAAAAGAATATCAGGGTGTTCTTTAAGCTAAGCCAGTAAGACATCAAGACGTAAAGGTCTTTCTGAATTCTTGCCAACATAGCCTGTCGGATTAATGCGACTAGGAGCTAAAGCACATTACACAATAAAATAACCCCAAGAATGGGTGAAGTGAAAATTGAGGGTAGCGGGTAGCCCGTTGCCCGAACCTTATATTATATCACGTATGTAAAGATTAGTCAAGTTATGGTATAATCATCTCTATGATTCGAACAGGGAAAAAATTTAGTAAGCCAGCAATGTCTAGGGTAATAAATGGTGATGTAGAACTGAAGTCTCAACAGGAAGCAGTCAATAAGACTCGACTTGACCATATGATGGTGAAAATTTTTAAGAGCTACAATCGCTCGACCCTGCAAAAGTTTATTGAAAATGGTTTTGTGCGAGTGAATGGGGAAGTGATATTGAAGCCGAATCAGAAATTTGATGATAATGTTAGGATTGACCTACTGATTCCTGATGAGTTAAGGAATGCCGATATGGAGCCGGAGATTTTGTATGAAGACAATGATGTCTTGGTTGTCGTAAAACCAGCTGGGATGTTAAGTGAGCCCAGAGGGGAGTATTGTCCCGAAAAAACACTAGGTGATTATGGGATTGTGGTACACAGATTAGATCGCGATACAAGCGGTGTGGTAATTATGGCAAGAAACGAAGAGGCAAAGAAGTTCCTGAAAAAACAGTTTCAGCTGCGCAAGGTGCATAAAGTCTATAATGCGATTGTTGTAGGACGACCAAAACTCGATAAGGCGAGGATTGATTTGCCGCTCATTCGAAATCTTAAACGACCGACTACGTTTTTGGTTGATGCGAACGGTAAAGAATCTGAAACTTTTTACGAGTTGAAACGAGCAAGCGATAAGTATGCTTTAGTAGAGCTTAGGCCAACAACTGGTAGGACTCATCAACTTAGGGTACACATGAAATATCTTGGCCATCCGATTCTGGGTGATTTAGTATATGGTGAACCTATCACTGACAAAAAGATCAAGCCCCGACTTTACTTACATGCGAAAACATTAGAGATAGTTTTGCCGTGTGGCGAAAAAAAGGTATTTACTGCTCCTTTGCCGCAGGAGTTTAATGATGTTTTTTGACGATGTTGCTAGTGTTGCCAATATAGCTTCGTCGGCCGAGACTTCTATTTTTGTAATTCCGGACAGCATTGATGTGCGAATTCCGCAGGCATTGATTTTGAAGCCTGAGGAAAAAGCGTCTATTACTATAGAACAAGTACGTGATGTGTTGCAAATCGTGCAGAAGAAACAGCTGTCAGAGATTTTTATTCTGGTGAGACCGGCTGATGTATTAAATCTGGAAGCCGCGAATGCGCTTTTGAAGACTCTGGAAGAGCCGCAAAAACGAGTGCACTTTGTTCTGGTAACTAGTACTCCGTCGAAGCTTTTACCAACAGTCCTCAGCAGAAGTGCGATTTATTTTTTGCGAGAGAGTGCTGACTCGATTAGAGATATTAACGTCGACACGAAGACGCTGACATTAGCTAAGAAGTTAATTGTAGCAAAACCCCATGAGCTTTTTGATTTAGCCGAAGAAATAACTAAGAAGAAAGACAATGTTAGACAGTTTGCACTTGGCATTTTGGGAGCCGCGATAGAAGTATTATATAAAACCTATTTAATCAATCAGAAGGCTGTTTTCTTAAACAAGCTTCCAAAGTTTTTATCGGCTTATGATGCAATTAATAATAATGGACATATTAAATTGCACTTGGTTGCCGATTTGACGTAGTTTTTGTGTTCCTGGGGTAGTTTGCTAGGTAGATTTTATCGTGCAGTATTTCGGGATAGTTCCAATTATATTGTTTTTATGATAAAATTGGCGCATGATAGCTGTAGCTACTATTATGTTGTTTGTCATCTACCTTGATTTCTTTTTTCCGGTGGAAGTGAGGCCAAAAAAGACACAACAGAATTCTACTAAGTATGCCGCTCAGATGAAAAAACTGTGGCAAATCGCGCAGACCGCGATGAAAGAACGCAAGCCATTCCGTGCGGAAAAAGCTTTGTTGACGATTCTGAAATTTGATGAAAAGAATGCCGCCGCCTATAATCGTCTTGGGATTTTATATGCTAAGAGCGAGAAGTATGACGAGGCTGTAGAATGCTTTGAAATTGCACAATCTCTTGATAATAACCCTGCTTCGATACATAATGCCGGTCTGATATACCTTGAGACTGGTGCGTACGAGAAGGCTGGGATTGCTTTTCGTCAAGCAATTGCACTCGAAGGCGATGTACCCGCGAGATATATCGCGTTGGCTAAGGCTGAAGAAAAAATGGGGCGCAATAAGAAGGCCGTGGATGCGCTCGAGAGTGCTTTTGAACTTGACCCGAAGGTCTCTACTTTGCGCCAGATTTTGGCAATTTACGAGAAGACTGGCGATACAGAGGCCGCGACGGCAACATCTGCGCGTATTGAAGAACAGGTCGCAAAAGAAACTATTGCAAAGCAAAAACGTTCAGCTAAGACTAGAACGACTTTGGCCTCTCGAAGTAGGCTTCCTTTACGTGCTAAGATGGGGAATGGGCGTGCTATCTCTCGTGGCAGAGGAAGGATTGATGCTCAGACTGGGCTTAAAGTGAGTTCAAGTGTTTCCAGCAAGCAAGAAACCAAGGCGCCATGACGAATGGTGAAGGCTTGCATTATTCGGAAGAAGGCTTGATTTTTTTAAAATTCAGATCTTGGTGTTGGGAGTAGAACTAGACTTTGACTAGATTATGAATCTTCCGCTTCTCTTCGTATAAACGCGTCTAATAGGCAAGGGAACACAAAAAACGCCGAGATGGCGCTTTTCAATCCGACTTTTGGTGCTGGAGGTAGGACTAGACTTTTGCTAAAGCAAAAGTCTTCCATCGGGCGTCGGTTCAGCAAATCTAAAATAAATTTTAGATTTACATTCACCTCCTACGATGGGCGAACCTACGGTTCTCGTCGTTACCCCAAAGAATTATTAAAATAAAATAAACCCTAAAGGGCTTCTCTTATTTTAGTGGTGCTGGAGGTAGGACTCGAACCTACGAAGCCCGAAGGCGAGAGATTTACAGTCTCTTGTCATTGCCACTAGACGACTCCAGCTAATAATTCCATTATATCAAATTTGATGGATAATTCAATATTTTGCCGAGCTTGTGTTGTTATTACATTACGTGATAATGTCGTAGTTTGCTGGACTTGTGTTACTGAGCTTGCACTGTGTTTTGTGCCAAGTTCGGCGAAATGTATGATATAATCTCTGTAGGACATGCCGTCTTAGCTCAGTTGGTAGTAGCGTCGCCATGGTAAGGCGAAGGTCTCGGGTTCAAGTCCCGAAGACGGCTCCACCAGATTAGGATAAAAGAACCCCCCGCTCTTTCTGGAGTGGGGGGTTGAGTTTAGCCATATATGGCTTTTTTGGAGGGATTATTCTTCTTGTGTCTGTATGATACTGAAACTCATGGCTGTAAAAATTTCGTAATTTGGAAAGTTACAATCACACATGAGGTCGATTATAAAACACTCTACGTATTTTGGTTCCATCTTGATTTGCCCCTTTTTGTATAATGCTACGATTGCCTCGAGATACGTTATACCGAGACTTTCTGATAATTCAGAAATCTGGGTTAATTCGGGGTCTTCTTCCATGATTATCCTAACGATTTCCGGATTATTTTTCAGAACTTCCGGTGAAGTGTCGAGGTCTAAGATTTGTGCAAGCCTCAACAAATCTATTGCTCCTGCTGTATAATCAAGCACCATACTTATGAATTCCAATACTAAGTCATTATATTCCGTAACGCTTTCAATCTGGTACTGCCCCTGTGACCTGAATATTTTAAATGCTTTCTCCTCGCCTAAGATGTGAAGAAGGGTCAATTGTCTTGCTGTTAGCACAAGTATGTTTTTGACGTAGGGCAATGACTTTTCTCTTTCTGGCGGTTTCTCGCGTCTTAGCCCAATAATCTTAAATATCTTCCATAACTTGTCTTCAATATCAAGAGTTTCAATTGACTGTTGAATTTGTCTCAAGATTAATTCGTCCATGTTTCCTCCTATTAATGTGCATATCTCCTCGATAGAGGTCCCTACGTTGCTCTCTGCATTATAATATATTCGTTCAAATTCGTCAAGTTTTTGATTTTACGTTGGGATATGATATAATTGTGATGAAACTACTATTACAGTTGATTTTGTTGTTTTACAGAAGGAGGTAATTTATGGTATCTACCGAGTTGCTAATATCAAAGATTGTCGAGAGCGTCAGAACATATGCTAGTCAATTTTCGACTTTTTCAGATCGTGGAGGCGGAGGTGTTCTTATTGTCGTGGAGCCTAGAAGTTGGTCTGCGGGTTTTAGTTTTGGTCTGTCTCGTTACGAAACATTGAGGGCGTATTTTGCTACTATTTTTCCTGACGGAAGTGAAACTATTACGATTCCGGATGAGAATAATGTTAAGGTATGCACTTTTGGTTTCGCAGCTATGAAAACAAGTGACGCTTTTAACGCAATCGATTATGGTGGAATACAGATGTCTGGGGTTTACCCCTATAACCATAATGAAGCAGGATTAGATTATGATTGTGGATATGCGCACCATTTGGGATGTGTCATGTTCCGAGTTATGATGAATGGTTCGGAGCATTTTTGTGACATTTTCGTCACTACTTCAGGGGGCAGACCAAGAGAAGATGTTCTTTCCTCCTATACCGCAAAAGAAGCGATCAAAGAGGCTTTTAATTTGCCCGGGTATGCTATTCTTGCTCCTACGCTTGAGGATGTCCAGATTGCTATTATGCTTGCTGAGGATAAAGAACGCGCTAAGGCCGAAGAGGCCGATCTTCTTGGCTGGACTTGGAATGCACTGGAAGATCATTTTCAGAAAATGGCTGCCGAGAAGCGGCCGCCTGTCCAGATCGGTAAGGTCTATGAGGAGGTTGGCCTGATGATGGGTGAAGTATCTTGATGCCCTGGAAGACGCTGGCGGATTGCTGCGAGAAAATGGCTGTCGAGGCTCGATTTCTTACCCAAATTACCACGCTTTTGGACGAAGTCGACTCGATAATAAACGACTCCTTGTTGTAGTTTCATCTAACCCGGCCTCAGGTCGGGTTTTGCTATGTTGTAGGATTATGTTGTAATTAGTACACTAATCTGGGTTAAATAGGCAAAATGTGTGTATGCTAACTCTTAAATAGAACCACAAGAAAAAGGCCGCCCGGTTGGGCGGCCTGTCAATGTGCGGCAGACCTGTTTGATTCTTTATATCAAATGTTACCGTCTTCTGCCATTGCCATAAGAAGCTTAAGGAGACTTGCTTTGGGTCCTGCACCGATCCCGATCACAGCGACGCCCGGAGCCGTATATAAGTCAGCCTTCGACATCGCCCCGAGTACCTGTTCTCGAGTATAATACTTCTGCTCGATTAACTGTGCAATTATTTCTTTGCTCAGCCGACGGTTCTCGAGGGAGAATTCACCATCCGCAATAGCTCGCAGAAAAGCATATACTTCATTTTTCGACAGAGCTTTGAATGCTCCTTTTCTACCTTTAATACAGGCAGACAGACGTGAAGGCCTGATGGAGAGCTCTCCTCTTGTATCCACCTGAATGGCTCGGAGCTGTTTCGTAAAAGATCCCATCTCTACGTAGGAGCTGAACGTTTCTATAATTTCGTTCACCCCGTCGAGTTTAAGGAGCTCTTTTCCTCTGTTCTCTACTAAATAGCCTTTTGCGGCTTCAATGATCTTTTTGACATAAGATGCAACACAAGGGTCCAACATTGCAGTAGCCGTATCATCCGTCAAGCGATTAAGTACTCGAGAGAGCTTCCTCCAATCTCCTTTCTCCATTTTTTCCAATGCTTCCTTTAAATCACATTTCTCGCAGTTCATTTTTCCCTCCTTAGCTATTGGATTGTTATAAAGGTACGAATCTTTATTTTAGTATATGATATAGATTTTGTCAATGTTGTTTTTTTGGAGTGGCTTCGGTATAATTTGATGAAAAGGAGGTCAAATGAAATATACCGATTATGCGGAGCGGGCGCCAGATGAGCAATACAAGAATCTAATTCGTGAGGTTTTGGAGCATGGCACTTGGGGCCCATCTCCGATGGTTGATAAAGATGGCAACGAAGTGCGAACGATCGATTATCTTGGCGCGACTCCCGTAAGATTCAATATCTTAAAAAATGGTGCACCGATTATAACTGAACGTGACATTTCGGCTTTTTGGAAGGCTGCTGTAGGAGAGCTGCTAGCATTCATTAACGGTGTACATACTCAGTCCGGACTTGAAGAATTTGGCTGCAAATGGTGGAAATTTTGGGCTACTGAGAAAAAATGTAAAAAACGCGGTCTAGAGACTGGTGATCTTGGACCCGGCTCTTATGGTGCTGCATTTGCGAATTTTCCAACTGTCGACGGCAAAGGGTTCAACCAGTTTGCTGAAATAATCAAGCAAATTAAAGAACGTCCAGAACTGAAAGCGCATTTCATTTCGCCTTGGATTCCGCAATACACGATTCGCAATAAAGATCATACTCAAAAAGTAGTCGTTGTGCCGTGTCATGGTTGGATTCATTTTAGAGTTCTAAACGGCAAGTTAAATATGGTGATGTTTCAGAGGAGCTGTGATATTTTGATTGGGTGTCCTTCGAACTGGGCGCAGTACTCATGTTTGTTGCTTGCAATGAGTGAAGTTCTTGGACTAGAGCCAAACGAGTTTGTTCATATGATTTCTGATGCGCATATCTACGAGAACCAGCTGCCTTGGGTAGATGAAATCTTAGGGCGTGAGTCGCGAGCTTTTCCGACAATCAAGATAACGAAATCCCATGATAGCATTTTTGATTATCGTCCTGATGATTTTGAACTTTCCGATTATCATCCCCATGACAAGATTAAGGGTATACCGGTAACTATCTAGTATGAAAGACGAAACGACATCCATTTACAAACTTTCTGGCGTTGATCCGGTGAAAGATATTTCTACACACGATTCTGCTGAAAGTGCGGCTAAAGTAGAGACTTTTGCGCATAAATTGCCAGGCGATATCCCAACAAAAGAAAAAACCGTACTAGACGAAACTTTAGCTAGAAATATAGCAGCCGCTAGACTACAAGGGAAGACTATCGGTTTAGTGCAGGGGTCTTACGATTTGTTCCATCTGGGGCATCTGAGGTATCTTTTGAAGGCAAAATCACTTTGCGACTTTCTTGTTGTAGCTCTAGATAGTGACGAAAAGATTCGTAAGAGAAAGGGGAGTGGTCGGCCGATTATCCCAGAGGGGGAGAGGTACGAATTTATCAATTTGTTAGGGTTTGTGGATGGTATCATTATTAAGCAGGTAAATGATCCCAAATGGGGAACGATTAAAGCAATTTGCCCAGATGTGCTTGTAGTGGTAAAAGAAAACTACTCTGATGATGAGTGGATCAAGTTGCGAACGTATTGTGGGAAATTGGCGGTTTTGCCAAGGCAGTCTAAATCTTCCACTTCTGACAAGATTCGTAAGATTACTATTTCGGCACAAAGGAACCGCATCGAGAACTTGGACGAGAAAATCGCTAAGACAGTCGAAGATATGCGAGCACGTCTTAATATTCCGAAAGAGCCAACCGGAATGCTGGCAAGGATTTTTGACGTAATACACGAGTCTACGGACTGGGTATGCCCTGTTGCGGCTGTGTGCAGATATAATGGACGATACTATAGTGGGACGAATAAGTCTGATTTCAACTTGCCGATGTACGATATCGTTAACCGTACAGAGCTTTATTATGCGGCAACGGAGCATGCGGAAGTTAATCTTTTGAAAAAAATGGGGGAGGTGGAGAATCTTGACTCTCCGCTCTATATTTCTTTGTTCCCATGCGATAAATGTATGAAAATTTTAATTCAGAAGGGCGTTAAGAAGATTTATTATTTGGAGGATCACGAGGAACGACATTGGTCGCAGAGGTCGCATGCTCTAGCGGACGCAAATGGTATTAAGACGATAAAGATTAATCCGGCGGACTATGATGCTAAGAAAAAATCCTAAATAATGAGTGATAGCCAATAAGAAAGAGGTTTATGAGTGAAGATAAAAAGCTTAATAGCAGAGTAAATAAAAACTCTACTAACGAGATAGATTACAGTGTATATAAGTATATCTATCCACCAAATTCACGCGAGCAAGAGCAGCTCGACATAATGATGCGGGATGAATATTCGGATAAGGACCCGCTTGACCCGAGGTACATAGAAAATGATATTGCCTTTGAGACCGATTATTGGTCGGTTTCTTGGAATAAGTTTCCATACGAAGGAGCAAAAAAACAGTTTTTGATTGTGATAAAACAGCCGGTATATGACATAGTCGATTTGACGCCAGATATGTGGTTTGACTTGCAAACCGTTCTAGTTAGATTAAAAAATGAGTATGGAGTTATCGGCGGTGCCTTCTGTATGCGTTACGGCGACCCTGCTTTGTCTGGAGCTTCGCTCAAGAGATTGCACGCTCACGCTATTCTTCCAGATGATGGCTGTAAGGTTGTGTTTAAGATTGGCGGGAAAAAAGAGCTGAAGGAGCATCTGATAATTAAGTCTCCGGACGAGCTTTTGTAGTCTTACAATTCTTTTAAAATTCAAGCGGCACTCTTTGATCGATTTAAGTGAAAATTTTATCTGAATTGTTTTGAGTTTTGACTGAGATTTTTTGGTGGAATTCTTGCTGGATTCTGCCGTTGCTTAGTTGCTTCTTTGCCACTTTTTGTTGATTTTTGAATGTTTCTTTGCTAGATTTTGCTTCTGCTGCTTGACTCTCAGATTAAAACATTGTATAATGGATAATTGATTGAGGAAATGCTATCAATTGTAATTTAAATTTATGGGGAGGTGACAAATTGAGTGAGAATTGTTTATCTAGTCAATAAGCTGCAGAAAAGTGCCTGTCGGAAACGCATTTCCTTTTTGTAATGGATGTATGAAATAAGGGGGTATAAATTGTGGAAAGATTACAGTTGTCTAGTATAAAAGATTTTTTAGGACAGATGTTTCCAATTATTAACTACGGTTGGGGGGCAATCAAGGCTAATGGTTTTTGGCCTATGATCGATTTGGTAGTCATTTTTGTTCTCTCTGTTGCGAGAGACTATTTCCAGGACCTTCGGGCAGCGAGAGGCAAGCCGGTATCCGAAATGCAGAAGAATATCGAGAACCTTTTTGTTCTCATTATCTTGTTTTACGCATGGGAAGTGATTCCTGCGTCATTCGGACACGGGTATATAGGATATGAAGTTTTTGACTGTTTTTTCTTTTTTCTGATGTTTTATCTTCACGATAGAGCACAGGAACTTGAGAAAAAAATAAAATTCAGGCTAATATGGCAAGGGGCGTCCTTTCTCTCTATTGTCGCCATTATGGTCTACGTTGTTTTTCGTAGAACCATCCCCTGACTCAAAAAAATCCTGCACTGTGTGCGGGATTTTTAATGCCCATTTTTTTGATGGGTAGGTTTGGTTTTACATAATAATAGTTTTTGGGTTATTAAATAATTAGCTGAAAATTATGATATTTGTGATTTATTTTTTTAGCTGGTGTTCGGTAGTCGATTCAAAGTGATGGTGATGATGGTGGGAAAAATGCGGAAAAATAAATTCCAGACCTACCTTAATAATAACAAAAGCGATGGCGATACTGATATACGATTCAAGATTAACTTGCCAAATTAAATAGATTATCGTTGAGATTAAAACTGAAACGGAAATCCACATATCATTCATGGTTTCAGCCCCCGATGCGCTAAGTACGGTAGAGTTTTGAGATTTTCCAGTTACCTTAAGCCAGTGGGCTAGTAGATATTTGAGGGCAATTGATACGATTAGCACAATAATGGTGGGCACAGAGAAGTCTGGAGTCTCATTTTCTTGTAGTGAGGTGATTGATTCGATTATAATATGCACGCCGGTAACCATAATGATGGTAGCAATAATAATTGTCGTAATGCGTTCGATAAAAGCGCGCTGGCTGGATAATTTACGGGAGCGAGCAAGGTTTTCGCCTATAATAATGATAAAACCAGAAATTGAGTCAATGAAGCTATGAATGGCATCTGAGGAAATGGCAATGGAGCGGGAAAATACCCCGACTAAGATATTGATAATTCCTAATAAAAAATTTACACCTATGAATAAATAACCGGAGTAAATTACGACTCGGCTACGTGATGAATTGCTTTTTGTGTCGCTGGCTTTTTTCTCTAATTTTGAAGGCATATTTAATTTTATTTTATCATGTTTTGGTATAATGGAAATTATTAACAGTTGAGACTATGGTTTCCGATTGAATACTATAGTTTTAGTTTAAAGGATTGTCTACGTTCCTGGGATGATCGGGATGTTAGATTCTAGGTATTGTAGCTATCTGGAAAGGAGATGTATATGTTTTCTTTAAAAGGACGAGTTGCTGTGGTGTCTGGGGCGTCTTCTGGGCTGGGTCAACAAATGGCTTTAGCGTTCGCAAGACAAGGAGCAGATATCGCGATTTTAGCTCGGCGCGTCGAGAGATTAGAGGATTTTAAGCCGAAGCTCGAAAAGGCCGGGGCAGGAAAAGTCATTGCTTATAAATGTGATGTGACCGACTCCGATAACATCAATTCGGTTGCTTCTGAGGTCGAAAAGGAGTTTGGTAAAGTTGATATTTTATTGAACTGTGCTGGTTCCTCGAAGGACAAAGGTGTCCTTGAAATGACGGACGAGGAATGGGATTTTACAATCGCGACTGACGAAAGTAGTGTGTTTAAGATGACGAGAGCTTTCGGGAACATCATGAAGAAGAATCACTATGGTCGTATTATCAACATCGCTTCAATGTATGGGCTGGTTGGAAATACCGAAATTCATACGATAGCATACCATGCTTCAAAAGGTGCCGTGGTAAACTTTACACGTGCGGTAGCAGCTGAGCTCGCTACGGAAGGAATTACTTGTAATGCGATTTGTCCTGGATATTTCGAAACCGAATTAACGAAGGCCGTCTTAGATACACCGAGGTTCCAGGAATTCGCCAAGACTCACGTGCCGATGGAGCGTTACGGCAAACCGGGCGAGCTAGATGCTGCGGCGGTGTTTTTAGCGTCGGATGAAGCTTCGTATGTGACTGGTTTGATTATGCCAGTTGATGGTGGCTACACTTGTATTTAATAGTAAATCTTTCCAATTTAATACATAATTAACTTTTAGGAGATAATATGAAAACTATTTATTCTGGAACTAAAACAGAAAAGAACCTCGAGGCAGCATTTGCCGGAGAATCTCAGGCGAGAAACAAGTATACTTTTTTCGCCTCCAAGGCAAAAAAAGACGGCTACGAGCAGATTGCAGCGATTTTCCAGGAGACCGCAGACAACGAAAAGGAACACGCCAAAATGTGGTACAAGGAGCTCCACGGTGGGGCCATAGAATCGACTGAGGTCAATCTCGAAGCGGCTGCGGACGGGGAGAATTATGAATGGACTGATATGTACAAAGGTTTTGCGGATACGGCGCGAGAGGAAGGCTTTAGCGAACTTGCAGACAAATTTGAAGCCGTTGCGGCAATCGAAAAAGTACACGAAGAACGATATCGAAAGTTGCTTGATAATGTAAAAGAGAGGAAAGTATTTTCTAAGGACGGCAATGCGATTTGGGTTTGCCGAAACTGTGGTCATATTGTCGTCGGCAAAGATGCGCCTGAGATATGCCCGGTTTGTGCTCATCCGCAGGCATATTTTGAGATTAAAGCTCAAAATTATTGATGCGTATTAAGAGGTGCAGTCGCCTTAGAACTCGCATAATCTCATATATTTCGTACCATTTGACCTGACTTGAATTGGTTTGGCGTTATTTGATTAGATTTTATCTTGATTTTGTCTTGATTTTTGAGGAATTATGATATTATTATATCGTAGGATCCCCCTTCCTATATAAGCTAAGAAAACAATGTCTTTATTGACACTATTACAAATATGATAGGAGGATAATTTATTTTCGACGTTTTCTTAGCTAACTCCCCATACGGGCGTTCAATAATGAACGCCCGATTTCTATTTTTCGATTTTTTTAACGCTGATGCTTGACATAGCCCGCGGGTGTATGGTAAGATACAAATAACACTTAAGTGCTAAGTGTTCGCAACTTTGTTGGCTCTTATGGGCCGCGTTCTTTGAAAGAAAGGAGTGTGATCCATAAGACTGGAACTCGTCGTTTACAGTAAAATGGAGGGTGGTCCGTTGGATTAAAGACATCTCAAAACTTTTAGCTGAAAGTATATCTGTTGTGATTCATTAAAGGATTTCTCTAAAGGAGGGTAGTCCATTGTTTTAAGGTTATATAGAGACGGGTTGACTCTCGACAAGTATTACTATCACTTAAAGGAGGAATGCGTATGTGTGTAATGATGAAAACGATTAATTCCAGTAAAATTCCGAGTATGCCGGCCGCTCCGGCTGAGGTGATCATCGATGGTGCGACGTGGACGGGATCGCAGATCGGTACATGGTCACAGATCGAGACGGGGATCGAGGGAGCGCTCCAGAAAGCAGAATGAGTGAAGGCGGATTCGTGCCATTCTTCTGACATTTCCGTATTTGGGGTCGCCCATTTGTGGGTGGCCCTCTTTTTATTTTTAAAATTTAACTTAGAATACAATCTAATACTGAATTAGGAGCAAACCCTAAAAAACACAAAAAAATAGAGCACATTTTCTTGCTCTTTTTTGTGGAGCCGCGAGTCGGACTTGAACCGACGACCTGCCGCTTACAAGGCGGCTGCTCTACCAGCTGAGCTATCACGGCGTATGGGTATTATATCATACTTTTAGTTTGTGGAAAAGAATTCTCTGGTTTTGGGTGAAATTAGCACTTGCACAATGAAGATATATGATTTATAATGGTTATATATAAATATTGTGAGGTAAAAATAAAGTGTATTTAGGTGTTAACGTACTGCGAGGCCACCATGAAAGTAGGTAAGAAAGTTTTGTCTACTGTTTGTGTGGTATTTTTGGCTGTCTTTTGCACTTTGGACTTTTCCTCTAATAACGTATTTGCTACGGCGACGCAGAGCACGATTTCGGTGTCGATTCAGTCTGGTTCTCTCTCAGTTGACTTAATGCCATCGGCGGGAGGTACTTTTGGCGAGTCTGGCAATGCAACCTTGTCAATTACAACTGATAATTATACTGGGTACAAATTATCTTTGAATATGGGCGACGGTACTAGTTTATTAAATGAAAATGATGATGAAATTACCTCGATTTCATCGGCGATTTCGAATCAGACTTTTTCGACGAGTTCAACTTATAATAATAAATGGGGAATTAAACCGAATCAGTATATTTCGAATTCTGGCGGCACGGATACTGTAGTAAATAATACTGATTTTCTGCCGGCACCATCAGAGCAAGGTTTGGTGATTGATAAAACGTCTGCTGCCAATAGTACAGCTAATACTTATACTCTTTCGTTTGGCGCAAGAGTTGACACGACGCTCCCGGCTGGGACCTATGCGAATACTTATGTTTTAACTGCTGTGGCAAATTCTATCGTCTTTAACGTGACATATGACGATAATACAACAGATACTGTGACGAATATGCCTACACCCAATCCACAACCTACTACAATTGACGGTGGTACCCCTGCAGAAGATAGTTATGTAACTCTTTCTGATGTAACGCCGGTGCGAAATGACAAGAAATTTGCCGGATGGTGCGATGTGGCTACTGGAACTGATGCTACAACTGGTGATGACACGTGCTCTGGTACTTTATACGAAGCTGGCGACGAATTGCCAATTGATCAGACTGCTGGGCCTAACATAACTTTGTATGCTGTATGGGTAGATACTCTTTTCCCAGTGGTATGGAACCAGATGGGTGCCTGTGAATTTCATGGTGCGACAAATGGCGATATCACTGGTTCTGCGTGTAGTGATTATCATAATGTAAAGTTTATTGATACTGGGATAGCTTTGTATAGCCAAGCAAATTACTTGAAAGATTTTGAGATTCACTTCACGCTTGATCATTACCTTCCTAGTGAGCAGGTTAATTATTTCGGCAGTGAAGATAATGGACAGCAGACTTTCGTAAGCGAAAAACTTGGCTCACACGCGGCCGATGGGAAGGCGCCTGGTATGACGGTAAGACGAGCTAGCAGTACCAGTACTAAACTCGACATTAATTCGAAGCTTAACGACAATCAAATAAGGAACGAGATACCATATACGCAAGTGCATGAAGTTTCGATGTTCAGATTAGACAATAAGATTTATTATAGTTACGATGGTAGACCTCTCGTTTTCCTACAAGACATCACGGGCTTTAGCCAGCAATTTGATCTTACGGCTTGGTTTGGCGCATATCCTAGAGATGATTGTGACGGTAGCCAGGGTCCTTGTACTAATGCGAAGCGTATTCCCGAAGCGACTATGTCAAACATGTATATTCGTCTTGGCGAGTATTCGGATGAGGATGTCCATACGATTAATTTTAAAGCAAATGATGGCACTACTACGATTGTAGAAACTTACTTGATAAAGGATGGCAATACCATCACGACTATACCTACTGCGCCTGTTTACGCCGATCGTTATTTCCAAGGTTGGTTTACTGCTCAGAGCGATGGGACTGAAGTGACCACTTCGACGATACCTGATGCTTCTGCTGATTATTATGCACATTGGCTAGGGTCGGTAGTCGTAGCGGATATCGATAATCCCGTGATTAGCTTAAGGCCGAACGAGACGGAAATGATTATCGTGAACAATGCTTCTGAACTTGAGCCTTATAGTTTTAGTTCTAGTAATGATAATGTCGCAACGGTCAACTCGACGACTGGCGAGATAGTCGCCGTGGGGCCAGGAACTGCTACGATTACTATGACTGGTGCGACTTCTGGCGCGATTCAAACCATTTCTGTTACGGTGGCCGGACAAGCAATATATACTATCACTTTTGATCCGCACAATGAAACTCAATCTTGGACTGAGAAGATTGACCAAGGAGATGATTTGAGCGATGTCTATCCTGCTACAGATCCGTCCTACACGAATCATCTGTTCCAAGGCTGGTTCACAGCAGCAACTGGTGGCTCACAGATTTCTAGTAGCACCGAACCAAGCGCTGATACTACATATCATGCACAGTGGAAGGGTACCGTGGCATTGGCAACGGTAGCCGAAAATAGTATTACAGTAGCTACTGGCGAAACTGCGACTGTTTCGGTAACTAATGCAGCTGATCTCGAAGGCTTCACCTTCTCATCTAGTGAGCCAAATGTAGCAACGATTGATTCTTCAACTGGTGTAATTACGCCAGTGGCAGCTGGTACCACAAATATCTCGATTACGGGTTCTACTTCTAATACTACAAACCAGATTGCGACTGTAACGGTGCCAGTAGTTCAATATACAGTTTATTTCAATCCACATAATGGTGAACCTAATTCAAGCGCGACCGTAACTGCTGGGCAGCAAATTGGTAGCAGTAATATTCCGGCTGATCCAACAAATTCTGATCCTGAATTGATATTTATGGGCTGGTTCACTCAGGATAGTGGTGGTACCGCAGTTGATGGTTCTACTGTGCCGAGTGCTGATGGTGAAACTTATCACGCTCAGTACAAGAAAATTGTTTGTAAAGTAGAGACTTCATCTGCGAATCTTCACTCTGCTACAAAGGTATCTCCGAATAGCGATGTGTCAACTTACGGACAGATTGCTAATAGCTCAACTCCGCAAAGTGGTGATGCCTATAACTGTGATGTGGATTATGATGATACTTATAGTTCGGCAAATGAACGGTTCTATTATGTGGGTCAAGATAGTAATAATAACGCAGTCCTGGTGGCTTGGAATAGCTATTATGGTGGTGCTTGGGCTCCAGGTACTAGCAATGATACAATCTATAGTTATACGGACGCTCTCGGGCAACTTCCGGCAAATACTAGTGGGGCATGGGATAATCCTGGCATCATAGAGCAAGAGCCCGGGCAAGCTGCTCGATTTACGTCGCGTGCTGAGGTTGCATCGGCTTGCGGTAAGACTGTCGCTCAACTTGGAGGGGCTAATGTCTTACTAGACTGTGATTACTTTATGGAACATACTGCTGGTTATGATAGCGCTGGTAGATCCGCACTATGGCTAATGAAAGAAAATACGACTCAGTATCGTATTCATAGTGGGAGTGGTGGTCGCAATGTGAGTACGACTACGAGTACGGGATCCAGTATGGTACGCCCAACCATAGTAGTGCCAAATAAGTTAATTGAGAAGTACACGCCGTCGTTCCTTGATGTAACAAATGCGATAATTGCCAATAATGATTTGACTGTACCAGTGGGTAGTAATATTACAATCCAAGTTAACAATTCTGCCTCGCTAGAACCATATACCTTTAGCTCCGATGACAACTCCATCGCTACGGTTGACTCCTCTACCGGTGTAGTAACAGGCGTGAGTGTTGGAACGGTGGATATCATTATGACTGGTACAAATTCTGGTTTGACGAAGACGCTGGAAGTTGACGTGTTGTCGTCTCTCCAGGATTTCACAGTGACATTCAATGCGAATGGTGGTACGCTTAACGATGAAGCTTCTAGCACTAGAACTGTAACTGACGGTGATGAAGTAGGTGCACTGCCGACTGCTTCTAAGACGAATCATAAATTCTTCGGTTGGTATAAGGATGATGGCGCTTTCTATGAAGAAGTTTATGCTGACGAAGTGATAGAAGATGACGTTACTTTCTATGCGAAATGGGTGGAAGATACTTCGAGCCTACCAATTGTCTGGTCGGAGATTAATGCTTGTAAATTCAATGGTAATGCTGTAATATCTGGCGATTATTGCACGCAAGACAAGACTAAGAAAATGGTCGATACTGGTGTTTCGCTATTTAATACTACGAATTATCAAAAAGACTTCGAGATTGGGTTTACCGTCGTAGAATATGCTACAACTTCACAATCAGAGAGTCAAGCAACTTTGGTTGATTCGAAGTATGAAAATAGTGGACTCGACTACCCTGGATTTGTATTACGAAGGAGTGGCACTAATTTTCAGCTTACGTCTAGATGGAGCAGCGGCAGGCCAACTGATGCTTTGACTACTGCGGCTAGTTTGAAGACGGTAAAAATCATTCGTCAGAATGGCGTGCTCAAGTATTCCTTTAACGGTGGTGCTCTCACGGATTATTATAATACAAGTAAAAATACTCATCGCTTTGATACTAGAGTTTGGTTCGGTGCGGCGGCGACTTTGGACAATGAGACTCCACAGCGTTACCTCAAGGGTACTTTAACCGATATGTATATAAGAATGGGCATACAAAATACTTATAATGTTGAGCTTAACCCAAATGGTGGCACTTTGCCTAATGGTGCTCAAACTAACTATACCATCACGGCTGGTGACCCAGTGGGATCTTTGCCAACACCGACTACTCCAAGTTTGAGCTATACCTTTGGCGGTTGGTATGATGGAAGTACTTTAGTCAGCGACGGCACTCAATATACGCCGACTGGTGATGTAGTTTTGGTAGCAAAATGGGTCTACAATTCTTCCGATACTCCTGTAGAATTTAATATCGCAAATGATGCTCTTCAGGGTTACCAAACACTCATTAATGGTTGGGTGCCAAGTCCAATCAATATCACTACGTTCAATGAAGCTTCACCTATTAATAGTTCGACTTGGGGAGATACAAGTGAGCTTAATGAACAGGAATTCTGGGAGGGTATCAAAGATAACTTTGAAGATAATCTGTGTTCGATACCAAGTTATAGTGATGCTACTAAGCCACTCTCCGCACTTACTAACTGGGCTAATGGCTCATATGACTGTTCGAAGCCTAGAGCATATGACACGAAGATTGGCGCAGCACTTAACGTTTATCTCAATGATGAAAATGGCGCCCAGGTTGCATACGCGAATGCCACAAATGGTATCATCCATAATATGATCCCAGGACAGACCTATTATTGGGAGAAAACGGATGATAGCACGGTCTATGGTTATGTGACAGCAACTTCTGTGAATGGTAGAAGACCGATTGAGCTTAGCGCAAATCGCAATACTCGTGACCTTGGCGGTTTGCCGGTTACCTATACTGATAGTAATAATCAAACTGTGACTGGTACGACTGCCTATGGTAGATTATTCCGTGGTGAAAGATTATGGTCTACACCTGCGACTGAACTATATAATCTTGGCATTAACAAGCAATACGACGTAGGTGATCCTTCTGAATATGCAAATGATACAAAGCTTAGCGACTATAAATGGGATCCAGTAGTCCATTACAATTTCGACTATAATTCTGGTGACGAAAACAATGCTTCATCAAATTATATGAAAGCCTGGACCGCCGTGACTGATATCATGACCGATATTACAAGCGCCAACGATCCAAAAAACATTTACTTCCACTGTCGCGTAGGCGCCGACCGTACTGGCACGACTGCGTATCTCCTTGAGGGCCTACTTGGCGTGCCGGATGAAGCTAGATATGAGGAATATGAACTCACAAATCTATCTGGTCTTTACGATAGAACTAGGTATTATAAACAGAAATCCAGTTCTAATAACCTAAAGTTTGTCTTTATGATGGATTACGTTAAGACTAACTCAGATATTCTTGCTTGGTACATGAGTAATCCGAATTCGGACATGGACTTAGTACAAGCCTTTAGAAGTGCAATGACTGTTAGTAATTAGTTTTAAATGTGTTAGAATAAATATATGGATATTTTGCTTATAGTTTTGGGTGTAATTATAATAATTTTACTAATTGCTCTAATAGTTCTTGAATTTCGAAAAAGTTCTACCAAAGAGCCCCCATTTGATTTGAAAAATTTCGAAGAGAGATTAATACGCATGGAAGGCGAGGTTAATAAAATTAACCCTGCGATTGATAAGAATTTCCGTGAGAATCGCAAGGAAATCTCAGAGAATCTGGAACGAATGCAAAACGTAAATACTAAAAACATGGAGCTATTGCGGAATAGTAACGAGAAGAAACTGGAACAAATGCGCGAAGGTAACGAAAAAAGCCTAGAGAAAATGCGCGAAACAGTTGACGAAAAATTAAAATCTTCCGTAGAGAAGCGATTTAACGAGAGCTTTAAGTCTATCTCGGCACAACTCACTCAGGTCTACCAGGGTTTGGGCGAGATGAAAACGTTAGCAACGGGCGTGGGCGATCTCAAAAAAGTCATGGAAGGCGTTAAAACTCGCGGGATATATGGCGAGGTACAACTTGGTGCGATTATCGAAGACATTTTGAACAAATCCCAATATGACGAAAATATTGCAACCAAAAAAGGAAGTGCCGACAGAGTAGAATTTGCGATCAAGATGCCAGGAAAAGACGGCGAGAATCTAGTTTATCTGCCAATTGATTCAAAGTTTCCGGTAGAGAACTATTCTAGACTAATTGCCGCATATGATAACGGTGATAAGTCGGAAATCGAAAAGTACTCAAAAGCATTAGCGACGGACGTAAAAGAGCAGGCTAAGAAAATTTCTACGAAATATCTTGACCCACCAATGACTACGGATTTTGGGATAATGTTTGTGCCGACGGAGTCTTTATATGCTGAAATTTTACGTATCCCGGGGCTTTCTGATGAGATTCGGCAAAAGTTTCATGTCTCAATTACTAGTCCCTCGACTTTGCCTGTAGCATTAAATGGTCTCCTGATGGGCTTTAAGACGGTTGCGATCGAGAAACGCTCAGCAGAGGTGTGGCAAACTCTAGGCGCTGTAAAGACTCAATTTGGCAAATTTAGCGATTTACTTGAGGGAGTACAAAAGAAACTACAGGAATCTGCCAATAAGATTGAGTCAGCCAAGACTACTTCGCGCCAAATAGAACGGAAACTTAAGAATGTTGAAGAATTACCCGAATCCGATTCGGTAAAGCTGATTGGGGAGATTTAATAATAAAAGTGATCGAAGACTACACTAATTAGCTAATTCTTTACTATTACGATAGCCCAAGAATAAAAATAATTTCACAAGTCGAGTACGGAACTGGCAATTCCGGCGCAGACTTGACTGAAATTATTTTTATTCCTGACGCGTGTATCGTATGGAGTAAAGAATTAACTAATTAGTGTAGATTCCATCTTTTTTAGGATTACATGTTCTCATTGACTGTTTGCGGATCTTAACGTATCATAGAAGTATATGAGTGAGGGACAGGATTGGATTTATTCTGATATCGTGAAAGAACATTTTTTGAACCCCCGAAATTTCTTGATGGGGGATGAGTCGAAGTTTGATTACGATGCGGTTGGGTTAGTTGGTAATCCAATCTGTGGCGATCAGATGAAGATGTTTATAAAAGTTAAAGATGATAGAATAGTCGATGTTCGTTGGAAAACTTACGGTTGCGCTTCGGCGATTGCTTCTACCTCGGCTTTATCTGAAATTGCCAAAGGCAAAACCTTGGATGAAGCATTAAAGATTTCAGCAGAGGATATAGATAATTATCTCGGAAAGCTTCCTAAACACAAATTTCATTGTTCGATATTGGGGCACGATGCCTTGAAAGATGCAATTAACAATTACAGGAGGAAAGCATGAAAATATCAATTTTAGGCGCGGGAGATTTCGGAACGGCGCTAGGCGGTATCTTGGCGGAAAGAGGTTGTGATATTGATTATTACGATTCCGCTTTTGAACGCGAACGACTAAGTGATGTTTTATCAAAAGCTAAATTCATTGTACTTTGTGTGCCATCAAAATCAGTGCCACATCTGTTACCATATATTCCTAAAAATATACCTCTAATTATCGCTACCAAAGGTCTTCTTACGGATGATTATTTTAAGGATTTTCAAGACTATATGGTGCTTTCTGGGCCTGGTTTTGCCGTAGATATCAAAGCTAGAAAAAAAGTATACTTGACTGCAACAGACCAACGAGTAATTGACTTATTTACTCTCCCAACCTTGCAGTTTGATTACACTAATGATCGCCGTGGTGTTTTAATGTGCGGTTCTCTAAAAAACGTTTATGCTATTCTGGCTGGAATAAAAGGTCTACAGAGGATGAGCCCAGAATGGTACGATTTTGTCCATCAAGCCAATAAGGAGATAGGTAAGCTTTTGATGAATAATAGCGCCGATTCCAATACAGCTGACCTAGAATGTGGGATTGGCGACCTGAAACTTACTTGCGGTATGCCTTCGCGTAACTATGAATATGGTTCCATCCTCGCAAGTCGACCAGGGTTCGAACCAGAAAATACCGTCGAGGGATTGACTGCGGCAAGAAGAATTAAACATGGTGAAATCAATATCCCTGAGGGCCTGCCGTTGTTAACTGAGGTGTTGAGCCAGCTGAATTAGGGTCTTGGTCGATGCAACTCAATAAAGCGCAAAAACAAGCAGTAGAATACATGGCTGGACCATTACTGGTTCTAGCTGGGCCTGGCACCGGCAAGACGCAGTTACTTTCACAAAAAGTGGCTTATATCCTCAAAAACACCGATATTAACCCAGAGAACATTCTCTGTATGACTTTTACAGAGTCTGGGGCATCGAATATGCGAGAGCGCCTTAAGACTATTATTGGTAAAGATGCTGCTAAAGTAAATATCAATACTTATCATGCTTTTGGCTCGGATTTACTACTAAGGTATCGCAATTATTCCGAGGATTACGACCGGAATTTGAATTCTGCGATTGATGAAGTGACTCAGTTTAAAATAGTGAAGGATATACAAGATGGGCTAAATGGGCGTGACATTTTGCGCGGTGACAATGTAAAAGACATTATTTCTGTGATATCCTCAGCAAAATCTGCCGGGTTGAGCGCTGACGATTTAAGAATAATCGCCGAGACGAACATTGCAGATTCGGAGACTTTATCGCAAGCTATTTCGCCACTTCTCAAAAACATTGTACCACGCGTTTTCGCGGAATCTTACCAAAACGCATATCTACCTATCTATGAAATACTGAAGAACTATGTCTCTACTGATGTGATTGTAAAAAATATTGAGCGATCAATTGGAAAAATGGCTAGGGATCTACAAGTGGCCATTATGGAGGCGGAAGAAACTCAAAAGATTAAACCGCTTTCCAGCTGGAAAGATACGTATTTTGAAAAAGACAGTAGAGGCAACTATCGGACACGAGATAGGATCGCTAATAAAAAACTATTATCCGTAGCAAAAGTGATGGCCGCCTACGATAAGTGCTTACGTGACGATGGCTTATTTGATTTTGACGACATGATTCAGGAAGCTTTGAGGGTACTACAAGATGATGCTGGGTTCAAAGCCACAATGACGGAGCAGTATCAAATGATTATGCTTGACGAGTTCCAGGATACCAACCCGTCGCAATTTGCAATTATTAAAGCTTTGACCGATTACGAGAAACCACTAATTATGGCGGTGGGAGATGACGATCAGGCTATTTACGAATTTCAGGGGGCACTTTCGACTAATCTGACAGACTTCAAGGAACATTACAATGCCGAGGTGATTACTCTGACAGAGAATTATCGTAGCACGCAAGAAATATTGGATTTTTCTCGGAAAGTCATCAATCAAGCAACAGATAGGTTCACCGATAAAGAACTGGTTGCCCATAAAGATGCACCTCAGTCAACGCAGATTTTTCGCCACGAGTTTTTAACTTCCGAGATGGAATACGCCTTTGTAGCAGAAAAAATTAGTGATTTAATTAAGTCTGGGGTCCCTCTTAGTGAGATTGCGGTAATCTCTTATAAAACGAAGTACTTTATGCCATTATTGCCATTCTTGAAACTCCATCCTGAAATTAAAATTGCCTACGAGAAGAAGGATAATTTGCTAGAAGATGAGAAGATTCATGAGCTTTTGACCTTAGCGAGATATATCAATGAGCTTGCTAGTAGCAAGAAGCCGGAAACGCCTATCATGGAAGTTTTGTCTTATCCATTTTTACATTTACCTATCGTGGAAGTTTTAAGGCTAATCTCAAAGGCCAGGTACGAGAAGAAGGCGATTTTTGATACGCTAGCTAGTTCCGAGAATCCCGCTATGAAGAGAGTTACCGAACTGTTCGCTAAATTAGTCGTGGTTGCTCTAAATGAGCCACTCGAGGTTTTCTTTGACTACTTGATTGGCGTTGCTGGTTTTGGCGAGATTCGTTCAGAATATCTTGAATATTACTCGAAACAGGGCGAGTATTCCGTTTTCTCTCTATATGAGAAAATTGCGGCGCTAAGAGGTAAACTCAAGAAACATTTTGGCGACAAAGCTTTAAAACTGGCGGACTTAATCCAGATGCTAGACGATTATGCTGAGGCAGACATGCCAATTAATCTAAATTCCCCTTATCGTGATGCAGATGAGGCAGTTTCTATCTTATCCGCACATAAGGCTAAGGGCCTTGAATTTTCGCATGTTTTCTTGATTTCGGCTGACCACACTGCCTGGGGTAAGGGAAAAGGGAACAATAACTTACTGAGCTTGCCAAAAAACTTAGCTCAAATTCGCCATACCGGGACAACAGATAGTGAGAAACTGAGGATTCTATACGTAGCCTTAACTAGGGCAAAGGATTCTATAACGATTACAAACGCTCTACATGATTTTAACGGTAAGAGTCCAGAAAGATTAGAGTACCTCGAGGAATTTGAGGAAAATGGCACCATCGTTTCACCATTAATTCCTGCCGCTAAAGTTGAAACCCACACTGAAGCGGGCGCGTCGGCTTCTTCCGAAACTGCTCTAAAAACCTGGCTGACTCCATATGTCGCGACCAATCCCGACATGCGCGCTATTTATAGAGAAAGGGTTTCTAAGTGGCGGATGTCGGCATCTAGTCTGACCTCTTTTATAGATATTGTTTACGCTGGACCGGTAGAGTTTTTTAAGTCCTATATTCTGCAGGCTCCTAGAGAACCGGAGACGGAGGCGCTTGCCTTTGGCGATTTAGTACATAAGGTATTTGAAAAGGTGACTAACTCTGGGATATCTGACGAAGAAGCAGTAGGATTCTTCCTTAAAGAGTTAGAAAAGAAAGAACTATCATCTGAGGTTGTAGCAAAGATTCGCGAGAGTGGGCCGGAAGACTTAATGGTGGCACTCCAGGAATTTGGTGCGATTCTAAGACAAGGAAAAGCGGAAGTTGATTTTGCTCCGGAAAAGCTCAGTATCGACGGTGTGCCGATAACTGGAAAAATTGACCATATTATAGTGGATGAAGAGACGAAAACGATAGAAATATACGATTATAAGACAGGGGGATACCACAAGGAGAAATGGCAATCACACGCAACTTTGTACAAATATATGCTCCAACTAGAGTTTTATAAGTTACTTCTGAATAATTCGCCAACTTACCGCAAATATAAAGTAGAGAGAGCACATATCTTGTTTGTCGTTCCAGATAAAGATGGCGAGGTGTATGATAAAGTGTATGAGTTTAACAAGGACGACGAGTCGGAGATTTTGGGGCTAATTAAGACAGTGTACAGTCTGGTTGTTTCCTTGGAATTCCTGGACGACGAGGAAGTGTTTGTTTCTCCCGATAATTCGCTTGGGATTAAGGATATAAAAAGATTTATCGCGCTACTGCTTGCAAAAACGGGATAGTTTAGTGTATAATTGCGTTTGTAAGTTTTTATAACCGTTGACTTTGTTCTTTAATAAGGAGGTAATGTGTTCCAATGGGCTCTAATAGTTCCCCTACGATTACTATTTATTTTAATGGCTCTCTTACCGCAAAAGAAGAGGGGCTTATTAATGAACCATTTGCTGGAGCTCGCCAAATTGAGGAGGGAGGGAAGATTATTGGCGTGGAGCTGCCCAATCACGGCGTAGGCTGTAACACTGCGGCTCAGCTTTATACTATCCAGCATGCTCGTCACGGGACGAGCTTTGATGGACAATCGGATTTCATTAAGGTAATGGCTAGATTCAACGCAAAGGATAGCGATGAATTCTATACCAAGGTAGCAAAAAAATTTGATCTCAATATTTAGGAGGTGCAATATGAGTTATCAACTTGATTTTGTAAAACCGTGTATGATTCCGGAAGGAATTATGAATGTCTTGGAGAGAGTGGGCGAGGCAAGGCTTGATCCCTCGTCGCCCATCCTGTACACGAGTGTAACCTTCAAAGATGGTACACTTGGGTCGAAAGATATCGCTGTCGTAGTAACTTTCCTGTATGGGGTTGAAGCAATTAATGAGCTCTCGCCGATAAAAAGTCCTTTTCTTAATAATATCGTACTCCACAACAATGTCGGTTCTCTTCGGAAGCTTTCCCTTAAATATCAGTCCGAAGTTGATTCGATTCTTGATCTCGAGGGGGAGGGATAAGATTATGATGAGGTATACCTTTGTGAGGGTAAACCAAGCAGGGCCCTATCATTGTCCTTATTGCCCCGCTTCCTTCTCGACTTATTCTTTACTTGCTGTGCATAAAAGCCGTTATCATTGAAAGGGGGTGAAATGATTGGCTGGATTATATGTTCCGAACGGATATGGCGAATCAACTTTCAGGGAAGTCAATTCTAATGAAGAGTACCAGCAGGCTTCAAAAGATGTAGCTAGAGCCATTAGAGACTGCAAGGAAGTGCCGCCCCAGACCATGCAGGCGGTCCTTCAGTGGAATGGCTATTATGACAAAAGTCAGCTGCTCAGAACGTATTAACTAAATCAAATCTCCTTAGGCAAGGGTCCATCCCTTGCCTTTTTTAATGGCTCGTGATATAATTAGAACAATTATGGCAAAGAAGAATAATACTAAAAGAAAGCTAGTTGGTTTAGTATCTGAGGAGTCTGGAGTGCGCGCGTATTACACCAAGAAGAATACTATGAACACTCCTGATAAATTGAGCCTTCGCAAGTATGATCCGATTAAGAGGAAGCACGTGCTCTTTGTTGAAACCAAGAAAAATCTTGGCAGAAACGAAGTCAAAGAGAAGAAGCGCTAAAGTATAATCTATTGCGTAAGATAGCACTACGATTGTTGGCCTAGATGTCTAGATTGTGAATTTTACAACTTAGCAATGAAAAACCTCCCCTAAGTGAGCTTGTAAAACAAGTTGGGAGTTTTTTCTTGACCTATTTGTAGAATATGTAATCTAGAAATCTGCACTGTCTTGCGTAACGGTTTATACTTTAACTATACTACGATTAAACTGTTCCTGATGTATTGTCGCATTCACTAAGTGATTTACTAGACGATTCACGGAGCCGAAATTCGATATCCCTTAAGACGTTCATAAAATACATAAACGATTCATACGGAGAAGCGTAAGCTGAGAAATAAGCGTGCACATCTCCGTCATTCCAGTATTTAGTGCACATCGAATACGGGTGATCTGAGGTGGTGAGGTAACGCCAGTCCTGGATAAGATTCTTGTCGCGAGTTGCTAAAACTGCGTCTCGAATAGCATATAATTCATGGGCAGCAGAGGATTGCATGGAATTTGATGCCCAAGCGGACAAATCACGCTCAGTGTCGGCCCAAGTGATAGTTTCTGGCATTGAGATTTCGTCAACGGGCTCCATCAACTCGCAGGCTTCAGACACCGTTACAAACTTATTATCGTATTCGCTAAGCCAAGACGAAATAAACGTGTCCATAAAATTAAAAATACCCGTATCAGCCCACTGGTGCTCGCCGAAAGTTTCGAAATCCATAAACAGATTAACGAGCGGGCCGCGTAAACAATCATCTTGCACCCAGCGTTGATATTTTGGAACTGTGAGAGGCCACTCACTCCAACCACGATTGCTGAACCTGAAGGCGATATCGTCCGACAGGCGATAATTCTTTAGTAGGAGTCGGAGACTTTGGCAACCCTGCGGGCGATATACGAAATTCGGACTGCGCCAACTTAGAATTCTATCCCAACCTTCAGCCAGAATACCACGGTAGCCTTTTTGGTCTGCCCATTTGGCAAGCTCGTCGTTGTATGCTAGTTCGGTGTTACGAAAAACCTTTAGTTCGACGCCGAAGAGGTGCTTAACTTGGTCTGCGTGCAATTTGACTTGCTCTTCAAATTCGTCGCGGTTTTCAAAAAAGGCAAGAGAATGATAATAGGTTTCACCGACGATTTCAACCTGGCCGGTTTTAACAAGGCGGCGAATTTGATCAACCAAATCTGGCGCCCACTTAATAGCTTGGTCTAGCCATGTACCAGTAATACTGAAAGAAACTTTAAACCCTGGATGCTTATTGGTATTCTTTTCGATAAGATTCAACATTGGACGATAGCTTTTTTCGGCGACTTTGCGAAAAATCCGTTCATTATTTTGACGACCTTCTGGATGGTCGTAGTAATAATTTGAATTGTTGCCGACATCAAAAATAGAATACTCGCGATAGCGAACTGGTTGATGAATATGTAGATATAGACAAATCGCGCGCAAGATTAGTTCCTCTTATGTTTTATGCTATTATAAGTCTTCAAACACTTTTTTGCAACTTTGTTCCAGGTGATTTGATGGTATTCGGACTGAACATTTTTTGTGAGCGTCTCTTTCAGGGCAGGGCTTTTTGAAATCGCTAAAATTTCGTCCGCAAGCTTACGTTCGTCCCAAAAGTCGTATTTTAACGCCGACCAGATTATTTCCGCAACGCCGGATTGTTTTGTCAAAATCAGACAATCGCCATGATGCGCCGCCTCAAGTGCAGTAAGGCCAAATGGCTCCGAGATAGAGCTCATCACGAAAATGTCTGATACTGAATAGATGTCACGTAGCCTTTGACCGCGGATAAAACCAGTAAATAAGACGTTTTTTGAAATGCCTAACTTTGCCGCAAGACTAATTAGATGGTTGCGTTCTTCTCCGTCACCCGCAAAGACAAATATAAGTTTAGGGTTCTGGCGAATCGCTAGTGCCGCAGCTTTCATAAGATTACGCAAACCTTTCTGTATCGTAAAGCGACCGACTGTAGTAACCACCGTATAGCCAGCGCCCTTCATACATTTAAGGTAGTTATATGAATCGTCATGGAAGTGATAGTCAGACGTTTCGTAGCTCTCATCGAGGGAATTATAAATGACATCAATCTTATTTAATGGGATATGGTATTTTTCATGCACGATTCGCTTGGTAATTTCTGAAACCGCAATTATTCTATCTGCAAGCATGAGGCCCTCGTATTCTATCTCATGAATCAAGGGATTCCCGGTATGCATACCGGCGCGGTCAAACTCAGTAGAATGAACGTGGGCCACAAGCGGTAGTCCGTAGTTCTTCTTAGCTAGCACCCCCGCTTCATACGTAAGCCAGTCGTGTGCATGAACCAAATCTGGCTTATAATCCATGAGATAGTGCTGCACGAAGTCGCAATACGATTTCTGGACATCACGAATTGACACTAACTCACTCTCTAGCTTGGTAGGGATAATTTTTTCTTGCAAACATAGGCCGGTATATGCACCGCCACCATACCGATAAATAGGATCAAGCCGCGTAGCGGACAGCACATGCATAAAAGTTATTTCCGGGTGCTCGGCTTCATAGGGAACAACAAACTCGATCTCGGCGCCTTCGTTTGCCAAGGCACGCGCCATGTTTAGGCACGCTACCCCTAGTCCCCCACTATTGTGAGGTGGTAATTCCCAACCAAGCATGAGTATTTTCATCACTATTTATTTTAACATATTTTTTAGCGTTTTGATGTGGAAATATGATAAAATTGTATAGTGAACATTAAAGGGGTGTAGCTCAGTTGGTAGAGCAGCGGTCTCCAAAACCGCGTGTCGTGGGTTCAAGTCCTGCCACCCCTGCCATAAAATTGGAGTCGTTATAATATGCAATTGCACCGTCGTATTCGTTGGTATGAGTTTGTTTTGAAAATTGTCGCCGTAGCGGTTTTGGTTATCGATTTACTATTGATTTGTCTTGCTATTTTTATGAATAGCGATTTTTTTATTAGTCTTACTACTCCCGGGCTACCTGAAGATACCGTCGCGCCAGTCATTTCTCTCAATGGCTCGGAAACGCTTCGCGTACCTATTAATTCCTCATTTGAAGATCCTGGAGTAACTGCTTTTGATGCCAGAACAGAAGTGATAATTTCTCGTGATGGCTCCGTTGATACCTCTTCAGAAGGTGATTACGCTATCGAGTATACAGCGTGCGATGAGAACGACAATTGCTCTAGTGTAAGTCGTACCGTCAAGGTAATAAAACCGGCTGGCACCGTTTATCTAACTTTTGACGATGGGCCCGGGGAACATACTGGGCGATTGTTAGATGTTTTGAAAAAATACAATGTTCATGCCACTTTTTTTGTTACCGGGCGCGGGGCGGATGAACTCCTAAAAAGAGAACATGACGAAGGGCACGCTATTGGTCTGCACTCTTTTTCTCATGATTATTCTTATATTTATCGAAATACTGCTAATTTTTGGGAGGATATGGAAAAAGTACGGGCCAGGGTCAAAACAGCCACTGGCGAAGATACATTACTGATGCGATTCCCGGGCGGTAGTTCCAATACGGTAAGCTCTAGATATGATGGTGGCTCACATATTATGTCTAAACTTACTAAAGAAGCAACTGAGCGTGGCTATACTTATTTCGACTGGAATGTACTATCTGGCGATGCGGGGGAGACCACCGACACTAATCAGGTAATCGAGAACGTTACAAAAGCCCTAAAACCAGGTGGAGCTTCTGTTGTCTTACAGCACGACATAAAGGGCTTCTCGGTTGATGCTGTCGAGAGAATAATTCAGTTTGGGCTAGAAAACAATTATTTCTTTGAGAAACTAACTCCAAATTCTTTTAACGCGCACCACGGCGTCAATAACTAAACGTCAACTACTGATGGCTTGGTAGTTGATTTTTAGCGGTATTTCGTGATACAATAACTTTATTATGGAAGGTAATGAGAAAAAGACTAAGCCTCGTGCGCTACTAGTATTTGGAGCTCCATGTAGTGGCAAGACTACGTTTGCGGAGAGTTTTGCTCATAAATACAAACTTGCTTATTACGATTTAAACAAACTGATGGACGAACATGGTTTTTCTCGTGAAATTGTGCTTTTGATTTTGGAACAAGTTCTGAAGACTAAACAAACTATTATTATCGAAGGATGCTTAGATACTGAGGCGGAACGCACTGAACTACGTAACTTATTAAGAAGTCATGGTTACAATCCTGCCCTGATTTGGATTCAGACTGATTTTTCAACTATTAAACTACGTCTTAAGTCTCGTTTTCGTTCTATGGCTAAGGCTAAAGAGTTTTACGATCAATCCGTTTCTGAGGTCGAGGCCCCAACCGATATTGAAAAACCAATTATTCTTTCTGGAAAACACACTTTTGAGACACAGTCAAAACACGTTCTCTTGGGTTTAGCTGATTTTGTAAAAAGTAAATGATTATTCAAGATAAAGAATTTGGCGAAGTAATCGTCCGAAAAAATAGTTTGTCTCGCGGTGTCAAATTTACAGTTTCGACGTCTGGAAGGTTACAGATGTCTGTACCAAAATACACGTCAGAATTTTTGGCCAAAAGATTCTTGAACACCAATCGTAAAACTATTAAAGACAAACTACCGCTCAGAGACCCTAAGCAGCAAAAAGCTCGCGACTATCAAAAGAAACTTTTAACGAAAAAAGCGAGAACATACTTGCCTTACCGTCTAGAATACTTTGCTAAACTATATGGGTATTCCTACGAAAAATGCCGTTTATCACACGCGAACACCAGGTGGGGGAGTTGCTCTTCTAATCGTACGATATCCTTAAATATAGGGCTAATGAATATTCCGGAACCGCTTCGTGATTATGTAATCATACACGAACTAGCCCATCTTAATCATATGGATCATTCGAAAGCTTTTTGGGCCGAAGTCGGCTCCCATGATAAACAATACAAATTACACGAAAAAAGACTTAAACATTTTTCTCCTGGAATATAATTCTTGTGCTATAATTAAGCCAAGGAGTGGAGTGTGGAATTAAAAAAGCATTTTAGCAAAAGGGTTTATTTCCTAATATTTTATTATCTTGCTTTTTGCGGATATCTTGCTTTTGGCTTCCTTTCTGCAGGAGCTTCTAGTTATCACATAGATAATCATCTCATTATTCCAAACATCAACCTTTCGTCGGATGTGACTAAAGTAGAAATATCGGACGGGAACCTGCCAACACCGGATTATATCGTAGGGAGTTTTGCGACCGAGCCTAGTAAAGAATTCCTTTTTGGACATTCCAGTACAGTATTTGCAGACCTGAAAGACATAAAAATTGGCGATGATATTATTTATGGCGACAAAACATACACTGTTATCTCATATAATACTTACGCAAAATCTGAAGTCGACATGAGTAGGGTTTTGTCGCGCGCGGAGCGGGATTCTTTGACCTTGATGACTTGTGCCGGCGAAGATTACGGCAATGGTGATTCGTCCCATCGTTTAATCATCAATGCTATCTTGCGCTAATCATAAATAGTTCTAGCATAGATTTACGATAATTAATTCGATCAGTTATAAATACTGCTACTGTTTTGCACTAATATTCACGAGCCTTATCGCGAAGCCGCCTCCTGGCCCCATATGGATTTTGATTACTTGATCTTTTACCAAGATTTTTTGAAACTTTTGAATTGCAAATGGATTATTCTGATAATGGGCATCAGGAGCGTCCATATAGAATTCAGCACGATATCTTTTGTCGTCTAGAAAGCTTAGAGGAATATTTATATCGCGAGCATTTTCATTAGTGACGCCACCAATATACCAATTAAACGAATGCCGATCCTTCCTGGCTACGATATAATACTCACCAATTTCTCCTGCGAGCGGAATTGTTTTGGCGAAATCTACTGGCACGTTTCGGATAAACTTGAACTCATCACGAAACCTTTCTTCGTAGATAAAAGGTCTATCCGCGACCATCTGCATACCAGAATAGATTGTGACAAAATAAGCCAGTTGTCTAGCTAATGTCGTATTGATACGTTTGCGATGGTTTTGTAAATCCAAAATGCCACTAGTGTAGTCCATACCTCCAGCAAGTAGTCTAGTGTATGGCAAATGACAGGCGTGCGATGGCAAAATAGCGCCTCCTTCATACTCCTGCCCCCTGGCGCCTTCCCGCGACAAGAGGTTAGGCCAAGTCCGCTCAATGCCCGTACCTTTTATAGGTTCATGAATATCCAGGCAGATGTGTTTTTTTGCCGCTAGTTCCACGGTCTTTTGGTAGTGTTTTACGCCAAATTGCGAATGGTGAAACTCCTCGTGTCCGTGCGTTTTCATCATACTGCCCGCATACCCCGTCTTGATATACCTGATACCGTTCTTCGCATAATACTCGTATGCTGACTCTAACTGTTTCTCGTAGTTATCTACAAAACCGACTGTTTCATGGTGACCAATAATCTCAATGCGGTGTTTTTTTGCGTAATTCGCTACTTTTTCTAAGTCAAAATCCGGAGCTGGACGCAAAAAATTAGTAGTGGCACCATTTTCCAACCAATCACCCTCCCAGCCATCATTCCAGCCTTCGATTAACAAACCAGTTATACTTAAGCGTACTGCCGCATCGATGTACTCTTTCGCATGCTCAGTGGTAGCACCATGTTTTTCGCCCTGAGCCCAAGTCCATTCGCCAACATACATAGCCCACCAAATGCCAATGAATTTAATCGTTTTCACCCAGGAAAAGTCGCCTTTTGGCGGATCGTTTAGCGCATACATGATACGGTTCGTAGTAAGTCCTATAGCGGAGTCTGCTAACATAATGAGTCGCCATGGCGTTTCGAAAGGAAGTAGGACGTGCGCAACCGTTTGGTCGGAAAGTGGCGTAATATCCGATGATAGGATATGACGGGTGTTCAATTTGAGGTTCATAGCGCCGTAATCGTAGAGCGCAGCTTCATGTATACTTACGTATGAATTGTCAGATAATTTAACAGTAAGTGGAGTATGGACTGATTTTACTAGATCGCGGACCCGATGCTTCTCGTAATTATACTCGTAGCGGTCTGGTTGATAGGAGGGAATTGACCATGCTTCAGCGTCCGGGTTAATATTGAATTCAGTAGACTCTTCTTTAATGCTAATTTGCCTATAGCTGGGTTGCGGTGGCACTTCATAGCGAAAAGCTACTCCATTATCAAAAACACGAAATCTTATCGTAATCATTCTTTCTTGGCTAGATTCCTCTGCAATAAAAATCGCCGCTTCGGAATAATTATTCTCAATAAACTGGTCTTCACCCCATGGCATCTCGATAGTTTCCCGATGTTGCTTTTCGCGGACTCGGACAATTCTGGGTCGCTTAGGGAAAGTGGGTTCACCACAGATGGTTAACCCAAGCTTTGACTTTGCGATAATTTCGGTTTGGTTTTTATAGACAGAGTACGTTATTTTGCCGTTGGTCAGCTCGAACCGACAGAATACATTGCGATCTGGGGAGTTGAAATCTTTTTTGTAACTGTATAAGGGAAAGATATCTTTTAGCTTAAGCATATTTTATATTATATCATGTTTATGATGGGCGTATAACGACACATAATGATGTATAATAGAAATATGAGAATGAAAAAACGGCATCCATTAAAACTGTTTTTTATCATTTTGGCTTTTTTGCTCACGGCGGTTTTTTCATGGCTCGGTTTTCAATTTGTGACAAAAACTGGATTGTTTAAGATTCCGGGTATTGTCTATTATGACGAGAGCTTAACCGAAGCCGAAATCGCTTTACTAAACACGGTTTTTACCGAAGATGTCGTCTTGGAAAATGATGTACACGTCAGTGGGTCTTCGGACCATACGAGGCCCGAACCCCGAGATAACACGTTTTTGATCGGAATCGATGTTCCGGTTGCCGATTTTTATGATGTGCGTTCCGATACTAGTGAATTTGAACCCGATGAGTACAAGTATATTCCGATTGAGGAATTAGATTTTAGCAAGAAACTGCTTTCGATTAATCAAGATTATTTTCTTGATAGCTTTAATAAAGGAGCATTATTCCGAAGTATAACTTTCGATTCTGAGTCTTTTTCGGATGAGATACTTCCATTAGTTGAAAACTTATTTTCTCATGAAACATTTCCAGACAAGAATTCCGTTTTAACTTTCGCACAAACTGGCGTAACTGCCCTATCTCGTGGGATGAACCAAAAAATGAAAGCCGTAGGGAATGGAAATTACTTTGCCGAGAAAATTGGTAACTATTTGTCAGGTTTCGACATTACTCATACATCAAACGAATCCTCCTTTTCAAAATATGCCTCTTCTGAGAATATTTGCTCCGATATTAAGTTCAAAGATACTCTGAGCGCAATCGGCCTTGATATCGTCGAGCTAACTGGTAACCATAATCAAGATTGCGGCATCGATGACGCAGCTTCTACTATTGATTATTATCGCGAGGCCGGCATAGAAATAGTAGGCGGCGGGAAGAATGCAGATGAAGCAGCTATACCACTTGAAATAAACGAAAAAGAGACTAATATCACCTTTCTAGCTTATAATCTGTCGACTGGTGGCGCTACGCATGGTAACACCCCCGGCGCTAATCAATACTATGAAGAAAACGCCATCCAAGAAATCAATACAGCAAAAGAGAGGGGAGATTTTGTTTTAATCGATATTCAGTATTATGAGTGTAGTGGCTATGCCTCTGAATACGAAGATACAACTTGTGATTTCGCCAATTCTGCAGCCGGGGATCAAGTTGGTTTTTTCCGTCATCTAATAGACTTAGGCGCAGATATGGTGGTAGGAACTTCAGCTCATCAGCCGCAAACCTTTGAGCTTTATAATGATGGTGTCATTTATTATGGTCTCGGCAACCTTTTCTTCGACCAGGTCTGGTGGCCAGGAACTACTAGAAGTGTAATTCTAGCGCATTATTTCTATAAAAATCAATTACTACAAACAAAGATTGTACCGACTGTCTACGACAAAAACCTACAGACCAGTTTAATGGATGAGGAGACAAGACGATGGTTTGTCAATCGTTTACTACAAGCTCGTCCATAAAGGTTAGTCATAAATTATTACGGCTTCTACTCTTAATTTTTTGTGGTTCAGCAATCCTCGCAACTTGCCTGCTTATTGTTCTAAATGGTCTTAGGCAAGCATCGGATCCACCTAATTCTCAAACCGATACCGCCACCCTGACCCCAACCGATAGTGAATCTTTGGCTCCAAAAGAGCCAGATGATGCAAAAAATTCACTTCCTGATGCGGTAGATTTTAGCCTTTCGGTAAAAACGTTTCTGGATTCTTCTAACGGTAAAAAAAGTGTCATAATATATGATCTCGATAGACAAGAAACTGCCTTTGCAGAAAACCACACTGCGGTTTACAACACTGCTTCTTTATACAAGCTTTTTGTGGTTTATGAAGGTTACCGACGACTAGAAAGAGGCGACTGGAACCCAGATGCTGTAGCGGGCTCTACTGGTCACACCATAGTACAATGTTTGGACTTAGCGATTAGAGAATCAAACTCGCGTTGTGCTGAAACCATTTGGAATATGATTGGACATAATGAGCTAGATGAAATAGTAAAAAAAGATTTCAATCTTAACCACTCGACTATTTCACAGCTAACCTCCTCTCCCGAAGACATTCTTGACATCATGAAACTTTTTTACTATCATCCAGATTTCTCTTCGCCAGAATTAGTGACCGGGATGCTTGATTCTTTTTTAAATCAGCCAAAAACAGAATACGATTGGAGACAAGGTTTACCTAGGGGTTTTTCTCGTGCTAAAGTCTACAATAAAGTTGGTTGGGATTACAATCCTAATGGACGCTACTGGAATATCTATCATGATGCCGCGATCGTGGAATTTCCCGAGGAAAACCGTCACTTTATCGTTGTCGTAATGACGAGCCAGGTGCCTTATCAAAGAATCACAGAGCTTGGCACGAATATAGAAAAGACCTTCTACCAAGAAATACCATAATCTATACTATATGGTTGTTATGTTGTATACAATTTAGTACGTACTAAAGAACTGCGACCAATATGTTTTATAATCTGAATCGAGGTCAAATTTAAAACCGACCGCTAGTTTGGTGTATTCTGGGTTCAAGATGTTGGCTCGGTGAGTTTCTGAGCCCATCCATAGAGCAACCGTTGTAGCTGGCGAGACAGCCGCATTACCTATGGCTAAGTTTTCACCGCTAGTTCCACCGTTTTCTGGCGCTGGACAAGCCGTAGACCAGCTTGAGCCGTCCGGACGTGTGTGTGCATAGTATTTCGTGATTTCTGTTGCCCGAATTAATGCCGCTCCTTCACAGGTATTACCCCAAGTTAACTGATCAAGATTGTTCTTAATTCTTATTTTATTTACCAGTGTCAGAACCTCATGTTCCCACTGCTCGACAGGTGGGTCTATAACATTTACTATGATAGAATCTTTACGTTTCCCGTCATAGGTACCGGCGGTGATAGTAGTCGTACCAGTCCCTTTAATAATCGGGTACCTGCAAGTTTGATTGTTGAAACCTAACCATGAACGTGCAGAATTATAAAATCCGGATATCACGTTAGCGTCTGAAGTCTGCCAATACATTTCTCCTAGGTCAGATAAATCTCCTCCTACACAGATGTCTGTATCTGGTGTTGCATAAATCGTGATAGCCCGCTCATTCCATAATTCATCTGCTTTTACAGACGTGTTGTCAAATTCATGACTTGATGTCGAAACATAATCGTCGTTACCTGTGGTGTCTATGTAGTCAGACACATCAGCCTTGGAGTCCGAAATTGACTCCAGAAGCCTCATTTCCTCGGGTGTAGAATTAATCACGTCATTTCTTTCGTCGACCGCCTTAAAATCTACGCCACCATTAAGCCAAATTGCGCTAGAGATTAAGACTCCCGTAATTAGGATTGCTGCAGCGTTGATTGATAGAAGTGTGACTACTCCTTTTGAACGCGGTTTGTTATTCATTTTGCCGTTCTTTCCGTTTTGGTTCATTACTTTGGTTACCGGATATTAGTGACCTAATATGTTGAGTGAGGCCATTTGTAGCCGGCATCAAACTGATGAATATTAAGATCATAATGAAGTTCAAGACAATAACTTCAGTCGATGGTGTAGACCCTTTAAACAAGGCTGCGAACACTATCGAAAAGATTATCATATAGATAATGGCTATCGACGCAATCACGACAGCATAAGAGAATAATCTTAACCAAATAGACGATAAATTTAGAGTGCGATAACGCAAAATCGTATAATAGACTGCTAGAATCGTAACAGCTAACGCTAGTGGCCCTAGCCAAATTAACGACCAGTTATTAAACATTGGGAGAATTAAATTAAACACAAGAACAACCGTACTAGATAAGCCGAAGCTTCCCATAGTAATAGCGTCGCCAAGACGTTTTCTCCGCGATGTGGTTTTGAAAAACTGGAGTAAATATACACCCACTATAACTGGGACAATTGCAGCAAAGAAGGCAATGTATCCAAAATACAATGGGCCGATATTCATTGTAACTGTGTTGCCGGTATGTGCTAAGTTTATCGACGAATACAGGGAACGAGGTAGTGCAAATATTATCACAGAGATTAATAACCCAATAAATAAAAAGAAGACTGTCGTAATTTTGCCATACTTTTTTGACCAGGCTGCATAGCCGAGAAAGGAGACATCTAGGATAATGGCGCTGACAAACGTCCAGTTGACATGCCACTCAATTAACTCTTTTGAGTCTTGTGATGCTGTCAGAAAAAAGCAAATTGAAGCCATCCAGATAGTAGCAAAGATTGCCGCAAGACAGTACCAGGTCGACTTCATCTTGCCTGCCTTCGATGTTCCTAGAAAAACAATAATCCCAGATAACATCGTCAGTACAGAAACCGTTGTTAGTAGTAATGTAATTAGCTGCAATTTACCTCCTTTTTTTAATTATAGCATACCAATGAGACCTAGTTGATATTTTTATGCTATTTTATCACGTTTACTGCTTTCTGCGCTGTGGGCTAAACTGGCTATTATCCGACTTGTTTGAGCCAACTGTCGTTGTTACTCCAGAAATCGTAAAGTTTTGATAATTAATATCGTCAAAATAAACAGTATAAGTTTCGCCTAGCTCAAACATTGGCGAACCTGCAGCGATATGATCAAAAGATTTTTTGGCCTGATGAGAGAATACCTCTTTCCCAGAGGAGTCCTTGATTGTAATTTTCGTGTTCGCCGCCTGCGTCGATGTTGCATATATGCTCACATTAAAGATTGACGACGACATACCCAGAGTACTCGCCATACCACTAGCCCCAACTGCTAAGACCTCGCCTCCGTTCATTACAATGCCCATGCCGGAGTCCAGGGCGCCATTGCCATTATTGGTGGGTCCATCTATCACCACAGTGCCACCATTAAAGTAGAGCCAGCCGTTTGAATCAATGCCGTCACCAGAGGAATTCACGGCAATTTCTCCACCATTGATAGTAATTTTGCAGTTCTCGTTAGCATCAAAGACGCCCGCCCCTTGGTGCATAGTAGCTGACGAGTCTGCTCCACCGCCAGCATTAATACCATCATCTTGCGAAACAATGCTTACTTTTCCATCATTTATGGTGACAACCTGAGCCTCCATCCCCTCATACGACATCACGACAGTAATGTCTCCGCCGTCGATTACGAGCTCTTTATTGGCATGAAAGCCATCATCACCAGAATAAATGTTTAACTGCCCGTCTTTTATCCCGAGATAACTATCAGAATGAATCGCGTCATCTTTAGTATTAATGATGTAATTGCCGCCATATATTAATATGCTACTAGTTGATTTTAGACCTTTACCAGAAGCGATTAAGTCAAAATTTCCATTTTCGATAAGGATGAAGCCTTTTCCGGTCGTAATCTCATTCGTGGTCTTTATCGCATCGGATACTGTATCAATTATAAAATTGCCGTCCAAGATGTAAACAGAATCTTTACCCCTAATGCCATCGTCAACTGAGACGATATCGTATGAACCGCTAATGAACTTCAAGTCGTCCTTCCCAACAATTCCGTCTTGAAAGTTTGCTTGCAAGGCTAAGTTTCCATCACCACTAAAGGTGAGGTCTGCCTTGCTATAGATGACCCCATTAACATCTTCATCATAGTCGGAGGCGTATGTCGAGCCATCAGAGAGACTATTTTCGCCAACAAGTTCAATAACCAGGTCTTCGGCTGAATAACAAGTTACAGCTGGCCCATTAGAGTTATTGATAGTTACATTGTCTAGAATTAGCTTCACTTCGCCCCCGCCAGCATTGATCGATATTCCTGCACCTTCCAGTGTTCCGGTTAGGTGGTAAGTGCCCGGCTGAACAATATCCAAGGCCTCGTTTAGTGTGATATCAAAGGTTGGGTATCTCGCCCAATTAATGTCCTGATCGCCGTTATCTAGGTCTATCATACCAGCAATCTTCGGTAGTCCTTCTTTATCGTGTTGAATATTAACGATAGCTGAGGTCACGATGACCACTAGAGCCAAAATGGCAAATATTATGATCTGTCGCCTATTGCTTCCATGCATTCTATATTTCCTCTTCCATGCATGGGTGAGAAAGGAGGACTTTTAGGTTGCAGTTTTTGACCCGAATTTCATCAAGGAAAGCTTTTTCCTTAATTCCATGCTTCATTGTGACATCATAAGTAAGTTTATATAGGCTCCCCATATTAACAGTTTTCATACGTACAAGTTCCGCTTTTGTGGTATACTTTTGGAAGATCTCATTAAACATTTCTTCGTAGTCAAAATCTTCTGGCACCACAATCTTCAGCACGCGGTTTTTTTGGTTTGGCTCAAGAAAGTGCGTGTACGATAAGAATAGAATTGATGCAATCGAGATAGCGGTGACAACCGTAGCAAACAATATGTGCCCCATGCCGCACGCTAGGCCTATCGTCATAGCGAAGAAAACGCTAAGCAAATCTTTGGCTTGACCTTGGATAGAGCGAAAACGAATTAAAGAGAATGCACCCAGAATCGCAATTGACGTGCCAAGGTTCCCGTTTATCATAATCATCACCGCCATTACTAAGACAGGCAAGGTGGCTAGTGTTATTAAAAAGCCTTTGGTGGTTTGTGAAGTTTTCATATGAACAAAGGCAATAATGATACCAAGTAATAGCGCGACGGCTGCACAAATTAAGGCTGACGTGATACTGAGTCCCGTAGCTTGCGTTTCGAATATTGTGTTAAACATTGATTTTTTCCTTTCTAATTATCATTTATATTCTATTTAATATTGCTTGGTATACTCTACCGATCTTACTAAAGCGTTCTGGGTATATTTTTAGCGCCGAAAGCTTCTTGACTAGCCAGAGGGGAAGCGCGCTATGTGATTTTATTTCCATAATTATATTATGATCATCCTTAAAGTATATTTTATCATCGTTTGTTTTGCAAAAATCCAAGTCATTACTGCGGTATGTTAAGTTTTCGTCAAATGTGATGCGAAGTCCGCTGCCATCTCTATAGCTTTCACGGTCATAGATCACAAGTATTCTTGGCTCTAAGTTAAACGTTTTGAAATAATAATCAATTTCTCGCGCAATTTGGGTATCTGTTGGACTCTCTACCTTCTTTTTAGCTAGCTCTTCAGCAGTCTTCTTTTTACTAATGAATTTCTTGTAGTCTTTTTTTGTAATCATGAAACGTCTTTTGAATCCGATGTTTTCCTCTTCACCGTGGATCTTAGTCTTAATCTCCATAAATACTCTGTCATAGCCACCATAGCTTCTAGCGCGAACTTTGTGCTTGAAGTCGGTCCAGTCAATAGATTGCGCAATTAAATCATGGTTGCGATTATCAAAGTAGATATTATAAATGCAAGATTTGTGGTATTTATCTTTTGAGAGATTTTTTAAAATGCTTTCTAAAAGTTGGTCTTTCTCGTCTTTCGTAATAAGATACTTTTTCTCAATACGATCAAATACTTTCACTTCCATGTTTCATATTATATAACACAACCTTAAATGAAACTAAAATCGAAATGCTTTTTAATTGTTATGCTGAAAATATAATATTATGATTTTATTTCTTGTAGTTATGTTTTAAGGCTCTTATGTTTTTATACTAATGTTTAAAAAGTTTATACTTATGTTTAGTTGGTCCATACTTATGCTTAGTAAAACTATCACATTGTTCCGAATTATGATACTATATATACTAATATGTTAGAGATTCGTGGGGTTTCGAAGTCGTATGGTTTTGGCGATTCAAAGAAAACTGTGTTGCACGGTATCAAGACAAATTTTCGCACATCTGAATTCGTGGCTATTTTGGGGCCATCTGGTTCGGGCAAGACTACGCTTCTGAACATCATTGGTGGTCTGGATGATTATTCTGGTGGAGATTTGAAAATCAATGAAACATCTACAAAAGATTATAAGGATAAGGATTGGGACGCTTACCGAAATCATCGGATTGGCTTCGTTTTTCAGAGCTATAATTTAATTCCACATCAGACAGTATTAAATAACGTCAAATTGGCTTTAACGTTGTCCGGGATATCAAGCAGGGAAGCGGTTCGGCGTGCTAAAAAAGCTTTGAAGGAAGTTGGTCTAGAGGAACACATTGAAAAATTACCGTCACAATTATCTGGTGGGCAAATGCAAAGGGTTGCAATCGCTCGTGCGCTTGTAAATGATCCAGATATTCTACTAGCCGATGAGCCTACTGGTGCGTTAGACTCTGAGACTTCAGTCCAGATTATGGACCTACTAAAGCAAGTAGCTACAAATAAACTAGTCATCATGGTCACTCATAACCCTGAACTGGCTGATAAATACGCCACTAGAATCATTACATTGAAGGACGGCACCATCACTTCCGATTCTCATCCCTACGACGGCAAAGTAAAAACTGATTTGGATTTAATCGAAGCTGAGAAAAAGAGCAAAAAAACTAAGATGTCATTCCTAACAGCTTTTTCGCTTTCTTTAAAAAACCTTCTAACCAAGAAGGCACGCACTCTACTAATAGCTGTCGCTGGGTCAATCGGAATAATTGGCATCGCATTAATTAGCGCTGTATCAACCGGATTTCAGAATTACATTGATAAAATTGAGCAGGATACGCTTGGTTCTTATCCTCTCGCGCTGCAAAAAGAGACAGCGGATATTTCTGGAATCCTACTGAGCCTGAGCGGAGAATCGAGTGGTGATGCCGATGATGGCAAATTGCACGAAAATCAGATTCTAACAACAACGCTTGGGACGGTATCAAATAACGATTTGCTGAGTTTCGAAGAGTATTTAGAATTACACGGTCAGGGGATTCGTGATGATATTCGGCTGATGGAAAGAGAGTATAACGTTGATCCAGTAATATATACCAAGGATGCTACTGGTGCCATTGCGAAAATGAATCCTAGCAATATGTTCACTTCGCTCATTGGGGAAACATCCTTGCTCCGAAATTATTCAACGATGACTTCGGTATTTCGGCAGTTTGAGCCAGAAAACCTAGAACACGACACTGAGCTATTAGCTGGGCGTTACCCAGAGAAATACAATGAAATGATGGTGGTTTTAAGCAACAAGGGGCAGATATCGGAGCTTTTGACTTATTCGCTAGGCTTTCATAACTCACAGGAGCTGAATGAAATCGTATCTAAGATTATGAGTGGCGAAAAAGTCTCGATAAACAATAAGCCGCTCGAGTTAACTTATGACGACTTAATGAATGTAGACTTAAGGCTGCTACCGGCTACACAGACTTATCGATATAATGCAAAGTATGATGTTTATGAGGATATGTCAGGCGACAAAGATTATATGAGAGAACTCTATAATATCGCCGAGAGGCTAGATATTGTCGGTGTAGCTGTCATGAACTCCGAAATGCTTTCGGCCGGGAGTGGCGTGGCATATTTACCATCGTTAATCACCCATATTATTGATAGCGCTGGCCAAACCGAGATTGTAAAAAAACAGTTAGCCGAACCCGAAGTCGATGTCTTTTCGGGTAAGAAATTCGGTGAAGAAGAAAATGCTTTTAATTTTGAGTTCTCGGATTTAGTTTCTGTAGATGAGGCTGCACTAAAACGAGCGTTTGGCGTCAATATCGACCAAAACGCTATCTCATCTAAAACGAGCGAATACGTGAATTCGATTTCAAACGATATTACGGCCGACATTTCACCCGTACGGGACAAATTGACAGAAAGATTCAACCAATTAAAGGACGAACTAAAAGCCTCGATTGCGGGTCTCGATGGAAACGGTACCTTTATGGCTCGCGAAATCGATAACAAAGTCGAAGAGTTTCTGGCTGATAAAAATTTTACCGATTTGGAGTCGCAGTACTTTATTCCGGCCGACACTTTTGCCTCAACTTACAGCGGTTTACTCAAGGGTTTTCTTTCCGCATATTTGGAAGGTTTTAAGACAGCGATGGAATCGCAAAGTATTCCTTTTGACACCGAGACAATGCCTATCCCGATTGTTGAGTTGATTTATGACGGAGTGAGCGAACAATACCTCAAGGTAGAGCCGGTTAGGCAAGCGATTGATTCTTTCGCAGTCGCGATTACTGAAGTCACGATGAAGAAAGAAATCTTAACCAAGATTGGAGGATTAACAGCCTATCTTACCTCAAGTTTTGCCAACGCTTTTCACGTTGACCAAAATGAGATCGTTGGTGCGTTTCGTCTGAATTTTTCTGAGGAGGAGTTATCACGCGTGGTGAGTGCTATGTTTAGCAAAAAACGGACGACCTTTGCTACTAATCTCTCTACGTTAGGCTACCAGAACTTGGAGGATCCAACCCAGTTATCATTTTACTTTACAAGTTTTGATGGAAAAACGCGGTTTATCGAATTTCTCGACGGCTATAACGAAGCGATGCGCGCAACAGGGAAGGACGGCAAGGTAATTGATTATACTGATACAACTGGCGTTCTGATGTCTTCGGTCAAAACGATTGTAGACGCAGTATCGTATGTACTAATCGCCTTCGTGTCAATTTCGCTGGTCGTTTCTTCAATCATGATTGGTGTGATTACTTATATTTCGGTGTATGAGCGAACAAAGGAAATCGGTATTTTGCGAGCAATCGGAGCATCGAAGCATAATATCTCGTCAATATTCAATGCGGAGACCTTTATTATTGGGTTGTTGTCAGGGTTATTTGGTGTAGGGATTTCGTATCTGCTCATCCCACCGATTAACCTGGTACTTCATCACTTTACGGGTGACATTCCACTATCGGCGGCGCTTGATCCAAAAATGGCAATGTTTCTGATTGGACTATCAATTGTACTAACGCTGATTGGCGGATTGATTCCGGCACGCGCCGCTTCGAAGAAAGATCCAGTGGAAGCGTTGCGAAGCGAATAAACTTGTGATATAATTGTGTTTGCACCGAATATATTCTCCGGTGGCGAGCGTTGGGGATTCGCCAAGTGGTAAGGCAGTGGGTTCTGGTCCCACCATTCGGGGGTTCGAATCCCTCATCCCCAGCCAAACGTGAGAAAACAGCCCATTAGGGCATTTTTTCAGCCTCGCTCATCGATAAGATGCGCTTCGTCTGGAGAAAATACCCTCCTGGGCTGTTTTCTCTACGTTTGGTTAGCCGATGGAGGGACGAGAACCCGCAGGGTTCGACCGGACGACGAAGCGAGTAAGTATCGGGAGCTTGCTCACGATACTTCGAGCGAGGAGGAACGGAAGACTTTTGCTTTAGCAAAAGTCTAATCCCTCATTCTCATAACAAAATGCCCCCAAGTGAAATTTGGGGGCACGAGAAGCGTCGGTTATTGAATACTAATGTTTCTTATTCCATTAGTTCCCAGACCACAAAGAGGCTTAACAGGATCGTCTTATGATGCTACCCTTTGCTGCCATTCTTTTGCCTCAGCGTATGGGTCCCCAGTGCTATTGTCGACCTGCCGCCCTTTCCCTTTATTGCTGAAGAACCAGTAAGGTTTCTCCGCGCCTAATGCTGTTTGGTACGATGCTTTCGCTTCAGCATATGGGTTTCTGGGGTAGGTATCTTGTTCTGAATAAAACCGTCTCATTTTTATCCTCCTTTTTTTGCCGTGGTCTAGCTCATCTTTTTATCATCTAGTTGATGCTAGCCACAAAAAACAACAGCTCTGCTCATTTGACTACTTCTCAAAAAATGCCAATGTTCTTTTGGCACCAGATGAGGCTATCAAGTAGTATCATTTCCAAGTGTCAGCCAACTTAGTTGCACAAATTTATTGATTGCACAATCGTTTACATGGATGACTTTACGGAAAAAGAATACTTATTTAATAGTATCGTGCCAAACGGGATTGTTTCATCATATCACAGGTTGGCCTGGCTGTCAAGACCTTGACGTTAGCGGGTTTTTCGATAATTCCATCGACTCCTTTGAGCTTGGGCTGCGCTTCTAGCGCAGCCTTTTTCGTGACGCATTATGATATAATACAAGCATGAGTAAGAAAAAGAAATCTTTTACTAAGAGTGAGTTAAAAACTCTTTCGGCGGAAGAAATAATCGAAAAGATTAAATATGATGACTATTCACTACTCGCTACGCTTGGAGCAGAGAACTTGCGTAAAGAAATGGTACCAGTGGGGAAAGCTTGCAATGCGGCCGTTAATTATTTCTTTTTAACGACTGGGCCAAAACATAATAAAGAAAAACATAACCAAGCCGCACAGAAGAAATTAGTAAAGACACTGGCCAGACTCGCTCCTGGCTCGTATAGCAATATTCCTAAGGATTCTACGCATGGACTCGTGGTAGGCTTTAATCATCCGTCACTGGGAGAAATCGGTCGTATTATGTCTATGAAGGTTGACCTGATGCCAGAAAAGCTTACGATATTTCCGGTGAACTTGCCCTGGTATGAAGCTCTGGCTCCAAACTATGATAGAATTGCGAGACTTGGGTTTATTATTACTCCGACCATTACTCCGGCAACTTGGAAAAAAATGGATCTAAAGGAAGGAAGTCTTCTGGAGCAAGAAGGCAAGCGCATTAAAAGAGAGTTCCGAGATTTGTATACAAAATCATCCCACGATATCGTCAAGAACGGTGGTGTCGTCTTTGTGGCACCCTCCGCTACAAGACAGGCAACCGTATTCAAAACCGAGGAGGAATATAATAAAGAAAGTGATATCATCCCTACCATGTCGATGCTCGCCGTAAAACTATTCTCAGACCCAGAAATGAACTGTGATTTTTTACCACTCGCTATTGAACCACCAAAGGACTATAAGCGTGGGCTAAACTTTTATAAAAAGTACCGTCTGCGGGGTGGGGACGTGATGACTGCAAAGTATATCCGAAAAAAATATTTCAAATCCGAAAACCCCGAACGACTCGTGGGCTTTGATTATGATTTTCTAGAGAGAATTGCAGCCAAGTTGCCAAAAAAATACTGGTACTAAAACCGCATTAATTCCATCTTCTTTAAAACATTAGAACTTTCCGTTTATTCCAAACTTCTTATGTTATAATCATAAACATGAACGATGAAGAAGAATTGTATTATTATCATCCTCTTGAAAATATCGAAGACGTAGACATCTTCTATGACGCAGTAGAACGCAAAAAACTCACAAAAGCGATTTCCGAAGAGCGTCCCTACACTTACTGGACGATAGAATTATACGACCAGGCCAACGGGATTCGTGGTGGTGGCGGGCTAGGCGTACTCGCGGCCGATACTAGACGTATTGCCGAACAAATGGAGGTTCCTTTCACGCTTTTAACTATCTTCTACCCGTCGGAATACACTCAATTTATGAAAGATGGCGAAATAGTGGACGAAAAGCATAGAGTTGACTATCACGATTTTGGCTTTCGTTTGATTGATACTGTAAACATCCGTTGCAATGATTGCCTTTGCCCGCTCGAAGTAATTGAAAAGAAGTTTAAATACACAAGGATACTGGCAGTTACAGAACCAAACATCGGTGAGTTATACGCCGATATGAGCGGTTCAGACCATCGTTTATATCAAGAAGTCGCACTCGGCTTTGGGGGATATGCCGCGTTAAAGTTAGCCGGGCTAAAACCTGCCATCATACAGCTAAACGAAGTGGCTACTTTCTTTGCCGCCCTAGCCAGGCTCGATGAACTAGTCTCAAACGGCATGGATTTTTATGAAGCTGTTGTCTATACGAGAAAGCACACTTTATATACCAATCACACTTTAGTGCAAGCTGCTGAAGCAGAATTTAGCATAGAACAGTTCGAAAGATACGTCATGCCTAATCTTAAATCCTTAGCCGTCAAAAAGTGGCTAAGAAACAGTTTTGAATATGGCAAGATAAAACTATCTACGGTTACAATCGAGATTGCTGAACTTCGTAGTGGCGTATCTAAGTTCCATGCCAGGGTCGCTAATTACCATGATTTAGCCGGCAATAAAGTCAAGTTCAAAGCTATCACTAATGGTATAGATTTGTCTACCTGGACATTGCCGTCTATATTGGAGTTTTACCAAAACTCAGGCGAGTTTAGCCCAGACTTAGTGCTAAGTGAAGACTTTAAGCAAAAATTAGAGTTTCTGACTTCTGATGACATTAGAGACTTTAAGATTGAGGGGCGTGAAGTGTTAAATGGCATCCTAAAAGATTATCCCGATCAATATGGGAATATTTTACAGTTTCAGCCCGATGATTTAATTTTCGACTTTAAACGTCGATTCGTGGATTATAAACGACCAGATTTACCATTTCGTGATGTCGAGAGACTAAAAGCGATTCTAAAGAAACGCGATGTACACTATATTCTGACTGGTCGAGTACATCTAGGCGACACAAGAATGTATGGACTTCTTAAATATTTACTAAAAGTTATCGATAACGATGCGTTCCTAAAGTCGCATGTTCACTATCTGCCAAATTACGACGAAAAACTAGCTTACGGACTTTCTTGCGGAAGCAATGTTGCAATCAATTTGCCTATTGTTGGGCTTGAAGCCTGCGGAACTTCGTGGATGAAGGATGTTGCGAACCTCAATTTATTGATATCCACCCATGACGGAGGAGTAGCGGATGGCTCGATTAATGCTTACCTGAATGTGTCCGGTAGCGATGAAACAGCCGAGGTAGAGGCGCTCTATCAGAGAATGGAGGAGGCTATCAATATTTGGGATAATGACTTTGACCTCGAAGACTCGATTCGCAGACAGCTCACAACGTTTCTGCCCGTTATTTCTGGCACCAGAATGCTTAGTGACTATATTGACTATTTATTCTCGAAGTAGTATACTATTGACAAGTCTGGTATCAGACTTTTTTGATACATAAAAGGAGTAAGATGGCGAAAATAACAAGAATCAAGGCGAGCGATACTTCTTCCAAAATAGAAGATTCCGATGAGCCGGAGATTACCCGAAAAAAGGTAGTCGTAAGTGATAAAAAAACCGCGAAAGCCAAACGTTTAGCCGCAAAAAGAGCCGAAAAGGAGCTCGACGAATCTACCAACCATAAGCAAGGCAAGAAAGTCTTTATTCTATTCCGTCCATTTGTGGCTTTTTTCACCTACCTACGTGATTCGTGGCGCGAAATTAGACAAGTGCGCTGGCCAAATCGTAAGGCGACCTGGAAGATGGTACTTGCTGTATTAATTTACACAATACTATTTGTCGCTTTGATATCTTTACTCGATATATTCTTAACATGGCTATTTAATTTAATATTAGGAAAGGGTTAATATATGGCAGTTAACAGATATGACAGTACTAGAGCGTGGTATGCAATCTCTACCTACTCTGGTTACGAAGATAAAGTGGCCGATTCAATCAATCAGCGTACCAGTACGGTTGAAATGGCTGATAAGATTTTTGAGGCGATTGTACCAAAAGAAAAACAAATTGAGATCAAAAACGGTAAGCGCAAAATTGTTGATCGCAAAATTTTGCAAGGATATGTACTTGTCGACATGAAATTATCCGATGAGACGTGGTATATCATCCGAAATACTCCAGGCGTGACTGGTTTTATCGGCAACGGAACTCAACCAACACCAGTTTCCGAGAAGGAAATTGCCAAGATTAAGAAACGTATGGGCGTGGAAGATCCAAAGTTTTCGGTAAAGTACGAGATTGGCGAGGTTGTCTCAATCACGGATGGGCCTTTCAAGGGCTTTGATGGTGCAATCTCCGAAATCGACGCCGCTAAGGGTAAGCTTAAGGTAATGGTTTCGATGTTTGGACGCGAAACCCCAGTCGAGCTAGATGCTTTGCAGGTAAAACAGATTAACTAGTTTCTTACGCCTTCCGAACATCCTAAATTATCGAAAAAAGGGGCTCGTATGATCTAAGCGTAACCTTTGCTTAAGTTACCACGATGTTTACTTATGGACAGATTTTACACATTAAGCCTTACACTGAAAGATGAAGATTGCTTTAGCTAAGTTATTAAACAAACCTTCCGCCTGAATAGGCGGAAGGTTTGTGCTATAATCTACTTAGCAAACAAGGACAACCATTATGCCAATCAATAACGAACGAATCTCAGAATTATTAGACTATCCAGAAACCAACAAAAGTCAAAACCTGCGACTTGGCGCAAAAATCCTCTCTCTAGCTCATTTTGACAATCGTCACCAACAAAATGTAGAACCCGTCTTTAATGAGGCTACAAAAAAGGGCGAGAAGCTTCCCGGTAATAATAGCGAAGCTAGAAACTATGCCTACCTATCTCGTCTGGAAGAACTTATCAAAAAACATGGTAATCCAATGGAAAAACGACTCTGGCGATTATCTGTCAAAGATGATCTCTTGGTCAAGTATGAGAACATACCAGAATCATATTGGGACGCTAAAAGACGAGAATTACGCGATAATGGTTACGGCGATATAGAACTAACCGAAGAATACAAGCATGAAATCTATAACAATGAACGCAAATTACAGCAAGAATCTCTAGAAAAGTGGGTTAATTATCTAGGCGACGAACATTCACCATACCCACTTTGGTTCAAAGTCTACGCTTGGGATGGCATGACTAAAATGGGTAGATACAACAAAGGAAAAAGGAAGTACGAGACTAGAAATGAAACTACTGTTGCTCCATACCCGGGTCCAGATGCTGAAGTTTTAGCCGGTGTCTTTGACGTCGTTAATCGTTATTATGGCAATAATGAGAGAGAATTCTACACCGAAGAAGGAGAACGCAATATTAAGCTTGAACAAATTGTTCAATCTGGCAGCTTTCCTAAGATTTTCAATGCTATCCAGCAAGACATAGTTCCCATCGTAGAACCCCCTGAAAACCCAGAGGATGTCCACGGTGAATGGGTAGAATACGAATTAGGAGACGAAGACGATATCGCAAGAGCCGCCAGAGGCACCGGTTGGTGTGTAGTCTCTCCATCGGTTGGTAAGCATTATCTAGAATACGGCACTTACAGTAACAACGATGATGACGGGGAGGACTATGACGATTACGATGAGTATGACGACGAATATGATGAGTATGCTAAGCGCGATGGGATGGATGAAAGTACTCAACGAAACCACTCAAAGTTCATCTTGTTTCATCTAGTAGACGAAGAAACCGGCAAACTATCCAAGAATGCTTGTGCCTCAATCAGGCTAGACCCAGACGGAAATGTTGCAGAAATCTCTGGGTTAAGAGAAGGCCAGGCTCTAGACGATTCGCTTGTCCCTACAGTAGAAGAAAAGGTAAAGTCCCTCCCAGGCGGGAAAAAATTTCTCGAAGCTTTTGCCGATAAAAACATGCTCATAGCCCTAGACCATAAAATGAAAAGAGGAGATGATTTAACCAAAGAAGAACTTGAATTCATCTATGAAATCCATAGACCCATTAGAACATTAGATACTTATAACAACAGTGATCCCCGTATCGGAGAATTGAAGCAAAAATACGGTATAGAATATGTACTAAATAATGGTGTTGACGTTAACCAACTCGCATCTCAAATGGATTCTGACGATATCTTAGAAAACCTAGACACTCTCCTCAGCCACGACGCTGACATTGATCATCTCGCATCCCAAATGGATTCTGAAGATATCGCAAAAAACCTAGACGCCCTCATTAATCACGGCGCTAACATTGATGTTAACCAACTCGCATCCCGGATGCATCTTGATCATATCGCAGAAAACCTAGACGCCCTTCTCAGCCACGGCGCTGACGCTAACTACCTCGCATCCCGAATGTATCATGATCAAATCGCAAAAAACCTAGACACTCTCATTAATCATGGCGCCAACATTGACGCTAACCAACTCGCATCCCAGATGCAACCTTATTATATCGCAAAAAACCTAGACACTCTCCTTAGGCACGGCGCTGACGCTAACTACCTCGCATCCCAAATGTATCATGAGCAAATCGTAAAAAAC
>JAEEGL011368217.1_pt1 | contig 53021 bp, 66 predicted proteins | sample 9134231 | NCBI WGS metagenome assembly JAEEGL01 (sample SAMN16246548, study PRJNA631951) | gut metagenome | biome: gut microbiome; feature: rumen; material: fiber-attached | host: Bos | place: Iran: Karaj | collected 2018-10 | reverse complement strand
TCTTCAACTACATTTACAGTTAAAGTTTCGTTAGCTTCTTTAATTTGGTTAAGCTTATCTAATAATTCATCATCGATTTGGTTTAATCTTGATAATAAGAATTCATCCTCAGTTATCTTTGTTACAGTTGCCTTAATAGTATCGCCAACCTTAACGATATCTTTGAATGATTCAATAGATTTATCATTAGTATAGTGATCTAGGTGAATGATTCCATCAATAGCTGATCCTGGTATAGATACAACTAATGTATTATCGCTTTGTATAGATATAACTTTACCTTCTACGATGTCTCCTCTTTTAAATTTCTTTAAATCGTATTCGTCTAAATTAAAATTTTCCATAGTCTACCTCTCATTTATCAAATTAACTATTTTATTACAAACCTCTTCTATGGAAAGAGATGTTGTGTCTATTTTAATAGCATCCTCAGCACATTTTAATGGAGCTATTTTTCTAGTTGAATCATTTATGTCTCTTTGCTTAATCTCTTCTAAAATTGCATTATAATCACTCTTGATGCCTAATTCATCATTTTGTTTAACTCTTCTTAATGCTCTTTCTTCAGGAGATGCAGTTAAGAATATTTTAAGATTAGCATTTGGATAAACAACAGTACCTATATCTCTACCATCCATGATAATTCTTCCATGGAAATTCTTTTCAAGCTCTAGTACCTTTGCTCTAACCTTTTCAATTTTAGCTATCTTTGATGCATTATTTGAAACTATATCTTGTCTTATATCAACTGATACATCTTTTCCATTTAATAATACCTTAGCACCATCAAACTTAATATCAATTTCATCTAAGAAATTAATTTCATTTTCATCATCTAGATTAATGTTTCTATTTAAAGCTTCTAAAGTAATAGTTCTAAACATAGCACCTGTATCTACATGATTTAAATTACATCTTTTAGCTACAATTTTTGAAATAGATGATTTACCAGAACCAGCTGGTCCATCTATTGCTACAATAAAATCTTCCATACACTCATACCCTTAACATTATAATTTTATCATAAAATTATTGATTTTACAAACTATATAATTTCTTAATCTCATGAGGCTTTAGTGGTCTATAATCACCAACACCTAAGCCTTCAATACTGATTCCTGCAAATTCTACTCTTTTAAGCTTCTTAACAGGGAATCCTACAGCTTCACACATCTTTCTTACCTGACGGTTTCTTCCTTCAGATATAGTTAATTTAATTAAGCTTGATTTGTTTTCTCTATCTAAAGATACAACTTCAAGTTTAGCTCTTTTAGTCATTATACCATCAATCATTACACCTTTAATTAAGCTTGTAACAGCTTCTTGCGTAATAATACCATCAACTCTAGCTTGATATGTTTTTTCAACATTCTTACTACTTTTAGTTAATCTATAAGATAATTCACCATCATTAGTTAATAATAAAACACCTGATGTATCATAATCTAATCTTCCAATAGGGAATATTCTAATCTTTTTAGTTTCTTGATCTAATAAATCTAGAATTGTTCTTCTACCCTTAGGATCTGATAAAGTTGTTAAATAGCCTGTTGGCTTATTTAAAACATAATAAACTAATTCTTCTCTAATAAGCATTTTACCATCAAGCTCAATAACATCTTTCCTTGATACTTTTGTGCCTAACTCAGTTACGACTACGCCATTAACCTTAACTCTGCCAGAAGAGATTATTTCTTCACATTTTCTTCTTGAGGCAACACCACAAGATGCTAAAACCTTTTGAAGACGTTCTAAATTATTATCCAAAATAACCACCACCCGTAAAAAACTATCTTTAGTATATCATATTTAATTTATTAATTAAATAAAAATACATAAATTGCTAAATTAAAAACTATATTATATAATCTATTTTGGTGATTGTTATGAGTTATGTAGTTCTTATGGACTTTGATGGAACACTTGTAAATGATAATAAAGAAATCAGAAATGATCATCTAAATATATTAAAAAATTTCTTATTGAATAATAAAATATGTATTGTTTCATCTGAGCCATATCAAAGCTTATTAAATTTTAAAAACAAATATAATTTAAATATTGATATATTTTCTTCATCATCTGGTATTTCAACAATTAATGGAGAAACAATTATAAATAATTTACCTTCTTCAGTTATAAATTTATTATTTGAAACATTTGAAAATAGTATTTATACTGCTTATGGTGAAAGTTTAGATAAATCATTTGTTTATAATTATCAAGAAAGATTAGAAGCTTTATATCCTAAACAAAATAGAGAAACAATTACTTATCTAGAATATGATGTTTCTTCTTTTACATTTGCGATAAGTAATACTATTACAAACGAATTTATTGAATTATTAAATCAATTAAATATTGATTATAAAATAATAGCACAAGATAAAAATAGAGATATATTCCAAATATATAGAAATAACATTTCTAAGGTGGATGCTTATTATTTAATAAAAAAAGCTTATCCAAATAAAAAAATAGTAGGAATCAGTGACTCCTACTACGATTTTGATATGATGGAAAAATGTGATATTAAGGTTGCCATGATAAATGGTGACGATAAATTAAAATTTAATTGTGATTGTGTCACACAAGCTTCTAATAATGAAGGTGGGGCAATCCTAATACTAAATGATATCTGCAATCTTTAATAAATAGATTGCATTTTTTGTATCTGATTTTCCTTCTTTAATCTTATAATCAAAATCAATCTTATCATTTATATAAGATTCATTAAAATGATAATTAGTTATATTATTCAATTCACATAATTCAAAATCATGTGTTGAAATAATAAATAATTGATTATAATTATTTAATTTCTTAATAACTTCTGATGCGGCATTTACTCTATCATTAGTGTTAGTACCCTTAAATATTTCATCAACTAAAATCAAGCATTTGTTTTCTTTAATTGCTTGATTTATTTTTTTCATTCTTAATATTTCTGCGTAGAATGTAGAAATACCTTCTGCTAGCATATCATTAGCTCTTAATGAAGTTAATACTTCAAATTTATTTGTTTTAAATACAATTGCAGGAACTAATCCTTGAGCGTTAGCTAAGATTTGACATAAGCCAATAGTTCTCATAAATGTTGTTTTACCACTCATATTAGAACCAGTTAAGATAACACCACCATCAAGCTTAAAGCTATTTGGTATACATTCTTTAACTAAAGGATGATACATATCAATACCTTCAATGTTATCTCCTTCTTCTGGAATTGCATAATAATTATTATCAAAGCCCATATTAGCTAAGCTTGAAATAGCCTCAAGCTTACCAACGTTCTCAAATACATCTTTTAAATTTGCATAATTTTTAGTTTTAAAATTATAAATAAAGATAATAAAGAAATCAAAAATACAAACAAAATTAGTTATAAAATTAAATATAATATTCTTTCTAGTTGATAATAAATTTAATAATGAAATACTCTTCTTTAAATTAATTAAATTATCATTTAAATTTGATTTAATTTCATTTAAATTATCATCTTTTATTTCTATTTCATTTAATGTATTAATAACATCTATATAGCTTTCAAATAAATTATAATAACCAGTTGAATCTAAATTAAATATTTCATTTACTAAAAATAATTTACATAAAATATAATTAACAAATCCAAATGCGAATAATAAATATGGATTTAAATTATTAGTAAAAATTAAAACTAAATATACTAATGTTCCTATAAATGATAATAATGGAATTAAAAATGAATAATTAAATTCTATTTTATGACTAAACGCATTAGTAATAACATCTGAATCTAATGTTTTCGCACTTGCTTCAAATCCTAAGAAGCTAGCATCAAGCTTTACTTTATCTTCTGTTTCAGCTAAAAAGCTAGCACTATATTTAGATTTAACATCATCTGAACCAAATTTTAATCTATTAGCTAGATTTTCTCTACCATATTTAGTTTTACATACACTTAAATATTGATAAATAGAATGCTTACCAAATATATCTAAGTCAGCTAATTTATAATCTTCTTTATTTTTTAGATCATTACCTGTGTCTTGAAATTGCATATATTTGAAATTTCTTCTCATATTATGAAATTTATATGCTTGTTCGATTCTTTTTAGACTATCTAATTTTTTATAAAATTTATTTGTAAAAAGTATAAATAATATTAATGCTAAAAATAATACACCTGAAATAATTCCATATACAATATAATCACCAGTTGAAAATAAAATGATTAAAAATACAACAAATGTTATACCTAAAATTAATCTAACTCCAGAAATAATTTTAGTTATGTTATTCATTTTATCAATTTCAACTTTATTGTTTTCTATATTTTTAAAATCTACCATAATAACACCACCAAAAAAAGGGGAAATTTTCCCCTTTATTTTATCTTAAAATAAATTATTCTTCAACATCTAATTCTTCTAAGTGCCAAATATCTTCATTATATTGACGCATAGTTCTATCAGTAGTAAAGAAACCACTCTTAGCTACATTGACAATTGACATATGTAACCACTTCTTTTGATCTTGATATAATTCATTTACTTTTTCTTGTGCCTTAACATAAGAATCGAAATCCTTTAATACAAAGTAATGATCTGAATATAATAGATTATCTCTAATCATTGCAAATTCATTTCTATCTACTCTTTCAAAGAATCCATTTGTTAAAGAATCAACAACTTGACGAATTCTTGGGTCATTATTGTAATAATCTTTTGGATTATATCCACCCTTAGCATATAAATCAGTTACTTCCTTAGCGTTCATACCGAAAATAATGATATTATCGTCACCAACAAAATCCTTAATTTCAACATTCGCACCATCAAGAGTACCTAATGTAATAGCACCATTCATCATGAACTTCATGTTAGATGTACCTGAAGCTTCCTTTGAAGCAGTTGAAATTTGTTCAGATACGTTAGCAGCTGGCATAATAGTTTCTGCATAAGTAACATTATAATTTACAACAAATACAACCTTTAATAAGTTATTAGTTTCAGGATCATTATTAACCTTATCAGCAATTGTATTAATTAATTTAATAACTTTCTTTGCAAAATCATAGCTTGGAGCACTCTTAGCACCAAAAATGAAGCTGTGAGGATAGTAATTCTTCTTGAATTCTTCATCAGTCTTTAATCTGTTATAAACATACATAATATGTAATGCATTTAATAATTGACGCTTATATTCATGTAATCTCTTAACTTGAACATCAAAAATTGAATTTGTATCAAGTGAAACACCTTGAGATTTAAATACCTTATTAGCTAAAGCTTGCTTTCTTTGGAATTTCATCTTACTGAAAGCTTCTTGAACTTTAGGATCATCTGCAAATTTTTCTAAAGCTTTAAACTTATTCTCAGGATCCTTAACCCAGCCAGGGCATTTATCATTTAAGATATTTACTAATTCTGGATTTGTATGTAATAACCATCTACGATGTGTAATACCATTAGTCTTATTATTAAATTTACCAGGATAATAATCACTGAATGTCTTCATTTCAATATTCTTTAAAATATCAGTATGAAGTTGAGCAACACCATTAACACTGAATGAACCATGAATAGCTAAATTTGCCATATGAACTTGATTATCCTTTAAGATTGCCATTTCATATGTTTCTCTAGCATTTGGACCAAAATGATTATCCATTTCAATAGTTAATCTTCTATTGATTTCTTCAATGATTGTATAAATTCTAGGTAATAATCTTCTGAATAAATCTACAGGCCACTTTTCAAGTGCTTCTGATAAAATTGTGTGGTTTGTATAAGCACAACAATTTCTAGTAATTTCCCATGCTTCTTCCCATTCTAATTTTTCTTCATCAACTAAAATTCTCATTAATTCAGCAACAATTAAAGATGGGTGAGTATCATTAATATGGAATAATACCTTCTTATCTAGATTCTTAACAGTACCATAAACCTTTTTATGTGCTCTAATCGCACTATTAACACCAGCACATACAAAGAAATATTGTTGTTTTAATCTTAATACTTTACCATCATATGTATTATCATTTGGATAAAGCATAGATGAAATATCTCTAACTGCTTTATGATATTCAAATGGATCTGATGAATTTTCAAGTGTAGATGGTTCTGCACTCCATAATCTTAAAGTATTAACAATATGATTATTATCACCGATAATAGGTACATCATATGGAACTGCCTTTACATATTCAGCATCATTATGAGAAACTGTGAAGTTACCATTATGAGACGAAATATCAATCCAACCATAGAAAGGTACATCAACTGATTCTCTTTCCTTTCTAATTTCCCAAACATGGATATCCTTTAACCAGTTATCAGGATATTCTACTTGATAACCATCCTTAATACCTTGTTCAAAGAAACCATATCTATATCTGATACAGTTACCATGTACTGGTAAACCAAGTGAAGCAACAGAGTCCATGAAGCATGCTGCAAGTCTACCTAAACCACCATTACCTAAACCTGCATCAGCTTCTTGATGTTCAACCTCATTTAAATCAAGGCCTAAATCATCAAATGCTTCTTTAACAATATTATATAAACCAGCATTCATAAGATTGTTAGTAATCATTCTACCCATTAAGAATTCCATTGAAAAATAATATACTTTTTTCTTTCTTAATTTAGTTTGTAAAACATTAGTTTCATGCCAATCTTTCGCAACATAATATCTAACCATTTCACCTAAAACAATGAATTGTTGATAAGGTGTTGAATTTTCAAAATCTATTGCATAAGCACCTTCAACGCCCTTAACAAAAGCTTCCTTAAATGTCTTGGCGTCTTTAAATATGTCATAATTCATATTAATAATCCTCCTACTTTGTGAAAGTTCATCTTAATTTTACCATAAATATTACTAAAATATATAAATATATTTTGTAAAGCGTTTTAACATTATTTTATATTTAAGATATCAATCTCATTATAAGCATAACCTCTTTGATATAAATAAGATTTAATTTTTTGAATTCTAACTAAATCATCATATTTGTTATACTTATTTTTTATTTTGTTATAGACCTTATTTAATTCATTATAATAAATGTCTAAATCAACATTATCCAAAGCAATTTCTATTAATTCTTTTGAATATCCTTTTTGTAATAATTTTGTTCTAATTAATAATTTTCCATTAGATGATTTTACTAAAGCTGAAACAATAGAATCTAAGATTTTATTATCATTAATAATCTTTTTTTCAATTAATTTATTGATAATATATTCTATATCATTTGAGCTTACTTCTTTATTCTTTAAATAAGTTCTTATTTCACTAGAACCTTTATTATATTTAATTGAATAATCAACTGCTTTGTTATACCACTTTGATAAATTTTCTTCTCTTTTTGCCTTATTTAAAATATCTAAAGATATTTCTTTACCTTTTACTAAACGATAATTAACAACAACATCTTCTGAAAATTTATAAGTTTCTTTATTAGATAAAGTTATATTATATAATCCTTTTGAATCTTTTTTTATTTCATCAACAATAAGCACTAAATAATACCTCTTTTCGTATAATCTCCTTTTACTTCTTTACAGCTTGTTACAAAAGTAAAAGCTTCTTTATCTATGTCTACTACCTTAGATGTCATTCTATATGCTTCATTTTTATCCATTGTACATATAACCATAGTTAATTCTTCACCACTATAAGCACCATACACACTAGAAAAAGTAACACCACGATTTATTTCTTTATAAATTAATTCTTTAATCTCATTAGGCTTTTTAGTAATAACATACATTGTTCTTCTTGGCTTTAAAGATAAAGCAATAAAATCAATAATATAAGCTATCGCAAATACACCAATTAAACCATAAACAACTTTTTCTATTTTAAACGCAAATGGATTAAATACAAATCCAGAAATAAATACAACTACACCATCAGATACATGCATTGCAACTGAAATAGGAACATTAAAATATTTACTAATTATCTTTTGGATAACATCCATTCCACCAGTTGAACCATTAAATTTTATAGCAAGTCCAATACCAACACCTGCAAGTATTGAACCACATAACAAACATATTAGTTCAACATTATTAGCAATTGAATCAACAAAATAATTTGAATTCATCGTTAATTCAAAAATTAATAAAACTGTTGGTTGAAGTAGTGTTGCATAAACAGTTTTTAAGAAAAAATCCTTTCCTATAAAAATTAATCCAAGAATAAGACAAATTCCATTAACAATATATAAGAATATTGATGTTGTAAACCAAGAACCTATTTGCTGTAAATAAGGCTCTAAAATAATTGCTAAACCAGACATTCCACCTGTAACAATTTTAGCTGGACTTAAGAAAAAATAAAAACCAATATCATATAATACTATACCCAAAAATATAAACATATATTGATGTATAAGTTTCAAAATCTTATTCTTATTCATAATTACTATTCTCCCCTAGCATTAAATTTTAAATAAGCTTCTATAAATTCGTCAATGTCACCATTCATAACAGCTTCTAAATTAGCTGTTTCATAAGATGTTCTATGATCTTTAACTAAAGTATAAGGTGTAAAAACATAGCTTCTTATTTGGCTACCAAAATTAATACCCATTTGTTCTCCCTTAAGCTTTCTCATCTCTTCTTCTTGTTTTTTAAGTTCTATTTCAAGAAGCTTAGATTTCAAAACCTTCAAACAGGTATCCTTATTCTTTAATTGACTTCTTTCATTTTGACATGTAACTACAATATTTGTAGGTAAGTGAGTTATTCTTACAGCTGAATAAGTTGTATTAACTCCCTGACCACCATGACCTGATGATAAATATGTATCAACTCTAATATCATCATCATTGATAACAATATCATCTGCCTCTTCAATTTCAGGAGCGACATCTATACTACAAAATGAAGTATGTCTTCTCGCATTTGAATCAAATGGAGATATTCTAACTAATCTATGTACTCCTCTTTCACTTTTAAGCATACCATATGCATAATTACCAGATACTAAAACAGTTGCGCTTTTAATTCCAGCATCAATACCTGGCTGATAATCTACTATATTGAATTTAAAGCCCTTCTTTTGACAATATCTTTGATATAATCTAAAAAGCATTAAAGCCCAGTCCATAGATTCAGTACCACCAGCACCTGGATGAAATTCAATGATACAATTATTCATATCATATTTACCTGAAAGTAAAGCTTTTTTCTCTATTTCATTTTCTTCAGATTTAAAATCATCAATCATTTCTTCAACCAATTCCATGATCGATTCATCACTAAACGCATCATCAATATTAGAAATGATATCATCAAATTTATTCTTTAAATTATCATAATCCTTGATTACATCTTTTATAGCATTAGCTTTTGAGATAATATTTTGAGCTTTTTCTGGATCATTCCAAAAGCCTTCTGATTCTATTTCTTTATTTAGTTTATCAAGTTCAATTCTTTTATTTTCAATATTAAATGCTTGAAATAAATCATTAAGTTTATTTTTATATTCTTCTATAAACTTATTAACCTCATACTTTTCCAAAATATCACCTCTTAAAAATTAAATCACTTCGAACAGAAGTGATTTATAATCATTATTTTGAAATTTCAACAATAAATCTTTGAAGTCTATCTAGGGCAACCTTTAAATCCTCAATTGAATAGGCATAAGAAATTCTTACGAATCCTTCGCCTGATTCACCAAAGGCTGAACCTGGGACAACTACTACCTTTTCTTTTTCAAGTAGCTTTAAACAAAATTCATCTGATGACATCTTGAAGCCTCTAATATCAGGGAATACATAGAATGCACCCTTAGGCTCAAAACAAGGAATATTCATAGACTCTAATCTATTTAGTAAATATCTTCTACGTTCGTCATAAGATTCCTTCATCATAGCGATATCATTATCGCCATTCTTAAGTGCCTCTATCGCAGCGTATTGAGCTGTAGTAGGTGCACACATAATACAAAATTGATGAATCTTTGTCATTTGCTTAATAATAGCTTCTGGTCCTAATGCATATCCTAATCTCCAACCAGTCATAGAATAAGCCTTAGAAAAGCCTGAAACAATAATTGTTCTTTCTCTCATACCAGGTATTTCTGATATTGAAACATGCTTCTTTGAATAAGTTAATTCAGAATATATTTCATCAGAAATAACTAATAAATCATTTTTAATAATAACTTCACTAATAGCCTCTAAATCCTTACGCTCCATAATAGCTCCAGTTGGGTTATTAGGATAATTTATTAATAAAATCTTACTTTTAGGTGTTATGGCATTTTCTAATTCTTCTTTAGTTAATCTAAATTGATTTTCATTTTTTAAAGGTATAGTTTTAACAATACCTCCAGCCATAATAACACATGGTTCATATGAAACATAACATGGTGTTGCGATTAAAACCTCATCACCAGCCTCAACTGTAGCTCTTAATGCTAAATCGATTGCTTCACTACCACCAACTGTAACTAACGCTTCAGTAAGTGGATTATATTCAACATTATATTTTCTATTAAAATAATTACAGATTTCTATTCTTAATTCCTTTAATCCTGAATTAGAAGTGTAATACGTTTTACCCTTTTCTAAAGAATAAATACCTTCTTCTCTAATATGCCAAGGCGTATCAAAATCAGGCTCACCTACACCTAGTGATATAGCTCCCTTTATTTCTGAAGCAATATCAAAAAACTTTCTAATTCCAGAAGGCTTAAGACTTTTAACCTTTTCTGAAATAAAATCTCTCATTATGCACTCACCAACATTCTCTCGTCAGTTTTCTCTTCAACAAGATCAACACCATGATCTTTATATTTCTTTAATACGAAATGAGTTGATGTAGATAATACTGTTTCAAGTGTAGCTAATTTTTCAAATACAAATCTTGAAACTTCCTTCATACTCTTACCTTCAATTAAAACCATGAAGTCAAATCCACCACTCATTAAATAAACACTAGTAACCTCACTAAATTTAGATACTCTTAAAGCTAAAGTATCAAAACCCATACCACGCTCTGGAGTAACCTTAACTTCTATTAAGGCAGTTACTATTTCTTTTGATGTATTATCCCAATTTATTAGTGTTGTATATCCACAAATAATATGTTCTTTTTCCATTAATGAAATCTCATTCGCGACCTCCGCCTCACTAACACCTAGCATTATTGCTAAATCTCCGACGTTAATTCTTGAATTTTGTTCTAGATTTCTTAAAATCTTTTCTCTCATTAATTCATTCATGATGATACCTCCTAATAAATTACATAATATTATTTTAACATATTATTTAAATAATTAAATAATTTCTTTAAAAAGATGATTATAGATTTGTAAAAATAATTCTATTATGCGATAATAAATGTTGGTGATTTAATTTGAAAATTATAAGAGATAGAGAAAATAATATTTATTCTGATAAAAATAAAAGCTTAGGAAATACCTTCACAATTATAGAAAATAATCAAAAATTTTATTATGAATTTGATATTAGAGGATTTGAAGCATTAATAATAACTGATTATTTGCCATATATTGAAATAGCGATAGATGAATTTAGAAAATACAATAAATATGTATCAGTATTCTTTACTGAAGATAGATCATTTTATAAAGCATTTGATGATTTACCAACATTTAAATTACCAATAAATATTATTCAACCATCTAAGCCATTCGTTAATGAAATTAATCTGAAAAATGTATCTAAATTCTTAGAAAATAATGAAGTATATTTACCAGTAAATATCATCAATGATGAATATGTACTTCTTGATGGTCATACTAGGCTATATGCTAAAAATTTAGAGAATCAAAAAATGGTTAATGTTTATATAGACGATATTGAACCTGAAATTGAAGATTTAGTTTATTTATTAAAAGAACAAAATATCTCTACAATTAAAAATGTAGAGATATTAAGTAACGAAGATTATAATAATATTTGGACTGAATTTATCAAAAATATAAAATGATTATTTAGAAGTCTTGTTCCAGAACAAGGCTTTTTTTCCGTATTTAGATTGTAATTCTTCCATCAAATTATCAATGTTATTTAATTTTTCTTCTTCAGATAAAATGGTAAACAAATTATATTCCTTAGGTAAATTTTCAGGTGAAACCAAATTAGATAAACCACAGCCTAATAAACGATATTCTTTTTCTTCAAAATTCTCTTCTACCAAATCTAATGTTTCATCTAATAATAAATAATAATCATCAGTATATTCATCTAAAGTCTTTTGTCTTGTGATAGTTTTAAAGCTTGTGTCTCTTAAAGTAATATTAACTGTTTTAGTATAATAAGAATGCTTTTTCATTCTATTATATACTTCTTTAAAAATAGACCTTATTTCATATAAAGCTTCATCAAGTGATCCTTTAGGCTGATCATAGGTTCTAACTTCACTTATAGATTGAGAATCACTCCATCTATCAGGATCTACCTTATTACTTGAATTACCAGTTAAAGAATTATATGCATAATTATAAGTATTTGAACCAATTAGCTTTAATATTAATTCTTTATTATCAGGATTCATAAAATCTTCGATTGTATTAATATTATTCTCAATTAATCTAGGATATGTTTTCTTACCAATACCAAATATTTCTTTAACAGAAAGTGGATATAATATTTCTTTTATATCCTTCTTTCTTAAGATTGTTAAGCCTAATGGCTTTTTTAAATCTGATGCCATTTTAGCCAAGAATAATGTTGGGGCAATACCAATTGAGCATGGTAATTTATATTCCTTTAACAATTTAAGCTGAATCTCTTTAGCTATAATAGTTGGATGAATTTTTTTAGATATTTCAGTCATATCTGCATAAACTTCATCTATTGAAGCAACCTCAATTTGATCTGTATATTCTTTAACAACATCTATGAATTTGTAATGATAATATTTGTAATATTTATAATCAATCGAAATGACTCTTAATGATGGTAATAATTTATAAGCATCCGCTGTTGCCATCGCACTATGAATACCATATTTTCTAGCTTCATATGAGGCTGTAGATAATACTCCCTTAGTAGTATTTTCTCTACCTATAGCGAAGGCAGTACCCTTTAAGGAAGGATCCAATATTTGTGCAACACTACAAAAAAATTGGTTCATATCTATATGAAAAATTATTCGAGCTAGATTTTCAGTTTTTTGCATATAAATCTTCCTTTTTACGAATTTTTATTATATAATAAACGAGTATAGTTTATTATAACATTTTTGTTTGGATTGGTGAAGATTATGTCATATAGAAAAAACGAATATAATTATCAAAAGAAAAAGAAAAAAAATAATAATTTAGTTGAAAAATACGCTAAAGTTGATGAAAAAGAAAATACAAAAAAATCTTATTATAGTAACCCAGTAAAGTCACGTGTTGGTAAAATAATTATTATTACTCTAGCACTACTTATGGCTTTCTCAGGTTTATTTTCATTAATTTATATTTTAGCAACAAGATAATAAAAAGCTCCTTTGGAGCTTCTTTTTTTCAAAAAGGAGGTGTTTCAGATGATAAAATTAATAACTATCGATTTAGATGGAACTTTATTAGATAATGAAAAGAATATTTCAGATAATAATAAGCAAGCCATCAAAAGATGCCATGATAATGATATTAAAATAGTTATATCAACTGGAAGACCTATCAAAGGTGTTATGCGCTATTTAAATGAATTAGGCTTAAATACCAAAAATGATTATGTTATTTGTTATAATGGTGCGAAGACATTTAATGTTGGAACAAACGAAATGGTATTATCTTCTACTATTGATGGTAAAATAGTAAAAGAATTATATAATAAATCTAAAGAACTTGATGTAGATTTTCATGCCTTTAGATTTAATGAAGAATTAATTACACCTAAAGCTAATCCTTATACAGATGTTGAAGCGACAATAAATAAAATTGATTATCATTTATTTGATTTTAATAATATTAAAGATGATGATTTATTCTTAAAGGCTATGATGGTTTCATCTGATGAGAATGTAACAAGAATAATTCCAATCACAAAAGAAATATATGGTAATGATTATTCTGTTTTAAGATCAGCTAAAATATTTTTAGAATTCTTAAATAAAAATACAGATAAGGGTCAAGCCTTACTAGGCTTAGCTAAATATCTAAACATAAAAGTTGATGAGACAATGGCTATAGGTGATGCCGGAAATGATATCCCAATGATCAAAATGGCAGGTATTGGAGTTGCTATGGAAAACTCATTCCCTGAAGTAAAGGAATGTGCTGATTTTATTACATTATCTAATTTAAATGATGGTGTAAGCTATGCTATAAATAAATTTGTGTTTGGTGAATAATTATGAAAATTGTTGGAATAATTGCGGAATACAATCCGCTTCATAATGGACATTTATATCATATAAACAAAATCAAAGAAGCTGAAAAGCCAGATTTAATTATAGGTGTTGTTTCTTCTTCTTTTACTATGCGTGGAGATTTATCTATTTATGATAAATTCACTAAAACAAGACAAGCACTAGAATTAGGCTTAGATATTGTAGTAGAAAATCCAATGGCTTATACAATTGAAAGAGCCGATATTTATGCTAAAAACGCAATTGATATTTTAAATATCTGTAATGTTGATTCCATTTATGTTGGCAGTGAAGAAAATGATATTTTAAAATATGAAAAGATTTATAAAGAAAATAAAGAATTAGAAAAAAATAATAAATTATCACTAAAAGAAAATGCGAATTTAGATTTATTATCAAATGATATCTTAGGATATTTTTATTATAAAAGAATCAAAGATATGAATTATGATATTAAAGTTAATCTAATTAAAAGAATAGATAATAATTATAATGATAAAAATTTATCTAATACAAATATTTCAAGTGCTACTTCTATTAGATTAAATCTAAATAAAATAAAAGATTACACTCCTGAATTTACTCATAAGGATATCAATAATATCTTAGATGAAAATAAATTGTTTAAATTTATTAAATATAATATTTTAAATTTAAGTATATCTGAATTAAAAAATATCTTCTTCGTTGATGAAGGAATAGAAAACAAATTAAAGGATATAATCAATTATAAGAAATTAGATGATTTTATTGATTATTTATCTAATAAAAAATATACTAAGACTAGAATTAAAAGAATGTTAATATATATTTTATTTAACATTAAAAAGGATGAAATAAATAAAATATATCAAGATGATATTAATTTTATTAGAGTTTTAGGATATTCTAAATATGGTAAAAAATATTTAAGTAAAAACAAAAAGAAAAAAAATATTTATACTAATATTAAAGAAGGTATAAATGATGTTTTAGATATAGAATTTAAAATATCAAGAATCTTAGATTTTATATATAATACTAATTTAATTGAATTAGAACAAAAAGGACCTATTACATTAAAGTAATAGGCCTTTTATTATGCGGTTAGCTGAAGCTCATTATTGTTATTTTCAACAACAAATAAGTCTTTATATTTATCACTTTTATCCATTCTTATTATAAATATTAATGCGAATACAAACGCTAATGTTCCTGTGATAGCATTAGATGTAAACATAGCTATACCACAAGCTTCATAATTAATTTTAAATACATATATACCTAATAATAATGTAGGTATTCTAAATGCAAATAATTGAGCCATAGATAAGGCCATTGTTATTCTAGTTTTACCGAAGCCATAGAATATTGATAAGCCTACAGCTTGAATACCAGTAAATATTAAATCAACACATTCCCATTTAAAGATATTTACAATCATTTCTTGATATTCTAAATCATTTGGTGCGAAGAATTCTGCGATTTGTTCTTTTAAGAAAAAACATGTTAACATACCTATTGTTGCCATAGATACTAAATAAATCATGTTAATAATAAAGAATCTTCTTATTCTTCTACCATTCTTATTTCCATAATTTTGAGAAACGATAGTTGACCCACCATCCTCAAATGAATTGATCATATTAGTTAATAATCCTGCCATTGTATTAGAAATACCTAACGCACCAACACAAGTTTTACCATAAGCATCAATAGCGATTGAATTAATATAAACCTTACCAAATGAGAATAAGAATCTACCAACAAATACAGGTAAAGATAATTTAATTATATTTAAAGTATCACTTTTATTAAAATTTAATTCCTTAAATCTGATTCTTAATACATTGCCTGGTAAAAATAAATATATTAATCCAGCAATGAACAAGAAGCTTTGAGCTGCCAATGTCGCTCCAGCAAGCCATGTTACAGTAACACCTTCAAAAGGACCGAAAGCGAATAATGTAGATAAACCTATTTTAATGAAAATAACACCAAAATTTAAAACAAATAATTTAACAGTATTACCTTTAGATTTTTCTAAGGCAATAAATGTATTATTTATTGTTGTTAAAGCTAATATTACAATTTGAATATAATAATAGCCCATCGCATTATCAATTGTAGATTGATCTGTTCTTAATAATTTTAAGAAAGGTACACCAATTGGAATAAATAATAATGTTAATCCCATTACTATTAACGCAATTGAAAATAAACAGTTAGCACATCTTTTAGCTTCACTTATCTTATTTTCACCATATCTACGTGAAACTAAGATACCACCACCAGTTGCGATAGCACCACCGATTGTTGAAATCATATTTTTAATTTGGTCTAATACAACAATATCGGCTGCCTCTCCAATACCGGCAGATTGAACAACCATCATATCATATATACCATATAAATAATTACACAAGTTATAGATTAGGATGGGTAACGATACTATTAGAATAGTTTTCCATAAATTACCATTTAAGATGGCTTCTCTTCTTTTTAATTTCTTATCAACTACTGCTTCCATACTACCCCTCCTCTAAATTTTTCATTTGTATTATAGTCCTTAATTTCAAAAAGATTGGAAAAATTAACACAATTCGATATTTAGAAAAAGAAAAAAGAAGCCGAAGCTTCCTCTTCAAGTAAAGGGATGAAAAAAGATAAAAAATATTTTCAAAATAATTTGCATATTAATTATTTTTTCATCCTTATTATATACTCATAAAAATTAAAAAACGGAAAAATTCACTCAAAAATAAAAAAATTTTTTTGGTTATAAAAAAATAATTAAAACTGGATATAACTAACACTTAAACTTTGTTATATAATAAATATTAAAGGAGAACGATAAAATGACAAAAAAAGTATTAACTATTCAAGATATTTCATGTTACGGCTCATGCTCTACTACTGTTGCGTTACCTATTCTATCCGCCTTAGGACATGAATGTGTAATCTTACCATCTGCGATATTATCTACTCATACTGGTGGATTTAAAGATTTTACTGTGTTAGATTTAACAGATGAAATGCCTAAAATAATTGAACACTGGAAAAAAGAAGGTATAAAATTTGATTGTATTTATACTGGATATATAGGAAATCAAAAACAATTTGATTATATTATTGATGTAAAAGAAAATTTATTAAATGAAGATGGTTTATTTATTGTAGATCCTGCGATGGCTGATAATGGTAAAATGTATTATGGCTTAGGTGATGATATAGTAGCTGGAATGAAAAATATTTGTAGTATCGCTGATTATATTATTCCTAATATTACTGAAGCTTGTTTCTTAACAGGAAACACATATCAAGAAATCCATGATGATATGTTTATTAATAACCTAATTGGTGATTTATATAGATTAGGTTGTAAAAATGTTATTTTAACAGGATATCAAGATGATGAAGAATCTATAGGGGCTATTTGTTATGATGGATTTACTAAGACAACAGTATTAAAAGAAAAGATTGAACAATCATATCATGGGACAGGTGATATCTTCTCTTCTATTATAGTTGGAAACATCTTAAATAATGTAGATATTAAAAAGAATTTGGATCTCGCAACTGATTTCATTGTAGATTCAATATTAAATACAGTTAATGATGATACACATTGGTATGGTGTACATTATGAAGAAATATTAAAGAAATATAAAGATGAATAAAAATAAGGAAGTCGAATTGACTTCCTTATTTATTTTATACGAATAATGTTAAATAAATACCTACAAAGTGTGTAACAACACCAATTAAAACAAATATATGCCAAATGAAATGTGTTGAATGAATCTTTTTAATAGCGAATGGTATCATACCTAATGTATATGCGATACCTCCACCCAAAATCCACCAGATTAGATTCCATCTTTCATATTGTATCCAGCCAGGAATAAACATAATTCCACTCCAGCCTAATACAAAATACATTGGATAATTTAACCATTTGATTCTACCTGGACCAAATATACATGTCATTGTAATACCTACAATAATACCTATCCACATAATACCAAACCAAACAAGTGCTAAAATAGGATGATTTTGATTTTGACCTAATTCAATTAATTGAAGTGGAGCGAATGTACCACCAATTAATAAATATATAGATGAATAATCAAATCTACGCCATAATCTCTTAACTGTAGATCCAGTCCTCCACGCATGGTATAAGCATGACATCAACATCATAATAAACATTGACAAACCATAAACAAGTGAAGCTGTTAGCATAAGTGTAGATGTACTTTTTATTGAAAGAATTATTAAAGCGAATATTGCAAATAAAGCTCCTAAGCCATGAGTAATAGAATTACCAATTTCTTCTAAGGTACTTCTTACTGGAGGTTTGTTTAACTCTCTTATTCTTTCTTCCTTTGGAGTTAAAGGCCTATTTCTTTCTTCTTCCTTTAATTGTTCTTTCTTTTCTTTAATTATATCTTTAATTTCTTCTTTTTCTTTTTTCTCTTGTTCTTTAAGAAGCTTTTTTTCTTCGCTCATAAAACCACCAAAATTTATTATACATTATTTTATTATTTAATAAAAGAAAAAAGGAATATTAAATATTCCTTCATTATTATTGTTCTTTTTCTGCTCTTACCTTAGCGTCATATTTCTTACGCTCAACAGTATCAAGAATCTTCTTTCTTAATCTTATATGATTTGGAGTAACTTCTACTAATTCATCTTCATTGATAAACTCTAAACAAGCTTCAAGTGATAAAATAATAGGTCTCTTTAATACTACAGTCATATCCTTATTAGATGAACGAGTATTTGTTTGTTGTTTAGCCTTTACTACATTTACAGCTAAGTCTAAATCCTTATTAGCAATACCAACAATCATACCTTCATAAATATCTTCACCTGGAGAAATGAACATAGCACCTCTATCTTCTAGAGCACCAATTGAATAAGCTGTAGATTGACCTTCAGCCATAGAAACTAATACACCAGCTTTTCTTTCGCCTACAGAAACACTTTCTACAGGACGATATTCATTAAAGCTATGATTAATAATACCATAACCCTTAGTTACAGTCATGAAATCAGTATTAAAACCAATTAATCCACGAGATGGGATATTATAAATAATTCTTGTTTGAGTTTCAGTATTACTCATTGTATCCATAATACCATGACGATTACCCATCATTTCAATTACAGAACCTGCATATTCATTTGGACAATCGATAACACAGTATTCATATGGTTCACATTGAACACCATCAATTTCCTTCATAATAACATGAGGACGAGATACTTGGAATTCATATCCTTCTCTTCTCATATTTTCAATTAAAATACCTAAATGAAGCTCTCCACGACCAGAAACGATCCATTCTTCTAGGTTATCAATTCTCTTAACCTTTAAAGAAACATCCTTTTGAACTTCTCTAAATAATCTTTCTTCAATTTTAGATGCAGTAACTAATTTACCATCTCTACCGCAGAATGGTGATGTATTAGTACCAAAAGTCATTTGAACAGTTGGCTCTGAAATATGGATTTTCTCTAGTGGTTCTTCTTTACCAGGGTTACATACAGTTTCACCAACAGAAATATCACCTAATCCTGATATAGCAACGATATCACCAGCATATCCTTCTTTAATTTCAATTCTATCTAATCCTAAGAATCCGTATAATTTTTGAATCCTAAATTGTTTAATTGAACCATCTAATCTACAACAAGAAACAACATCACCAGATTTAATAGTACCTCTAGTAACTCTACCAATACCAATTCTACCTTGGAAATCAGTATAATCTAATAATGCAGGTTGGAATTGTAAGCTTGAATCCTTATCCATAGATGGGGCTGGAATTTCTTTAATAATCATATCAAGTAAAGGCTCCATACCTTCCTTTTGAGTAGAAAGCTCTGGATCTAATGAAGATGTATTATTTACAGCACTTGCATAACAAACTGGGAAATCTAATTCATCCTCATCACAGCCTAAATCAATAAATAATTCTAATACCTCATCAACAACCTCAAGTGGTCTCGCACTTGGCTTATCAACCTTATTGATAACAACGATTGGCTTTAAATGAGCTTCGAAAGCCTTCTTTAAAACGAATCTTGTTTGAGGCATTGTTCCTTCAAAAGCATCTACTACTAAAACAACTCCATCAACCATCTTCATGATACGCTCAACTTCACCTGAGAAATCAGCGTGTCCTGGAGTATCTAATATATTAATTTTTGTATCCTTATAAGTAATCGCTGTATTCTTAGCTAAAATAGTAATACCACGCTCACGCTCTAGGTCATTAGAGTCCATTACTCTTTCACCAACATTTTGGTTATCTCTAAATGTGTGTGAGCTTTTTAATAGCTTATCAACTAATGTAGTTTTACCATGGTCTACATGGGCTATGATTGCAACATTTCTAATATCCATAAATAATCACCCTCAAAAAAATTTCAATCGGTTGACATTATAACAAAAATATTTATATTTTTCTACTATTTTTTTCTATATTCTAGTATTGGAAGCGTAACCGCATAAACCAAATCCATTTGATTACCTTTATATAGAGTTAAAATGAAGCCTAAATATTCAATCGCACCCTCTAATTTCTTAAGTGAGGCAGCCTCATATAATTTCTTTAAAACATCATAATAAATAGGGTTATCTGAATCCTTTAAATATGGAATATAGCTTACATATTCTGGATTTCTATTAAAAAATCTATAAACAGATATAACCATCTTAGGTAAATTAAAATCTACTCTATGATTATAATCAGTTCCATAAATTAATCTATAAATCTTATTTAACTCAATACCTATACAGTAATGAATTAAATCTAATATATCCTCATCCTGATTTGATACACTTAATAATCTTAATATTAAATCATATCTCCATAAAATTCTGTGAGATTCTTTTTTGCCAGTTGGATATATTTCTTTATATTTATCCATAAAACTATTTAATTCATCCATGAAATGTCCACTTCTATAATATTTATCAAGTACATTCTTAATAGAATCCTTAAGTGGAGTTGTTGAAGCATATTTCTTATATATTTTATATAATTCATCTAAAGCTAGATTTACTTCCTTATAATATGAAGTAACTAAATCGTTTATATCAATTATTCTTTCTTTTACACCATCAACAGTATAAATATGATATAAGAATGATTCTTTAGTAATAGATTCATGTTCTAAAATACAATAAGCTGGAACCTTAGAATTTATAATTCTATCAGATGGATGACCAACAACATCATTTCTAACATATTTTAATGTTCTTAATGTTGGGTTATTATTGATATTTACTATATCCTTATTACCAGTGATTGCCTCACCTAAAGAATATAAGGAGTCAATTGAAACAAATAAACCCTGTAATAATGCATATAATCTTAAAACATAATCTTCTTTAGATAATGCTTTTTCTTCTTTGAAATAAGCTTTAGTAATATCATTAGCGACATTCAAGGCTCTGACAGCACTAGCCATTTTATAATTCTTATATTTTATACAATTATCAAAATCAAATTTTTCTATTTTTCTTTCATTATCAAAAATTAATTTATTCATAATTATCTAGAATATTTCTATAGAATATCCACTAACCTCACTTTCCCCAACATTTAAAGATCTCATTAAAGGCTTATCCTTTAATTCTCTATTAGGATTAATATAATCTGGAATTCCCCACCATGGCTCAACACATAAATAATCGCCATATCCTTCCATAGTCCATAAAGCTAAAACATTAGCTTCTTTTATATCAAAGATATATTTATGATTATTTGTTACTAAAGTAACATTATTAATATCCTTAGCATCAACAATAATTGTTTTATATTTAGTAATTAAATCTTTAGATATATTTAATTCTTTAGGAATAAAATATGATTCAGTATTAGTTATTAATGAGCCATCATCATTAAGGTTATATCTTGTTGTATTAATATCTTTATCAAATAATAATTTAGTATCTTCGATAACGAATTCTTTATCATTATCATGTCCACTAACCTTAAGTGCTGGATGTCCACCAAATTCATAATATATTTTCTTGTTATCTTTATTTGTAATCTTATATGTAATATTTAATTTATTTTTAGTTAATTTATAGTTGATTTCAAATGAAAATAAATATGGATATAATTCTAAAGAATATGAATTAGAATCAAATCCTAGTGTAACCTCATCATCCTTCTTTTCTTTAATGAATAAATCAGTATATCTTAATAAACCATGATTTTTAAAATAATATTCTTTATTATCTACCATATACATAGAATCTTTTAATCTAGCAATAAAAGGGAATATAACAACATCTGTTCCATTCCAACTTCTTTCATCTTTGCCATACATAAGATTCTTATTATTATTTAAATCTATAATAGAATCTAAAGCTCCACCATGAATATTAATTTTTACACAATAATAATCATTTTTAATTTCAACCATAAAAACACCTATTTATTATATTTATTCGCTATATAAGATATAAATTGTTGAGCACATCTACCACTTAATGAACCATAAGTTAATTCAAATTTAGATGCTTCTAAAATTAATGTCTTTTCATCTAAATTAATATCATTTCTTTCAGCTAGCTCTTTAACCATATTTCTAAATTCTTCTGGAGATAAAGAACCATAATAAATTTGTAAACCAAATCTATAAGCTAAAGATAATTTTTCTGCTTGTGTTTCATTACGATGTAAATCATCAAACACATCTCCATTATCCTTAAATGTTTCTTTAATAAGATGTCTTCTATTTGATGTTGCGTAAACAACTACATTAGAAGGCTTTTCTTCTATTCCACCTTCAATAACGCTCTTTAAATATTTATATTCAACTTCTGATTCTTCAAAAGATAAATCATCCATATAAATAATAAAATGATATGGTCTTTCTTTTAATTTAGAAATGATTTGACTAATTTTTTCTATTTCATGCTTATATATTTCAATTATTCTTAAACCTTTATCAAAGAATTTATTAATTAATGCCTTAATAGATGTAGATTTACCTGTGCCACTATCACCATATAGTAAGACATTATTATATGGCTTATTATTAATAAAATTAATTGTATTCTCTATTAATAATTCTTTTTGTAAATCATAACCAATTAAATCATCAAATGATACATTTAATACATGCTCAATTGGACATAATTTTGAATCATTAATTCTAAATGCTTTATATAAAGAAATATCACCAACACCATTAGTTTTATAATAATTAATTATTTCTTTTTTGAATGAATCATAAGAATTTATTTTATTAATCATCTTATCTAAAATGATTGATAAATTACTAGTATTCTTTAATTTAAAATCATTTAATTCATCTAAATTAATATTTAAATTATATAGTTTATAAAATTCATTTAAATCATTATCTAAAGCATCTAAATCTAGATCACATTTTTTATTTCTTTCTAGCTTTAAAGTATAATAATTTTCATTATAAATAAATGTAAATAAAATATATTTCTTTAGGATATTTCCATCTAATGAATTTTTCAATGAAAAATCATATAATAAAGATTTTAATTCATATAAATCTTTATCCTGATAATTTAATAATAAATTATAAATCTCTTTATTCTTAATATTTTTAAATAAATAAAGCATATCATACACTTCCTATCTTTATATCTAAATTATACTAAAAAATATGGAATTTTTACCAATAAAATGATAAAATAATATCGATTTTAGGTGATTATATGATTTTAAATATTATTTTGATAATTTTATCAATTACATCAAGTATATTAATAACTATTTTTACTGGCATATATGATATATGGTGGGCAGATATATTAATGGTTGTCGCAATACCTTTAATATATATTGTTCTATTCTTATTATATATGGGTATATTACTAGTACATAGCTGCATATTGGGAACTAGAAAAAAAATAGACCATGTTAATCCATATTATGCAAATCTTACTAGTGATACTAATAGATTATTAGTTACATTAGCTAACGTTAAAGTAATTAAATCTGGATTTGATAAATTACCAAAAGAAAGAGCATTATATGTATCAAATCATATATCAAATTTCGATCCATTCATTATGTGTTCACATATAAAAACAAGACCTCTTGTTTGTGTATCTAAGCCTGAAAATATTAATAAGGTATTAGTTGGACCATTAATGTATAATGCAGGATACATTCCAATGGATAGGGAAGATATTAAAAAGCAGGTTGAAGCAATCAATAAAGCTTCTAAATATATTAAAAATGATGAAGCTTCAGTAATTATATATCCAGAAGGTCAAAGAAACTTTGATCATCCTGATCATGTATTACCATTTCATGGAGGAAGCTTTAAAATAGCTTATAGACCTAAAGCTCCTATTGTTATTTGTTCTATCCATGGAACTAATAAAATAAAAAATAAAATGTTTATAGTTAGATATAAAGTTCATTTTGATGTTTTAAAAGTATTATATTATGAAGATTATAAAGATTTACAAACTACAGATATAGCTAAAATGGCTGAGGATTTAATAAACGCAAGATTAAAGGAGCTTAATAAATGACATATTTACTATATAATCCATTATCAGATAATTCAAATTTAAAACAAAATTTAGATTCTATTATTAATGAATTAAAACAAACATATCCTGATTTAGTTGAATATGATGTTACTGAATATGATTATTTAGAATTCGCTAGAAATTCTAAGGATACTGATACTACTATTTTAGTTGGTGGTGATGGTACTATTAATTATTTTGCCAACAATTATCATAAGACTAAATTAAGAGGTAATATCTTATTCTATCCAGGTGGTACTGGTAATGATTTTTCTAATGACATAGAAATTCATGATGGTTTAATTGATTTAAAGAAATATATTGAGAATTTACCAAAGGTAAAAGTTAAAGGAAAAGAATATTATTTTATTAATAATGTTGGATTTGGTTTGGATGGTATGGTATGCCAAATCGCAGATGATTTAAAAGCTAAAGGTAAGAAAAAGATTAGCTACGCTTCTATTTCTATTAAGCTATTATTATATAAATATAAAACATGTAAGGCTAAAGTAACAGTTGATGGAGAAACTAAAGAATATAAAAAGGTTTGGCTCGCTCCAGCAATGAATGGTAGATGTTACGGTGGTGGAATGTTAATGGCACCAAATCAGGATAGAAATTCTGATAAAATGACTTGTATTGTTCTTCATGGCAGCTTAAGATTAAGAATATTATTCATATTTACTACTATTTTTAAAGGAACACATATCAAATACAAAAAATTAGTTGAAGTTTTAGAAGGTAAAAAAATCCATGTAGAATTTGAAAAGCCAACTGCTGTTCAAATTGATGGTGAAACAATAAAGGATGTAAAAGAATATACAGCCACAAAATAAAAAGGAGTTTAAAACTCCTTTTTTTACGCCTTTGTAATTGTTATACTTCCTGTTGATGATGATAATTTACATAAAGGTGCGTTACCTACTGGTGTTGGATAACTTGTACTTCCAGTAGATGAACTAGCTTCATAATTATGATCGCCAACTAATGAACCTTTGATTGAACCAGTTGATGTAGAGGCTTCAATTTTTTGAGCATCAAATTTATCAAATTTAATTGATCCAGTTGATGTCTTAATTGTTGTGTTACCTAATACTTTATCGTTATCAAGTACTATATCACCAGTAGATGCTTTAACATTTAAATTACCATTAACATTTACATTTTTAGTAATGATATCACCTGTTGAAGAGCTTAATTCTAAATCATTTTCAACATTAATATTTTCAAGTGTAGCATCACCAGTAGACATTTCGATACTTAGTGATTTAAAGCTATAATTCTTTAAAATAATATCACCAGTTTCAACTTTACATTTAAAATTATTGAATGTATTGTTTTTTACATAGATTGTTGTTTTACAATCACTAGTTCCAACCCAAGTATAGAATTCATACCATTTTCTATTATTGTTTGATATTACATATAATGTATCATTTTCTACTTTAATATCATAACTGAAATCTTCTAAAGTTTTTGTTACTACTTTTTCTTCACCTTCAGTAATGTATACTAATTCAATATCATTAATATAATCAGATACTTCTATATTGTTGAAGCTTCCTTCAACTTTCTTAGTATTTTCAACAACAGTTGAATTAATTACTTTTCTATAATTAAATTCATTCATTGCTAAAATTGTAATACAAATTCCTGAACCAGCTACTAATAATAAGATTGCTAATGCTATAAAAAACTTTTTCATTTTATTCACCCTTTCCTACTACCATGTTCTTAGTTCCAACCAACATCTTCTTTGTTAATTTTCCTAAGCCTTTTAAAATACCCTTTGTTGATAATATAAATATAATTGCCAAACCAGTAACTGCCATTCCTGCACCACCGATAAATGCTGCGGATGTAATACCTTTACTTGATACTGTTAATACTCCAATTACTATTGAACCAATACCACCAACTAATAGACCTAAATCTACAGCTAGTAAAGCAATCATTAGTGACCATACTACTATAAATCCTGAAAGGAATAATATAAATATTGTTAATACTAATGGGAACCATAGTGGGAATCCTAATACTAATAATAATACTTCCCATCCCTTTAATGATCTCTTTGGTTTAACTCTTTCTTTAATAATAGTTCTTAATGGTGTATCACCAATTATTTCTTTAGCTACTTCCTCTGGAGTACCTAAATCTTCGATAACTTCTTCCTCTGGATAACCATCGGCTACCTTATCATCTATCATTTCACTATAGAATGAAACTCTATCTTCTCTTTCTTCCTTTGGTAATCCTGATAAATTATTTCTTAATCTTGCTATAAATTCATCCTTTTTCATTTTACTTCTTGCCCTCTCTCACAATAAATTGATAAATGTTCATAATACTATCCCATTCGTTTCTGAACTCTTCTAATCTTTTTATACCTTTATGCGTTATATGGTAATACTTTCTTAATCTTCCATCAAATTCCATAGTCTTAACTGTAAGCATTCCAGAAGTTTCTAATCTTTTTACTATTGTATATAATGTAGATTCGCTCATTTCTAGGAACGGCTTCATATCTTTTATAATTTGATATCCGTAAGTATCTTCTTTTTTGATTGCTGCAAGTACACATACATCAAGTAAGCCTCTTTTTAATTGCGCATCCATATAATGCCTCCTTTCACATAATATGTCACTTTACGATATACATCATATCACGAAGTATATAAGGCGTCAATACATTTGAATAAAAATTTTTTAAACTTTTTTAGTTATTTATTCTTTGAATAAATAAAAAAAGCATCCGAAGATGCTTTTTAATATTTTTAATTATTGTTTTGAATTTGCAACTTGAGTTTGACGGATCTTTCTTTCTTCATAAAGTTGACGAATTCTCTTAATGTTACGGATACATTCGGCAGCCTTAGGACCATCACCAATTGCCTTATAATATTGAAGTGCAGCTGCATAGTTCTTTCTCTTTAATAATCTATCAGCAGCATTTTTAAGTTTTTCTTTAGCACGCTCTTTAGAAGCTTCTGATGTATATGATTCAGTTAATACCTTACAATATAAATCATAACCTTCTTTAGTTCTTCTACGCTTAGAATCATAAGCCCATGAAGTTTCATATAAGTAACCTAAGTTATATAATGCATCTGGATTCTTATATTCGATAGCTTGCTTTAAATATCTTTCAGCGAATTCAAGGTTCTTAGTTTGAGTATATAAGTAACCTAAGTTATTACAAATCATACCTTGAGAATCTTCATCAGTAGCACCAACAACTGTATCATCCTTACCAGCTAAAGGTAAACAAATTGAATAATAGTTGATAGCCTTATCAGAGTCCATTAATGTAGCATATGCATCAGCGATACGCTCCTTAACTTCTAGATCATGAATCTTAAATAATTTTAATAGATAGCATAAGCTCCATACATAGTGTTCTTGTTGGAATAATGAGAATGCAATCTTTCTATATTTCTTTCTATTGAATGCATTAACCTTAATCTTATTATATCCACCAACGATAATACAGCAAATATCATTAGCTAATGCTTCAATTGGATAACCTTCAACAAGTTCAATTTCATTTAATGGATACTTGCTTTGGTAAACTGATTTAGATGTGTAGCAGCAAACAATTTGACAACGATTGTTAGCTTTTACAATCTCATGTAAATAATCTCTATAATCAAAGTCATCAGATATATGTAATAAGATTAAACCACTTGAATCTTTAATATCTGCTAATAATTCTTTATCCTTATATTCTGTCTTTTCAAACTTATGTACGTCTACATGCTTATCTTCAAGAATATCAGCTAAAAAGTTAGCATTTTCTTCATCATCAGGTAAATATACTAAAGTAACATAATTCTTCATATAAAAAACCTCCAATATTATTTATAATAAGGTATAATATCTATCTACGTTGAATTATACCACAACTAAGACAATTAATGCAATCGTTTTCATCCTTTTTTTAAAATTTAATAGCAAGAAATAACATATTTTGCTATAATTTTATCGTGGTGATTATATGGAACAAATATCAAAAAATAGTGATGCCTTCAAATTAATGAAAAGTTATATAAAAACCAATCAATATAAAGACATCACTGTAACAGATGATTTAGAAGTTTTAAAAATTGCTTCTAAGTTTAATTTAAATATAGATTTATTGTTTTATGTTGAGAACGAATATCACGAAGAAACAAAAGACTTATTAGACAGTTTAGTTAAACTATCTAATAAAACTTACGTTATTAGTGAATCATTATACAATCAAATCAAATTAAAAGAAAACCATGTTGGTATTATAGCTGCCATCAAATTACCTGAATATAGTTTCGATGATTTTAAGAATAAAAGCTTCATCGTTGTATTAGATAAGCTTGAGATTCCAGGTAATATAGGAACCATTTATAGAACATTAGATTCTATTAATTGTGATGGTGTATTTTTAGTTGATCCAGTTTCTAAAATAAATAACGAAAAAATCACATCTTCTTCTAGAGGATCTAACCTAACAATACCTTCAATTTCAGATTCATATGAAAAAATTATGAATTATTTAATTGATAATGATTATGATATTTATTTAGGAGAACCTACATTAGGTAAATCATACCAAGAATATGATTATAATGGAAAAATAGCTATAGTTGTAGGTAATGAAAGATTTGGTATAAATAGTGATTGGTATAATCACAAACATAAAAAAGTATTTATACCAATGGAAGGAAATCATAATAGCTTAAATGTTTCTATCGCAGCTTCAATTATATGTTATGAAGCATACATGAAAAGAAAATCATTTAAATAATAAATCATATAATTTTTGATTAATATGGTATTCATTAAGAAGAGCATCTAGCTCTTCTTTTATTTTTGTATTTTTATTATTAGTTAATTGAGCTCTAATTAATAGATTTTTAGGTGAATTATCAAAATCAACAAATTCCATTACTTGAGTTTTATATCCATAATATTCTAATATATTTGCTCTAATAGAATCTGTTAATAAAGATGAAAATCTTTCCTTTAAAATGCCATATTTAGTTATTAAATGGAAGCTTCTAGAATCAAGCTCATTATTGATTTCATGTTGACAACAAGGTACTGAAAATATATATCTACATTTCATATTAATTGCATGATATAAAGCATAATCTGTCGCTGTATCACATGCATGTAATGTAACAATCATATCAACCTTATCATCCTTAAAATCCGCAATATTTCCTTTTAAGAATTTTAAATGATCATATTTATATTTTAAGGCTAATTTATTACAGTTATCTATAACATCAGATTTTAAATCTAAGCCAATAATATCACATGATATTTTTTTGACATTTACTAGATAATGATAAAGAATAAAAGTTAAATAACTTTTACCACATCCAAAATCGATTATTTTTAAATATTTTTCGTCTTTAATAGAATCATTAATAATTTCAATAAAACGATTAATTTGGCGATATTTATCATATCCAGTTTTTAATACTTTTCCTTCATTATTCATAATTCCAAGATCTACTAAAGCTGGAATAACCTCACCTTCCTTTAAAAGGCGGTTTTTTTCTTTATTTTGAGTTGTTATTACAAAATCTGTATTGTTATTCCTCTTATTTGTCAAAAGCTTCCCCTTTGAACTAATTCTGTATCCATAGACCTTATCAGGTGTAAATAATTCTAAATTATTGAAATAAGTTTCTAATAAATCAATAATTACTAGATTAATATTATCAACATCATAATTATTATGAAAAACTTGAGTTTCAGTATATAAAGATATTTGATATTTATTAACTCCATTAATTTCAATTAATTTAAGATGAGCTTTCTCATATTTAGAATCCTTTTTCTTTACTGAAAAAGTACCTTTTATTATGTTTTCTGGTATTAATATATCCATATAATCACCTTTAAAAAAGGGTATCAAAAGATACCCAAATTTACATTTATTATTTTTCAACTGGTAATTCTTCAATTACTGCATTCTTGTAGAATGAAGCAACTGATTGAGCTGCAGATTCAGCAGATGTCTTAGAAGGATAAGCTTCACCAACAACTGTTACTCTACCAGCTAAAGAATATAACTTATAAGCATAGTTACCATTCTTATCTTTTACACACTTGAATGTACCTTCAAGTACATTTTTCTTGAATGTTTCAATAGAATTTAAGCAACCAGCTTTAGATGTATATCCATAAGCTTGAGCTAAGATTTGACCATTAGATGCCTTTAAATCCCAGCTAAATTCGCCATTATAGCTTTCAACGATGAACTTGCCACCATCTTTATCATCCTTTAAATTAACGTCGATTGGAGTGGCAGTTTTTAAATCTGCGTCTTCATATTCGATATCAACCTTTTCAGCCTTAACTGCAAAGTTCTTGAATGATTCAGATGCTCTAGTAGCACCCTTTTCAGTTGGATAGTTAGCACTAATAGCTAATACTCTATAATTCTTAGAAACTAATTTAAATTTATAATGACCATGCTTGTCAGCAAAAATCTTAATATCGCCTGTTTCAATATTTCTAATTAAAGCATCAATTGCCTTATCTATACCTTCGCGAGATGTATATGTTTCAGATTGAAATAAGATTTCACCATTAGATGCCTTTAAATGATATTGATAAGAATCTCCTGTTTGATAAATTTCATATTTACCATTATAGCTTCTACCCTTAGGAGCTTCTTTAGCTTCTGCTTTCTTAGCAGCTGGTTTTGCTGCGGCTTTAGCTGCAGGAGCAGCCTTCTTTGCAGTTGCTTTAGGCTCTGCCTTTTTAGTTGCAGGCTTAGATTCTGTCTTTTCAGCTTTCTTAGCTGGTGCCTTAGCCTCAGTCTTTTTAGGTTCTGCCTTCTTAGTCTCTGGTTTAGGAGCAATAACTCTTGTAGGAGCCTTCTTAGCAGGTTTCTTTTCTTCTACTGGTTTAGTTTCAGCTGGTGTTTCATCAGCGTTCTTCATATCATCAATAGCATTTGAATACTTAGCCATAATCTTATTAGCTTCAGCATCATTTTTAGCATTTCTCATTGCTTCTATATCTTTTTTTAATTGTTCGACATCAACTGTCATTGTTTTCTTTGCCATATCTCAATAACCTCCAAATTAATTCTCTTCAATATATTTTAATAAATCTTCAAGATCTTTAATGTAAGATTCTTTACGACTTTCAAATTCAGGATCAATAGAATTATCTTCAGTTGGTTCTTCAACAGCTTCTTCTTGAACTTCTTCAGCTACTGGTTCTTCAGCAGTTTCTTCTTGAACTTCTTCAGCTACTGGTTCTTCAGCAGTTTCTTCTTGAACTTCTTCAGCTACTGGTTCTTCTGCAACTTCCTCTTGAGTCTCTTCAACTGCAGGCTCTTCAGCAACTTCCTCTTGAGTCTCTTCAACTACTGGCTCTTCTGCAACTTCCTCTTGAGTCTCTTCAACTGCAGGCTCCTCAGCAGCTTCCTCTTGAGCTTCTTCAGCTACAGGCTCTTCTACAGCTTCCTCTTGAGCTTCTTCAGCTACAGGCTCTTCTACAGCTTCCTCTTGAGTTTCTTCAACTACTGGTTCTTCAACAGCTTCCTCTTGTGCTTCTTCAGCAACTGGTTCTTCTGCAGCTTCTTCTTGAGCTTCTTCAACTACAGGTTCCTCAGCAGTCTCTTCTTGAGTTTCTTCAACTACTGGTTCCTCAGCAGTCTCTTCTTGAGCTTCTTCAACTACTGGTTCTTCAACAGCTTCCTCTTGAGTTTCTTCAACTACTGGTTCTTCAGTAGTTTCTTCTTGAGTTTCTTCAGCTACTGGTTCCTCAGCAGTCTCTTCTTGAGTTTCTTCAACTACAGGTTCTTCAGCAGTCTCTTCTTGAGCTTCTTCAGCTACTGGCTCTTCAACAGCTTCCTCTTTAACTTCTTCAGCTGGAGCTTCTTCTTTATCTTTCTTAGAATTAATAACAATAGTTGCATGCTTTGCTTCTTCTAATTCTTTTTCATGATCTTCAGTAGGATTATTTTCTGTAGATTCTTCTTTAACAGGTTCTTCTTGAACCTCTTCTTTATCTTCATTAGGTGTTTCTTCAGTCTTAACTAGAGCTTCTTCCTTTTGAGCTTCTTGAGCTAAAGCTTTCTTCTTTTTATTATGTGCAATGATTCTATCAATAATTACCCAAATAATAATGATAATTATTACTAAAATAATTGCTCCAAAGAATATTACATCCTTTGCTTCTAATCCCATACTACTAGCAATTTTGTTGGCTAAATCCCAAAACCAACCTGATTGTTCTAAAAACATTATATCACCTCGTAAAATTTGAATAAAATCATATAATAATTATATGATAAAGAATGATAACATTCAAGTAAGTAAATCTTATTTTACATTTTTTTAATTAAATTAATTAAATTAATTCATTTTTTTACAAAAATAAAAGGCGAGAATATTAATTCTCACCATTTTTATTTTATTATTCAACAAATGCAATGATAGCCATTGGAGCGTTGTCACCACGACGGAAACCAGTCTTGATAACACGTGTATAACCACCATTACGATCCTTAAATTTAGGTGCAATTTCGCTAAATAACTTTTGTACAGCAAATTTACCTTCTTCATCCTTTTCAAAACGAATGAATGATGCTGCTTGACGACGAGCATGAAGTGTATTTGCTTTTCCTAATGTAACCATCTTATCAGCAAGTCTTTTTAATTCTCTTGCCTTTGTTACAGTAGTTTCAATTTGACCATTTAAGATTAAATCAGTAACTAAGTCACGAAGTAATGCTTTTCTTTGGTCAGAACTACGACGTAATCTACTATAAGCCATAATATAACTCCTTCTTTAAATTAGTTTTTTCTAAAGCTTAAACCTAATTGTTCTAGCTTTTCCTTAATTTCCTTTAGAGATTTTCTACCAAGATTACGAACCTTGATCATATCCTCTTCAGTCTTATCACATAATTCTGATACTTTATTGATATTAGCTCTCTTTAAGCAGTTGTATGAACGAACTGTTAAATCTAAGTCATCAATATTTGTATCAAGCTTACGATTTTGTGAATCGTCTTCAGCCTCAATCATATACTCAGTATCAGATGCTTTTTCGCTTAATTCAACAACAACCTTTAAGTGTTCAATCATCATCTTAGATGCAACAGCGATTGCTTCCTTAGCAGTAATTGAACCATTAGTTGTTACTTCGATTTCAAGCTTATCAAATGATGCTACATTTGAACCCTCAGCACGAGTTTTTGCTACTGTAAATCCAACATTAACTACTGGAGTATAAATAGCATCAATAGGAATAACACCTACACTCTTTACGAATTCTTTATTTTGAACAGATGAAACGAAACCTACACCCTTACGAATAGTCATAAACATGTGTAAATTTCCACCAGCTGCTACTGTAGCTATATGTAAATCTGGATTGATAACCTTAATTTCGTTATCATGAATAATATCACCAGCTAATACTTCACCTTCACCCTTGTCAAGTTCTACAACTTTTTCATAGTTAGGATCATCAGAATCTACTGATAATACGATTCTCTTTAAATTTAAAATAATTGTAATAACATCTTCAACAACGCCATCAACATTTTGGAATTCATGCTCAGCACCGTCAATTTTAACATTAACGAAAGCAGCTCCTGGTAATGATGATATTAATGTTCTACGAAGTGCGTTTCCAATTGTAGTACCAAAGCCTCTTTCAAGTGGAGTAATTTCGAACTTTCCGTAATTTCCACCTTCAGAAATATCTATAACACTTGTTTTTGGTTTTTCAAATTTTAAATCTTTCATTAATTAATGGGCCTCCTGTTATTAATTTCGATTTTAATTTTATTTGATATATTAAATTTTTACTACTAACAACAATCCAAATTATCCTCTAGGACGCTTTGGTGGACGACAACCATTATGTGGAACTGGTGTAACATCTGTGATGGCTGTTATTTCTAATCCTGCAACAGTTAATGATCTGATTGCAGCTTCTCTTCCTTGTCCTGGACCTTTTACTGATACTTCAACCTTAGCTACGCCTTGATCTACTGCACTCTTTGCAGCAGCTTCAGCAGCCATTTGTGCGGCAAAAGGAGTTGATTTACGACTACCTTTGAATCCTAATGCACCAGCACTTGACCAAGAAATTACATTTCCTTCAGGATCAGTAATAGTAACAATTGTATTATTAAATGTAGAGTGAATATGAGCTACACCAACTGGTACATTTCTTTTTACTCTACGCTTTGTAACTTTACGTGCCATATTTCAATTTCCTCCTTATTACTTCTTATGGTTAGCTATAGTATGTCTTGGACCCTTACGAGTTCTCGCATTATTACGAGTGTTTTGTCCACGTACAGGTAAACCTTTACGATGACGCATACCTCTGTAGCAACCAATTTCCATTAAACGCTTTATATTAAGGTTTACTTCTCTACGAAGATCACCTTCAACTTTAATTTTTGAAACTTGAGAACGAATTGCACTTAATTGTTCTTCAGTTAAATCTTTTGTACGAATGTCTTCAGATACACCCGCATTTTTTAATATTTGTTTTGATGTACTTTCTCCAATACCATAAATATAAGTAAGAGAAATTACAACTCTCTTTTCATTTGGAATATCTACTCCTGCAATACGTGCCATAATTCCTTTCCTACCTCCTAATATTATCCTTGTCTTTGTTTATGTTTTGGGTTTTCGCAAATAACCATTACACGGCCTTTACGTTTAATAACCTTGCATTTATCGCATATTGGTTTTACTGATGGTCTTACTTTCATATTTTAATACCCCCATATTATTTGTGTCTATAAGTAATTCTGCCACGTGTTAAATCATAGGTTGATAACTCAATAGTTACCTTATCACCTGGTAAAATGCGTATGTTATTCATGCGGATTTTACCAGAAACGTGGGCTTTAACTTGGTGACCATTGTCTAATGTTACAATAAATTGTGTGTTAGGTAGTACATCTTGTACAACACCTTCCATCTCAATTACATCATCTTTTTTTGCCATTTAAAATTTAGCCTCCTAGAATATTAAAGTTGAGTTATTATCTCACAACCGTCTTTACGAACTACAACAGTGTGTTCATAGTGAGCTGCAGGCTTTTTATCAATTGTTACTGCTGTCCAGCCGTCAGATAAAACTCGTATTTTATGTGTACCCATGGCAACCATTGGTTCAATGCATAATACCATACCTTCTTCTAAGATAGGGCCGGTTCCTTTATTTCCAAAATTAAAGATATTTGGTTCTTCATGCATATTCTTACCAATGCCATGTCCTGTGAATGAATCAATTATACCATAACCGAATGGTTTAATATAATCTCCAATTGCTGCTTCAACATCTCCAAGATGTACTCCAGCACGAACCTTGCTAATACCTTCATATAAGGCCTTTTGAGTTACATCTAAAAGTTCTTGAACTCTAGGATTTACCTCTCCAACCTTATATGTATAGCATGCATCAGCATGATATCCCTTGTAGCTACAAACTAAATCAACATCGATAATATCGCCTTTTTTTAGTTTTTGCTTATATGATGGAATACCATGTACTACAACTTCATTAACTGAAGCACAAATTGTTGCAGGAAAGCCTTCATATCCTTTACAAGATGGTACACAACCATTTTCAACAATAATCTTTTCACAGATATTGTTTAATTCCATAGTTGAAATACCAGGCTTAACTGCATCCTTCATTGCTTCAAGGCATAACGCAACAACACGTCCTGCCTCTTTCATTAATTGAATTTCTCTTTCACTTTTGATTTCAATCATAAATCTTCTTAAGCACCTAAAACTGCTTTAATATCTTCAAAAACCTTATCTAATGGTTGATCACCATCAACAGTTTTTAGAATGTTTTGATTCTTATAATAAGCTAAAAGTGGTGCGGTATTATTATCATATACCTCTAAACGATTCTTAGCTGTAGCTTCAGTATCATCTTGTCTTTGGATAAGTGGACTACCACAGTTATCACAAATACCATCCTTCTTAGGAGCATTGAATTCAACATGATATGTTGCTCCACAAGTCTTACATACTCTTCTACCAACCATACGTCTTACTAGAATTTCAGGTTTTACATTTACATCTAAAACTGCATCTAGCTTAACACCATTTTCTTTTAAGAATTCATCTAACGCTTCTGCTTGAAGAATTGTTCTAGGGAAACCATCTAATAAGAATCCCTTCTTACAATCATCTTCAAGAAGTCTTTCCTTTACAATACCGATTGTTACATCATCTGGTACTAAAGCTCCCTTGTCCATATAGCTCTTAGCTAATAGACCAAGTTTTGTTTCATTTTTAATAGCGGCACGGAACATATCACCAGTTGAAATATGTGGAATATTATAATATTCTTTAATATTTGCAGCTTGTGTACCCTTACCTGCGCCAGGGCTTCCCATAATTAATAATTTCATTATGTTTTTCCTCCTTATTAATCTAAGAATCCTTGGTAATCTTTTGTCTCAGCTTGAGTTTCAATTTGACGTAATGTCTCAATCGCTACACCAACTAAGATTATCAAAGATGTACCTCCTACTGTAACAGAGGATCCAAAGCCAAAGGCTATTGAAACGATAATTGGAACTAATGCAAGAATTACTAAATAAGCTGAACCTATTAATGTTATTCTAAATAACATCTTAGATAATTGTTGCTTAGTTTCCTCACCAGGACGATATCCTGGAATAAATGCTCCTTGCTTTTCTAAATTATCAGCTATTTGCTCTGGGTCAACTTGCATGAATGAATAGAAAAAGCTAAAGAATACAATCATAATAACATATAATGTTACACCGATAGGCTGATGTGTTGAGAATACTTGATTTACCCAGTATGCACCAGTTGATGTTTCAGTTGATAAACCCATAACACCAATTATAGTCATTGGGATTGAAAGTATTGTTGATGCAAAAATTACTGGAATAACATTTGCACTATTAAGCTTGATAGGAATATCAGAGCCTTGTTGACCAGCTTGACGGTTTGCATATTGAACAGGAACCTTTCTTACTGCTCCTTCGAAGTATACAACTCCAACAATCATAGCAATATATAATACTAATACCAAGATAAATAAGAATAAATTTAATCCTGAGAAATTAGCACCTAAATATGTATTTGTTAATGTTGTAAACATAGGAGGGATTGAAGATACGATACCTGCCATGATTATCATTGATGAACCATTACCTGCACCATGACGAGTAATTAAATCAGCTAACCACATTGTAAATGCAGAACCTGCTGTAATAACTATTGCCATGTAGATATAGATTAACCAATAAACATTTTTATATTGTAACACTGAGGCTTGTAAAATATTATCTGGTCTAGAACCTAAACTGAAGATAATTAATAAGCCTTGAATCATTGCAATAACTATAGTTACATATCTAGTGATTCTGTTAAGCTTTTGCTTACCAACTTCACCTGATTCGCTCCATTCCTTAAACTTAGGAATAACTATTTGAAGCATTTGAACAACAATTGATGCTGTAATATATGGTGAAATACCTAAAGCTAATATAGAGAAGTTACTTAAACCTCCTCCAGAAAAAGCATTTAATACTGTTAGGAAGTCATTATTAGAAACAACAGCCTTAACGTTTGTTGTATCAATTAATGGGATTGGAATATAAGTTCCAGCCTTAAATACTAACAGTAAAGCAAAAGTGATTAATATCTTTAAGACAATCTCACGATTACTAAAGATAAGCTTAATCTTGTTAAGCAAATTAAATCACCTCAACAGATCCGCCCTTGGCTTCAATAGCCTTTTTAGCAGACTCTGAGAACTTGTTTGCCTTTACAACTAACTTCTTAGTTAACTCACCATTACCTAAAATCTTAACGCCATCTTTAACATCCTTAACTAAGCCTTGTTTAATTAAAGCATCAACATCTACTGTTGCACCATCTTCGAATACATTTAATTGTTCAACGTTAACAACCATATATTCTACTCTAGTGTAGTTATGGAAGCCTCTCTTTGGTAAACGTTGGAATAAAGGTAATTGTCCACCTTCGAATCCAGGACGAACACCACCGCCAGAACGAGCGTTTTGACCTTTACTACCTTTACCAGCAGTCTTACCTTGACCACTTCCTATACCACGTCCAAGACGCTTCTTAGAATGTCTTGCACCGGCAACTGGTTTTAATTGTTCTAACATATTCGGTACCTCCTTATTATTCTTGGACAACCTTTACCATATGAGCTATGGTAACAAGCATACCTTTTATTGCATCATTTTCCTCTTTAACTACTGTCTTACCGATTTTAGTTAAACCTAAAGCCTTAGCAGTAGCAACTTGGTTTGGCTTACGACCACTTAAACTCTTAACTAATGTAATCTTATACATAATCTTATCCTAAAAGCTCTTCAACTGTCTTACCACGTCTTTGAGCAACTTGTTCAACAGTCTCTAATTGCTTTAACCCTTCTACTGTAGCTCTTACTACGTTAATTGGTGTAGCAGAACCAAGTGATTTTGATAGTATATCAGATATACCAGCTAATTCTACAACGGCACGTACTGGACCACCAGCGATTACTCCGGTACCTGCTGCTGCAGGAGCTAGGAATACTCTACCAGCACCATATACGCCAGTTACTTGGTGAGGAATAGTTGTATTTACAGTAGCAACTGTAATAATATTCTTCTTTGCACTTTCAATTGCCTTCTTGATAGCATCAGGTACTTCGTTAGCTTTACCTGTACCAAAACCAACTCTACCCTTCTTATCACCGATAACAACTAAAGCAGCAAAACGGAAACGTCTACCACCTTTAACAACTTTTGTTACACGGTTGATTGTAACTACACGCTCTTCAAATTCAGGCTCTTGAACTTCCTTATGTTGATCATTCTCTTTAACCATAAAGATATCCTCCTTAGAACTTTAATCCAGCAGCTCTTGCTGCATCAGCTAAAGCTTTAACACGTCCATGGTATAAATAACCACCACGGTCAAATACTACAGCTTCGATCTTTAAAGCTAATGCACGCTTAGCTACTAAAGTACCAACTTCAGTTGCTGCATTTACATTAGAACCATTTTTTACACTAATTTCTTTATCTAGTGAAGAAGCACTACATAAAGTCTTACCTGTTTCATCATCAATGATTTGAGCATAGATTTGCTTGTTTGAACGGAAAACATTTAATCTTGGCTTTTCAGCTGTACCAAATACATTTTGACGAATACGTAAATGTCTTTTTTGACGAGTTACATTTTTTGAAACCTTACTTATCATATTAGCACTCCTTTCCTACTACTTCTTAGCAGTTTTACCTTCCTTACGACGAATAGTTTCATAAGAATACTTAATACCTTTACCTTTGTAAGGTTCTGGCTTACGTACTTCACGAATTTCAGCCGCAAATTGACCTACTAATTGCTTATCAATACCACTGATAATAATTGTAGTATTCTTTGGTAACTCTACTTTTAAACCTGCAGGAACTTCCATCTCAACATTGTGAGAGTAACCAGCAGATAACACTAATTTGTTACCTTGTAAAGCAGCACGATAACCAACACCGTTGATTTCTAGTTGCTTCTTGAAGCCCTCAGATACACCTTTAACCATATTGTTTAATAAAGCACGAGTTGTACCATGAAGTGCTTTCATCTCTTTAGTATCATTTGGACGTTTAACTGCAACCTCTGTTGCACTAACGCTTATTTCTAGTTCGTCATTGAATTTAAAGTTAAGCTCTCCCTTAGGGCCCTTTACAGTAACATTGTTGTTATCAGCAACATTAACAGTAACACCGGCAGGGACGTTAATTACCTTATTACCAATACGAGACATCTAAAACACCTCTTTCATTCTCTTTTTATTATTTTTTTATTTTATTACCAAACGTAAGCTAAAACTTCTCCACCGATTTTTTGCTTACGAGCTTCTTTGTCAGACATAATACCCTTTGAAGTTGAGATAATTGCAACTCCTAAACCATTTAATACCTTTGGTAGATCTTCAGCCTTTGAATAAACATGAAGACTTGGCTTAGAAATTCTCTTTATACCCTTAATAACTTTTTGGTTGTCTGCAGTATATTTTAATGTAATTGTTGTTGTACTCTTTAATTCAGTAGAAACCTTGAAGTCAACAATAAAGCCTTCGTTCTTTAAAACTTCTAAAATAGCAGTCTTAACTTTTGAACTAGGAACTAATACAGTTTCTTCATGCATAGCATTTGCGTTTCTAATACGAGTAAACATATCTGCAATTGGATCTGTCATAAATCTGATTCCTCCTTATATTATAAATTACCAGCTTGATTTCTTAACGCCTGGAATTTGACCTTTGTATGCTAATTCACGGAAACAAATACGGCATAATTTGAATTTACTAATTACAGCATGTGGACGTCCACAACGCTCACAACGAGTATATTCACGAGCACTATATTTAGGTTTTCTATGATTTTTAACAATCATTGATGTTTTTGCCATTATCTATACCCTCTCTTACTTTCTGAAAGGCATACCCATTAATGCTAATAAAGTACGACCTTCCTCATCTGATTTTGCTGTAGTAACGATTACTATATCCATACCACGAATCTTCTTAATTTTGTCAAAGTTAATTTCAGGGAAAATTAATTGTTCCTTAACACCTAATGTATAGTTTCCACGACCATCAAATGCGTTTGATGAAATACCACGGAAATCACGTACACGAGGTAGAGCAATTGAAACAAGCTTGTCGAAGAATTCATACATTCTTTCGCCTCTTAAAGTTACCTTGCAGCCGATAGGCATACCTTCACGTAACTTGAAGTTAGCAATTGACTTCTTTGCTTTTGTAATAACTGGCTTTTGACCAGCGATTTGAGTTAATTCTTCTACTGCATCATCTAAAACCTTAGAGTTAGCAACAGCATCACCAACTCCCATGTTAATTACGATCTTTTCAATCTTTGGAATTTCCATTGAAGAGCTATAATTAAATTTTTTAGCTAATTCTGTCTTAACAGAAGTTTGATATTTTTCTTGTAAACGATTCACAGAATTTTACCTCCTTCTACTTAAACTCATAACCAGATTTTTTAGAAACTCTGATCTTATTGTTTTTCTCATCAACCTTAATGCCAACACGTGTAGGCTTATTAGTCTTTGGATCTAATAACATAACGTTTGATGCATCAATTGGTGCTTCCATTTCAATGATTCCACCATTTTGGTTTGCTTGAGTAGGTTTTTGATGCTTCTTAACCTTATTAACGCCTTCAACTAAAACCTTGTTAGTCTTAGGGAAAACCTTTAATACTTTACCAGTTGTAGGCACCTTATTACCTTTTTTATCTACAGTAAATTTATCTTTACCAGCGATGACAACTACTGTGTCTCCAGCTTTAATTAACATAAGTTACCTCCTTATAGTACTTCGGGTGCTAAGGATACAATTTTCATGAAATCCTTATCACGTAGCTCTCTAGCTACTGGTCCGAAAATACGAGTTCCACGTGGAGTCTTGTCTTCACGAATAAGTACAGCTGCGTTTTCATCAAACTTGATGTATGTTCCATCAGGTCTTCTTAAACCAGCCTTAGTACGAACGATAACTGCCTTTACGACATCACCCTTCTTAACTTGTCCGTTAGGTGCAGCCTCCTTAACAGAGCAAACAACGATATCACCAACATATGCATATCTATGTAATGCTCCACCTAATACCTTTATTATTAATAATTCACGAGCGCCGCTATTATCAGCAACGGCTAATCTTGTTTCTTGTTGAACCATGATAGTACCTCCTATTGAAACCTATTATAATGTTTCTTTAGCCTTTACTATCTCAACTAATACATAATGTACAGTCTTTGATAGAGGTCTAGTCTCCATGAATCTTACAATATCGCCAACCTTAGCCTTATTGTCTTCATCATGTACATGAAATTTTGTTGTTTTCTTAACACGTTTTTTATAAATCTTATGTATACCGAAAGTATCAACAGCTACAACAATTGTCTTATCCATTTTATCAGAAACTACAGTTCCTTGAAAAAACTTACGAGTATTACGTTCCATGTTGTCTCCTCCTATTATTGAGCCTTGCTAGCAGTTTCTTTTTCAGTAATAACTGTTTTCATTCTAGCAATTGTTCTTTTAATTTCTCTCATACGAGCAGGCTTATCACTATTACCTAGAGCAGCTTGAAACTTTAAATTAAATAATTCTTCCTTTAATTCAGTGATCTTCTTATTGATTTCTTCAACTGATAAAGCACGAATTTTAGTCATTGTATCTTTCATTGCTCGTCACCTACTTTACTATAACCTTAGTTGAACAAGGTAACTTATGACTTGCTAAACGTAATGCTTCTCTAGCAATTTCATCAGATACTCCTGCAACTTCGAATAAAATAACATTTTCTTTAACTACTGCAACCCAAGTTTCAGGTGCACCTTTACCAGAACCCATACGTACTGCTAAAGGCTTTTTAGTCTTACTTAAATGTGGGAATACTTTGATCCATACTTGTCCTTGACGATTCATCTTACGTGTAATAGCAACACGGGCAGCTTCTAATTGATTGTTAGTTAACCAACAACCTTCAGTAGCAACTAAACCATATTCACCGAATGCTAGTTCAGTACCACCCTTTGCCTTACCATGATAATATACTCTGTGAGGACGACGGAATTTAACTCTTTTAGGCATTAACATAATTACTTACCTCCCTTAGAGCTTTCTTTAACATCTTTCTTAGGTGTTCTTGGCTTAGCTGGACGCTTTTCTTCAACAGTTCTAGGTTGAATGTCGAATAATTCACCCTTATAAATCCAAACCTTAATACCTAACTTACCATATGTTGTATGTGCTTCAGCTACTGCATAATCAACATCTGCACGTAAAGTTTGTAGAGGAACTTGACCCTCATTATAACCTTCGCTACGAGCCATTTCAGCACCGCCTAAACGACCTGAAATTAATGTCTTAGCACCCTTAGCACCAGCCTTAATAGCTCTTTGAATTGCTACCTTTTGAACTCTACGGAATGAAGCTCTTGCTTCAAGTTGTTCAGCGATAGATTGTGCAACTAATGTTGCATCAAGCTCAGGCTTCTTAATTTCTACAACATTTAAAATTATTTCTTTCTTAGTAGTGTATGCTAATTCTTTTACTACTTTGTTCTTAGTTTCTGCTTCTTTACCGATAACAGAACCAGGATTAGCTGTATATAATGTAATTTTTACACGGTCAGTATTCTTGCTACCTTTACCACGTTCAATAACGATACGTGATACTTTAGACTTTGCATATACTTGATTTAAGTATTTACGAATTCTTAAGTCTTCGTGTAATAAATCAGCTACTTTAGTTTTATCTGCATACCATGCAGCATCCCAATCACGGTTGATACCAACACGTAATCCTACTGGACTAACCTTTTGACCCATACACTTACCTCCTACTTACTTTCTTTCTCAGCTACGATTACTGTAATGTTACAAGTTCTCTTGATGATTACATCACCACGGCCTTTAGCACGAGGTAACATTCTCTTCATTCTTATACCATCAGTAACGTATGCTGTTTTAACATATAGATTATTCTTATCCATATTATAGTTATGTTCTGCATTTGCTACAGCAGAATTTAAAACCTTTAAAACAACCTCAGTTGCTTGCTTGTTAGTTAACTTTAGAATAGCCTTAGCAGTTTCTACATCCTTATTACGGATTAGGTCAACAACAAGACGAGCCTTACGAGGAGTTATTCTAACAGTTTTTGCAATTGCTTGTGCTTCCATTATAAATTTTCTCCTTTAATCTTACTTACTTGCTTTTTTATCGTCTGCATCATGACCACGGTAAGTTCTAGTTGGAGCGAATTCTCCAAGTTTATGACCTACCATATCCTCTGTAATATATACTGGAACATGCTCACGACCATTATATACTGCGATAGTTAAACCAACGAAACTAGGGAATATAGTTGATCTACGTGACCAAGTTTGAAATACTTTTTTATCACCTGACGCATTTGCTTTTTCAACTTTCTTTAATAAATGTTCATCAGCAAATGGTCCTTTTTTAATTGAACGAGCCATATTGTTCCTCCTTATTATCTATCATTTCTTCTACGAACGATTAGTTTGTTAGAAGCTTTCTTATGCTTACGAGTCTTTAAACCTAGAGCAGGCTTACCCCAAGGTGTCATAGGTGAAGGACGTCCAACTGGACACTTACCCTCACCACCTCCATGAGGGTGATCATTAGGGTTCATAACAGAACCACGTACTTCAGGTCTTAAGCCCATATGACGAGCACGACCAGCTTTACCAATTCTTACAAGTTCATGAGATTCATTACCAACCTCACCGATTGTTGCTTTACAAGTTCCTAAAACCTTACGAACTTCGCCGCTTGATAATCTAACTAATACATAACCATCTTCACGACCTAAGATTTGAGCAGATGCACCAGCACTACGTGCGATTTGTCCGCCTTTACCAGGGTGAAGTTCAATGTTATGAATTAATGAACCTACTGGAATATTATTAATTGGAAGAGCATTTCCAACTTTAATATCAACATTGTCACCAGAAACAAGTACCATACCAGTTTCTAGACCCTTAGGTGCTAAAATATATCTCTTTTCACCATCTTTATAGAATAGTAATGCAATGTTTGCACTTCTATTTGGATCGTATTCGATTGTCTTAACAGTTGCAGGAACATTGTCCTTGTTTCTCTTGAAATCGATAATACGATATTTTTGCTTAACGCCGCCACCTTGATGACGAACTGTAATTTTTCCTGTATTATTACGTCCACCCTTGCTAATCTTAGGTGCTAATAATGATTTTTCAGGAGTGTCAGTTGTAATTTCATCAAATGTTAAAACTGACATGTTACGTCTACCATTAGACGTTGGCTTATATTTTCTAACTGCCATAGTTAATAATTCCTCCTATTAAATCTCGAATGAATCGATCTTGTCGCCATCTGCTAATTTGCAGATTGCTTTCTTATAAGCTGGCTTGAAACCTTCATGTTGGCCAACTCTCTTGCGCTTAGGTAATACGTTAATTGTATTTACTGATACTACCTTTACCTTGAAAATTTCTTCAACTGCATTTTTGATTTCAATCTTATTTGCAGTCTTTAGAACCTTGAATGTATACTTATTGTAATTTTCTTTTAAACCCATAGTCTTTTCAGTGATGATTGGACCTTGGATGATATCATAAATCTTATTCATAATTACTTAAGTACCTCCTCATAGTATTTTACAGCCTTTTGAGTTAATACTAAGTTCTTGTAGCATAGGATTTCATAAACACTAGCGTTATCAGCAGGTGTTAAGAATACTCCTGGAATATTTCTTGCAGAAAGATTGTTTTCTGGTGTTAACTCATCAGGAGCACATACAACCATAGTCTTTCCTTCAGCTTTAATATTTGATAAGAACTTTACAAAATTCTTAGTCTTAGCTTCTTCGAACTTTACATCTTCAACAGCAATTAAGTTCTTATCTAATACTTTAGATGATAGAACATTCTTTAATGCTAATTGTTTTACTTTCTTATTAAGCTTGAAAGCATAGCTTCTTGGAGTTGGACCAAATACTGTTCCACCACCAACCCATTGAGGAGCACGGATAGATCCTTGACGAGCACGTCCAGTACCTTTTTGTCTCCATGGCTTACGGCCACCACCACGAACTTCGCTACGATTCTTTACATCATGTGTACCTTGTCTCATAGCTGCTCTTTGACAGTTAACCACATCATATATAACTTGTTGATTAAGTACTTCAATTCCGAAAACTTCATCACTTAATTTTATATCCTTAATCTTTTCTCCAGATTGATTTAATAATGCGATTTTTGGCATGATAAATCTCCTTTCTCTTACTTACCAGCTTTAACAGCTGTTTTGATTACAACAAATCCTTTTTTAGGTCCTGGAACATTACCACGAACAAGGATTAATTCTCTTTCACTATCAACCTTAGCGATTGTTAGATTTTGAAGAGTAACTGTTACATGACCCATATGTCCTGGTAACTTCTTACCCTTTAGGTTACCTTTGATTGCACCCATAGAACCAACTGTACGGTGACAAGCTGATACACCGTGGCTCATTCTTAAACGTGCATGATTGTAACGCTTAATTGTACCTGCAAAGCCTTTACCTTTTGATGTACCTGTTACATCGATAACATCGCCTGCAGCAAAAATATCTACTTTAATTTCTTGGCCTACGTTGTAAGATAATAACTCATTTCCTTGAGCTTCTGAGAAACGGAATTCTCTTATGAAGCGCTTAGGAGCAGTGTTAGCCTTAGCTACGTGACCTTGTTCAGGCTTGTTTGCTAAACTTTCTTTCTTGTTATAGCAACCTACTTGAACAGCAACATAACCATCGTTTTCAACTGTCTTTTGTTGTAATACTACATTTTCAGAACAATCAACGATAGTGACTGGTATTAAATTACCAGCTGCATCGAAAATTTGAGTCATGCCCAATTTTCTACCTAAGATTCCCTTAGCCATTTGAAATTTTCCTCTTTTCCTAAATTATTTTTTTTACTTCTTTAATACGATATCTACACCTGATGGTAAATCGATACGCATTAATGCATCAATTGTTTGTGGTGTTGGAGCCACAATTTCGATTAATCTCTTATGAGTTCTTCTTTCGAATTGTTCTCTTGAATCCTTGTTAACATGAGGTGAACGAAGGATAGTGAAAACTTCCTTTTCAGTAGGTAGTGGAATAGGTCCATTTACCTCAGAACCAGTCTTCTTTACGCTTTCAACGATCTTCTTTGCAGATTGATCTAAAAGCTTGTGATCATAAGACTTTAAACGAATTTTGATTTTTTCTTTTGCCATTTTAATATTTCTCCTTTCGCCTATAATCGTCGTATAGACTTGCTCCATGGGAAAACCCGACAACCTTTAATGACAACGCCCATCGGTGTATCGACAACCTCCCACTTCACAGCCACTTCTTGCTCGATATAGAGCCTTTTACATTATACACTCAAATATATGTCAATGCAAGAAATATTTTAATTTATTTTTTATGTTTTTTACAAAAAGAAAAAGGGCTGTGTTTACAGCCCATATCATTTTAATAATGACTACTTATTTTTCTAGAACTTCTAGATACTTGAGATACAACATCACCACTATAACTTACTTCTACCTTATAATAATTCCCAGCAAATTTAGCATAAAAAGTATCTAAATCATAATAACTAGAACATTTAATTCTTTTGTCATCGAATAGTTCATTAATTTCTTTTCTTGTCATTCCAGATCTAATTTGATAAGCCTTCTTCTCGATTAAATGTTTAGTTCTACTATATTTAATTGCAAATATTATAATTATAGTCCAAAACAAAATAAAAAAACTTCCAAATGCAATTCCAACAATAAGTGTTATTCTACCAGCTTGTGGTGACATTAATATTGTTGAATCAATATTTAATAATTTTAAAATTGCAAGTTGCATATATTAATCACATCCCTTTTAAAAAGATATCACAATACTATAGAATTGTAAAGTATAATTAATTGCAAATCACTATTAATATATACAAAAGAAAAAAGAGGACAAAATGTACCCTTCTACTTCTATATATTATATATAATAGGATAAGAAAAAAATTATCATTAAATAAAAAAAGCGTTGATATAAACCAACACTTCTAATATTTAAGTGGTGCCGACTATAGGAATCGAACCCACAACCTACTGATTACAAGTCAGTTGCTCTACCAATTGAGCTAAGTCGGCAAATGGTGGAGGTTAACGGGCTCGAACCGCTGACCCTCTGCTTGTAAGGCAGATGCTCTCCCAACTGAGCTAAACCTCCAAACTACAAGAGTAATTCTACAATAATCTTACTCTTGTGTCAATAAATATTATTCGAATTCAATTGTTGCAGGTGGTTTAGAAGTACAATCTAATAGTACTCTATTTACACCTCTAACTTCATTAACAATTCTTCTTGAAATGATGTCTAATACATCATAAGGAATTCTTGCCCAATCAGCTGTCATAAAATCAGATGTTTGAACAGCTCTTAAAGCAATCGCATAATCATATGTTCTGAAATCACCCATTACACCTACAGATTGCATATTAGTTAATGCAGCGAAATATTGACCTAAATTACAAGATTTATCTACTCCTGCCTTAGCTATTTCTTCTCTATAAATATAATCAGCATCTTGAACAATCTTTACCTTTTCAGCAGTTACTTCACCAATAATTCTAATACCTAAGCCTGGACCTGGGAATGGTTGACGATAAACTAAATAATCAGGAATACCTAATTCTAGACCAACCTTTCTTACTTCATCCTTGAATAATAATCTTAATGGTTCTACGATTTCTTTAAAATTAACAACTGAAGGTAAGCCACCTACATTGTGGTGAGATTTGATAGTTGCACTCTTACCTAAACCAGATTCAATAACATCTGGATAAATAGTACCTTGAACTAAATAATCTACAGCACCAATCTTCTTAGCTTCTTCTTCGAATACTCTAATGAATTCAGCACCAATAATCTTTCTCTTTGCTTCAGGCTCTGTAACGCCCTTTAATTTAGCATAGAATCTTTCTTGAGCATTAACTCTAATGAAGTTTAGCTTATATGGACCGTTAGGACCAAATACAGCTTCAACCTCATCACCTTCATTTTTTCTTAATAGACCATGATCAACAAATACACAAGTTAATTGTTTACCAACAGCCTTAGATAATAATACTGCAGCAACACTTGAATCTACACCACCTGATAATGCACATAATACCTTACCATCACCAATCTTTTTCTTAAGACTTTCAATAGTAGTTTTAGCAAAATCAGCCATCTTCCAATCACCCTTGCAGCCACATACGTCTAAAACGAATGCCTTAAGCATTGTCATACCTTCTTCAGTATGCATAACCTCTGGATGGAATTGAACAGCATAAATCTTCTTATCCTTATTTTCCATTGCAGCAACAGGACATGTATTACTATAAGCAGTAATTTCAAAACCATTTGGTGTTTTAGCAACATAATCAGTATGGCTCATCCAAACTGATGTTGTTTCTTTAACATCCTTAAATAATTTAGATTCTTTTGAAACCTTAATAGGCATTTTACCATATTCACTCTTAGGAGCGGTTTTAACCTCACCACCAAGTAAATGAGCAATTGTTTGACAACCATAACAAATACCTAATACAGGAATATTTAAATCAAATAATTTCTTATCAACAAGTGGAGAATCACTAGCGAATACTGAATTAGGTCCACCAGTAAAAATAATACCTTTTGGATTAAACTCAATAATCTTTTCTAAAGGCATATTATAAGGATGTACCTCACAATATACATTACATTCTCTTACACGTCTTGCAATTAATTGATTATATTGTCCACCAAAATCTAAAACTAGAACTTTTTCATTTTGCAAGATTAAACCCTCCTTTATTATTTTATATTTAAACGATTAAATATATAATCTACATTCTTCATGTAATAATCTAAAGTAAAGCATGAATCAATTTCATCATTTGTAAGCATAGATGAAACTGTACTATCTTCCTTTAATAGCTTACTATAATGTTCTTTAGTTTCTAAAGCCTTCATAGCTATAGGTTGAACAGTATCATAAGCCTTTTCTCTTACGAATCCTTTTTCAATTAATTTATATAATACTCTTTGTGCGAAAATAACACCATGAGTTAAATTAATATCATCAATCATCTTTTCAGGGAATACAGTTAAATTCTCTAAAATACCTTTAAATCTATTTAACATATAATCTAATAATTCTGTAGCATCAGGTAAAATAATTCTTTCAGTTGCAGAATGTGAAATATCTCTTTCATGCCATAAAGCTATGTTTTGATAGAATGTATCCATATATCCTCTCATAACTCTTGCACAACCACAAATATTTTCAGATGAAATAGGATTTCTCTTATGTGGCATAGCACTAGAACCCTTTTGACCTTTGCCAAAAGCTTCTTCTGTTTCTTTAACTTCTTGACGGCTTAGATTTCTAACCTCTAATGCCATCTTTTCTAATTCTGAAGCAACCAATGCTAAACAAGCCATATAATGTGCATGTCTATCTCTTTGTAATACTTGTGTAGAGATTTTTGCATAACCAATACCTAAATCATTACAAACAAATTCTTCAATTTGAGGTGGAATATTAGCGAAATTACCAACGGCACCTGATAATTTACCTACCTCAACTTCTTTACAAGCATATACGAATCTTTCTCTACATCTAACCATATCTTCATACCATAAAGCCCACTTAAGACCAAATGATGTGATATCAGCATGCATACCATGTGTTCTACCAATGCATGGTGTATATTTAAATTCTATAGCTCTCTTTTTAATTACCTTCATGATATCGTCAATATCATTTAATAATATTTCATTTGCTTTTTTAAGCATATAACCATTAGCTGTATCTACAACATCTGTTGAAGTTAAACCATAGTGAATCCATTTCTTTTCATCACCTAATGATTCACCAACTGCTCTTGTGAAGGCAACAACATCATGCTTAGTAACTTGTTCAATTTCTTTAATACGATCTACATTAAATGTTGCTTTATCAAGCTTAGGTAAATCTTCCTTAGGTACTACACCTAATTCACTCCATGCTTTTGCATTTGAAATTTCTACTTTTAAATATGCATCAAATTTAGCCTCTTCAGTCCAAATATCTCTCATGCATTTACGACTATATCTTTCAATCATTACTTTTTATCCTCCATATGCTTTAAGAAGCATTCAAGGGTATTTTCCATAAGACATGTAATAGTCATAGGACCAATACCACCTGGTACCTTTGTAATATATGATGCTTTAGGTTCAACATCATTAAAATCAACATCGCCACATAGCTTATTTGTTTCTAAATCTCTATTTACACCAACATCAATTACAACAGCACCTTCTCTAACCATATCAGCTTTAACAAATTTTGCACGACCAACAGCGGCAATTAATATATCAGCTGTTTTAGTTATTTCAGCTAAATTAGTTGTTCTACTATGACAAATTGTTACAGTTGCATTTCTATCAAGTAAAAGTTTTGATACTGGCATACCAACAATATTACTTCTACCGATTACTACTGCATGCTTACCTTCTATTTGAATATTAGCATAATCTAATACCTCAATAATTCCTTTTGGAGTACAAGATACAATACCTTCTTGCTTCAAATATAAAGAAGCTACATTGATTGGATGGAATCCATCAACATCCTTTTCAGGAGCTATTTTCTTGATAACTAAATCTGAATTAATATGCTTTGGTAATGGTAATTGAACTAAAATACCATCAACAGTATCATCATTATTTAATTCATCAATCATATTTAATAATTCTTCTTCAGTAATTGTAACTGGCTTTTTAATTGTTGTATTTTTAATACCAATTTCAACACAAGCCTTACCTTTACCTGTAACATATGAAACACTACCTGGATCTTCGCCAACTAAAATAACAACTAAATGAGGAAGTCTAGAATACTTTTTACCGAATTCAATAACTTCTTCCTTCATTTTATTACGTCTAATAGTTGCAAGCTCCTTACCACTAATAACAATTGCCATAATTAACCTACTTTCTAAATGCTTTCGCACCTATATCTGTTCTATGAAATAAATTTTCACATTTAATCTTTGATACTCTTTCGTTTGCTAGCTTATTAGCTTCCTCTAAAGTCTTAGCTAAAGCAACAACGAATAATACTCTACCACCATTAGTAACTAAATTACCTTTTTCATCAATCTTAGTTCCCATATGGTAAATATCATCAGTATTAGCATTTTCAATAACAAAGCCCTTCTTATAATCACCAGGATAACCCTTTGATGCTAAAACAACACCAATTGCATAATTATCATCCCATGTTAAAAGAGGCTCCTTTCCATCAACGATTGCCATAAATGCATCATAAATATCTGAAGTTAATCTAGGTAAAACAACTTCAGTTTCAGGATCACCAAATCTACAATTAAATTCAATAACCTTGATTCCCTTCTTAGTTTTCATTAAGCCACCATATAAAACACCTTTAAATGGTGAATCCTCATTAACTAATGCCTTAGCAGTTGGAATCATTATTTCATTTAATGC
>JAEEGL014937177.1_pt1 | contig 53027 bp, 63 predicted proteins | sample 9134231 | NCBI WGS metagenome assembly JAEEGL01 (sample SAMN16246548, study PRJNA631951) | gut metagenome | biome: gut microbiome; feature: rumen; material: fiber-attached | host: Bos | place: Iran: Karaj | collected 2018-10 | reverse complement strand
GGGGTAGACATTTGAAGGCGGGGTTTTGTTATTTCTTTTACCTCCCCTGTTCTTTTATTTGTCTTCTTTATTGTATATGTTTCCCCTGTTTCTTGATATATCTTCTTTCCGGTTTTAGGATCTATTGTAAATTGTATCTTGCGTTGAGGAACTCTATAATCAGAGCTAGCTTTTGAAATAAGGGTGGATGCTCCTTTATTCTTACCCCCCTGGTACTTTTCTTTAAGCTGGGCTATTCCGTTATCTATATAGGACTGCTCATAATTTAATTCATGTTTAGGAGCATCTATAACAACCATGGAATGTTTAACTGCACGTGCTATTTCCGATCTATTGGCGCCTCTTATCGTCATATCTGTAATAAGATTAGAAACTTTTCCCATTTCTGTTTGTTTTTGTTTTTCACTCATTATTTTCATACCATCATATTTAGGATATGCCGATTTAGGATCGAAATCTTTAAGCCCCTGTATAGGATCTTCGGATTTTATTCTTTTTTCGTTATTTGGAATAACCAGAACAAAATCGCCATCAAAATCCGCTCCGGATAAGCGATTTGCGACCTTATAATTTATACCGACAGCATCTTGGGCATTTCCTATGGTTTTTAATGCCTCCTGGTTTCTATTATTTACCTTAAGCTCTGGTATCTCAAATTTTCCTCCATGGGGGTATCTTATAAGGGCTACCGTCTCCCCCTGTTTATAATTTCTTGCATAAATTTCGTTATCTTTCAAAGAATTAAACGGAAGAATAACATGAGTCGATTGCCTAGGGAGAGATGCCGCTTGAAGATGAACGGCCGCAGAATCGCATTCGTCTGCGAAATCCAATAGCATTCTTTTTCTAACGGTAGGGTTAGAAATAGCCATTATATCGTCATATTCTCCTTTTCTCAGAGAATATTGAAGGTCCAGTTGTTTTTTCGCAAGGGCCACTGGTTGTTTTGAAAGAACCTGGGAAGAAAGATTATAAGCACTTGACCAGGTTTTCCAATCTCCTTCTTCATGGACTATGTTAAGATATCCTCTTTGAGCAAATATACGATCACTAGCGCCGTCTTTATTTTCGATTTTCAAAACCGCCCCAAAAGGATTATCTTTGTCTATATTTCCCTTTTCATCTCTTTTCATAGGCTTTAAAACATCGAAAAACGGCTTTGTGTTGCTTTTATTAGTATTGAATCTTATATCTACTCCTTTTGGAAGATCGTCGGCATACATAGCCATGCCTTTTAAATAATGGGTTCCATCGACGCCGATACGGACCTGGGCATAACTAGCACCGCCAAGATCTAACCCCTCTACTCCTCTTCTAAGTTCTATTATTCCGTCTTTTTTATCTCCTCCAGTTTCTGCATAATTTATTTGAACTCGATCGGAAGATATAGACTGTATGGGTTTTAATCCAAGAAAAGAACGACCCCCATCGTTGGAATGCTCTTCTATAAGGCCGATATTTCCTCTATTTCTAGATATCTCGCCATATTCGATACCGGGTTTTGCAAGAACTTTAATATATGTATAGTTTCCTGTTCCAAGCTGTTGAACTTTAATATAATTTACAGTATATCCTTCTTTTTCCAAAGCCTTTATTGCGGTTTTCATCTTGGTTTCGGAAACACCAAGCATATATTCCGTTCCTTTTCCGATATCGACATATTTCTTTTTATCTACGTTTTTTCTGATAACATCGGCAACATTTTCCGTTATCTTGGCGTTTTCTTTTCTTTGACTATCCAAAAGAGATCTAATAGAAGATTCATTTTTGCCCATTTGCCTTCCTATTGCAGAAACGCTCATTCCTTCATTTTTTAATTTTTGAGCAAGAGCAGATTCGGCAGCCCATACTTGATTTTTAGCTAAAGATTTATCCGCTCTTAATTGGGTAGTGCTCATCCCAAAAGCCTTGGCTATTTCTTTTTCAGTAAGACCCTGGGCTTTTAAATCTTCATAATTTTTTCTAAAAGTACGAGCGCTTTGATAAGGATCTTTTCCGGACCCCCAAGGATATCTACCACTATGCCGAGGAGTCCCATAATGCATCAAACTATCTTCTGACATTTTTACTCCTCCGCTTTAAGCTCTTGGATTTTCTTATCAAACATTTTTATTTGATTCATTATGTTGAAAATTATATGTGGCAGGTCTGGTTCGTTGTCGTTATTACAAATAATAACCTCATCGTTTTGATAGATTCGCAATTCCGATTTTATATTATTCGGAAGTGTGTTATACTCAAGGCAGAATAAGGCCATGTATATAAAAAGTTGGTTCATGCTTGCTGGGGTCTTTCCTGTTTTTAAATCATGAATTCTTAGAAAATCCTTCTTAAAAGAAATAGCATCACAGGTACCAAAACAATTTTCAGAGAAAAATAAAGGTTGTTCGGGAACCATTCTAAAACCGATGGCGTCGTTCACATACATATTTAATGTTTGTTGCTTTCTAGGGAGCCTTTGTTTTAATCTTATACAATCATAGGCAAATTTATGAAGCTCGGTTCCTATAAGCTTCGCTTGATGATTTTTATACACGTCCACTAATTTTTCTTCATCATAATTAAGCCACGAATGTTGACTTGCTCCGAGAAAAGCATGTAAATCTTTAAGTTCCGAATGATTGTTGAAGTTCATCAAGCACCTCCTCTTTATTTTCTGGATAAATAAAAGAAGCATAAGACATTTCATTCAACATTCCTATGTAATAATCTTGATTTGGTTGGTGTTTTGAATTTTTATTTCTTTTACATTCCAGCGCGGCCCATTTTCCGTCGTTTAAAATTAAAAGATCAGGTATGCCTTGAATATAATTGGGGTCGTTTTTCAAAATAATAGACCCGGGGAATCTATTTTTTATATCATCTATTACAGATTTCTGAAATTCGCTTTCTTTAGACATGATGGACCGCCTCCTTTCTCAAAAATAAATACGATTTGGCGCAAAAAAGATAGGAGGAGAAAATATAAATCATTCTCTCCTCCTATTATACCCCTTGTTTTTTGCGCGAATCGTCAAAACCGGCAAATGATCTTTCATTAAAGTTCTTTTTATTGTTCAATGCTCTTTTTATTGCCTTATCGATACTTGAATCCGATTCAAGGTGATAAAAATACAAATCAGAAAACGGGGTATTTATCCTATCGATTCTTCCTGCCGCCTGGATCATTATTTTATAACTATAGTTTTGAGAATAAAACACTATCGCGTTTGTATCTGTACAATTCCATCCTTCTGCCCCAGCGGTATATTGAACAATATAGATCCATTTATCGTCATCTGGTATTGGCTCGTGTTTATGTCCAGACCATTCCGCAAGTTTTACATTCTTTTCTTTCAAAAAATGCCTTAACATGAAACGCTCATAATCAAAATTATAAAAAACTATAAGTTTATTATGTTTTTTCATAAGTTCTTTTATCGCGTTTATTCTACTTATATCGCTATTAACGATTCTACGATATACAAAACATAATTCAGACGCGTCTCTTATCGGCTGGTCTTTAAAAATATTCCATCGTCTTGGGGTGTTTGTTTTAGGGTCTTTTATAACCGAATCATATCGTTCTTTACTGAAAGAAACCTTAATCCGTTCATGATGATGAAGCACTTTTCTTTCCACAGGCATATAAACAAGAATATCGTTTCTTCGTCTCACCAAAATGTTTTGATTTATATACTTCTTAACTTTTGGATATTTGGAAAATCTATCATAAACCACATGTCGTTCTCTGAATTCGGTTATGTTTCTATAAAACCCATTCGCTATAAACACAGGAGCGTAATCAAGCCATGTATCCCCGGGGGTAGCGCTTAAAAGAATCCAATCGTTCATTTTTGCTATCTCGATAAAGTTTTTAGACCAAGCACCATACCCAACAACCCTCTGCTCATCGAAAATAAAAAACGAATTCGTCACATCTTTGTATTTCTTTATATTATTCCACGAATCTATTTTTACATTAACCCCCATTGGATTTTGATCTTTATGAACTGTTAACGAAAAAGGAAGCATTTCATCTTCCCATTCGTGAGTATCTCTTTTTCTGGCGGTGGTTATAATATAAAGATCCTTCGGGTTTTTCATCGGGGAATACGAAAATTCGCCATTGATCTTTATCGAACCGTTGCACACTTTTATCAAATAATAAGCCAAAGCCGCTCTGGATTTACCAGAGCCGACGCCACCACATAAGATGGCGCCGGTCTTGAGCTTCTCTATGGCTTCTTTTTGATGTTCATAAAGTTCTATTCCCATGACGTTAATCTTCCGGAAAAGAAGACGGTTCATCGGATGACGGCACGTCCCTGTATTTATCCGCAAATTCGTCTTCGACGATTGTCACATACATGCTTTTGCAATATGCCTTGACCCCGCTTCTTCCATTAACTTCATAATTATAAGGACGGACAACAAGATCGACGTTCTTAATTTCTGCCCAGTCAAGCATCGAAACGGTTTCGTTATCGAGAAGAGTCTTTCTAGAACTCGTAACCAAGAATATGGTCGGTGGATACGGATCATAGCTAACGCTAACGTTAAGAAGCGCTTGCTCTTCTTCTCCTTCATTTCTCGGAGAAAGATATCTCACATTCCACCCATCAGACTCAAGTCTTTTGGCAAATTCGTTATCGTCGATGAACACGCAGAAATTCTTCTTTCCGGGAGGATTAAATTTACCCTCCTTACCAGAAAAATTACGGAACCCGATCCTGCAATTATCAAACACGATATTATTTGTAACTTTAGCCATTATAAAACTCTCCTTCCAAAAGATCTTGAATTTCTTCGTCATCTATAGAATCAAGATCCATTTCTTCCTTGCAAAACGGGCAAATATCAACTCTAATGTCTGCCATTTCATAATCCTTTAAGGAAATCTTATGGCCACAATTTTCACACTCTATGCCCATTCCTAAATCTGTAGATATAAGCAACCATTTACTCTTTCCCATATTATCTCCCAACAAATTGATCGAAATCGCAGAATTGTGAAATCGTGTCTACCGCATCATCAACAAGTTTTCTATAATATTCTTTGTCGATTTGATCTTCTTGATGAAGCTCTTTAACGACTTCGGCTTCTTTCCATCGATAATCTTTTGCTCCTGCCGCAAAAGTGTAGCGGTCTTCTCCATTTTTATCTTTGCTTCCTCTTAATAAAAGCCCGCCATTTGAACCTCGCTTTATCGGACAGAAAGAACCGACTCTTCCAACAAACCTATAATCATGTGTTTCTTCATCCGATTCGTTAAAGTCCAAATATAAAGCAGCGTCTCCACTTACCGCTTTTGTTTCGCAAAGATCGTTGAATTCGATTTCCTCGTGACTGAATAAAGTCTTGAAAACATATGGAACCTGGAATTGTTTTCCAGTTGCCGTCCATTTGTCGTTTTCTTTGGCAATATAGACTGCATCATTCACCAAGCACATCTTCGAATATGTGGCTTCGTGCTCAAATGTATAATTCCATTTCTCTCCGTAATCAATGATGAATTTTATTATCTCTGGAGTAGCATTTGGGATTTTTATAGAGTCTGTCTTTATATGAGCAACCGTGAAGCCTCTTTTCTGAACCTCATGTTTAAGGTCTATCATGAATAAGGCTCCTCGTTTTGCAACAATATTGTCGACATTCCTATTATCCCTGAATTTATTATCGAATTTCGCAGATGTAAGACCGTATACCGAATTAATTGGAATCTTCAACGCGTTTGACAAAGTTTTTGCTTGATTAGCGTCTTTCAAAAAAGGCTTAAGTTTTCCATCGAACAGTTCTCCGGCTTTATCGAATTCTCCATGTTTGATAAATATACGAGCATCGACAAGCTCCTTGAACTTGGCTGTGTATTTGTTTCCAAACATGTTCAACGCTATAATACTATGCGGATGCATCGATGCGATGTCAAGCAAAGCCACGTTTTCATACATTCCAGGTTCGGAATATACATAGCCACCTTCTCCAGGATCTTCATCTCTATAAAAGGACTTTCCTTCAGAGAACGTATACCCTTCGAAATATTCGCTAAGATCGGTGTATATGAATTGGTCTTGTGGATGGGGGTCGTTTCCGAATATCATCTTCGCGGTGTGTTGATTATTCGTGTTGTTCACTGTAAGACCGCTTATACTTGCAAGGATTTCCCTTGCCACAAAATCATCATATCTTGCTTTGAATGTGGCTTCTGTAGAAACAACGTCGTTGACGCAATATTCGGCAACGGTATCCCACAACGTTTCGTCGACTGGTTGGTCCCAGGGAAGACCAAGCTCTTGATGATGCATTCCTAACTCTATTTCAAATTTTTTCAAACTTTGCTTCTTGCTTGAAAAATCATAGACATCGGTATAAGAGATATTATACGCCTCTCCAAACATCGCATTCATTGAACCATTTACTATTCTTTGACTAAGTTCATACAGTTGTTGATTATCATACCCAAGCATTCTGGCATAAAGAATATGGTTATCATACCGACGACAATTAAAACCGACAAGTTTAAACTTAACAAGTTCCTCTATTTCCGAAGGAGTTGGATTTATCATCTTAACCGGAGCTTTATCTTCCGCCTTCCATACGACAATGAAAAGATTTGGAAAGACCTCGACATCGTAGAATATAAGCATGTCGTTGTCGTATTCATCGGTCTCAGAAGGCTCGTCGGAATGAAAACGCATTTGAGCAACCATGTTAAGACAATTCTGAGCTTGATTTGTGCTGTTTGCAGCAAACGCCATAATGGCAGGCCGCATGTCAGTCACATCATAACACATTCCGCCTTCATAAGCATCGTCTAATATCTTCTTGATAAAATCTACACTGGGTTTGGTCGCTCCATGAATCTCCTTGTTAAGATTTCTTTTTATCAAAGTTCTTAATGCTTTCTCGTTTTTCAAACCCTCGAATTTTATCACTTTCTCATCCCCTCCTTTCAATGGCAAGCCCGACGAAATATGGGCCACCGGGATGTTGTTGCAAACACTTAGCTTTCTCCTCAGAGAACTGTTTCCAGTAAAAACCTTGATCTCTATGTTATCATCATAAACTCTAGACAACTTGGAAACGTCTCCGTCATAAATATAATGAAGATGAAGTCCGCTTTGTGATTTGCTAACTTCCGCATATGTTTGCGGAAATTTTTCAGCCGCGTTTATGTTTCGTTCTAGATTCTTTTCTCCGTTTTCGGAAATATCGAAATCTATCACTATATGGTTTTCGGGAACCATAACATAATGGAGCTTCTTGGTGTTTATCGAAGAAAGGGTGGTCGAAACGTTCTCCCATTTCTTTTTTGGAGTTCCCTCTTCGTTTGCATATTGAGCTGGGCAATCAGATAGTTCCTTATCTAACAACGACTTAGTGGCCGATAAATCCAACCACGAAATATAATCGATCTCTTCGTCTTTCTTTGGTTTATGTCGAAACTTGTCTATTAGAAACCCGGAATATACATTAGTCATGTGGACTCTGCTTCCGTTGTCAGTTTTAAGATAGACATCGGAATCAAAAGTAGCGAAATAATTGACAAGCTCGGCCTTTACCAATCGCTTGGAAAATGGGAAACGAACCTTAGCGTCTTCGCAATACTCCTTATACATCAGCCATATTTGATTCAGTTCTATGTATTCCTGCTTCTTGAACACCGAGAAATTATCTTCCATGAAATTATAGAAATCATTCGTTTGCCACATCATCGCCAATGGCTTATAGTTGTCGAAATAGGATTTACCTAATGTTTTATACACTTTTAGACAACGATTGGCGATCCCTCCCAATTGGAAATCTATTTTCTGCATTATCATTCTATACTTTCCTATCGGAAGGGTGTTTCCTGTAGGCTGAACATCGATTAGCCTTCGCATAAGTCCCGATTTTGCATCGGTTATCTTCACTGGACGATTCGTGCCTATAAACAACATCGACCTGAATTTCATGGTGTACATGGATTTGAACTTTTCGTTTACCGTCATTCTTTCATGAGAGACAATCGAGTTCAATTTCGAATTATCCTCGATTTTCGATAAATCACCATCGTGCTCTATCGCAACTAATGGATTTTCCTTAAGCTGGGACGTCGAAAACGAAGCGTTGGAATATCCAAGGACTTTAGATTCAAAAACGCTATAATACCCCTCGAAGAGTTTCTGGATGATGTTCAACACCGTTGATTTTCCAGAACCAGCAGAACCATAGAACACTATGAATTTCTGAATATCCACAGAATCTCCGGCAATCACAGACCCAATCGCCCATTCTATCTTCTTTCTCTCTTCCGGAGAATATAAAGTGCTCATCAACTCGTCGTATTCCGGGGTTTGCTCATTTGTCAATCTGTAAGGCAGTTTCTTGGTTGCAAAGTCTTCCCTCACTATTTCATGATCTTCAAATAGAACTTTACCATCAAGTTCACCTTTACAGTTATCCGGTATATTGCGAATATAACTTTTCCAAGCAGCAAGACGACCATCTACAGAATCGCACATGTGCTCCACTTTAATGGCCATGCCCTGATCTTTATCCAACTCTTCCCGAAAACGCTCATCTAGCATCTCGTCTATTCGGGTGGCCATGAGGAGCTCGTTCTTACTCCATATGTTATTCTTTTCATCCCAGAAAGCATAGAATGCCCCGCCTCTTATCATGATATCTTTGGTCGTGATGTCGACATGAAAATTCGGATATATTGTCTTCACGCCTTTCTTGTTCACGACCCTGATTTGCATGAAATCCAATGGCAAACCTCCTTTCTGAAAATATAAACCTACAGCACGTAAAACTACACCCAAAAGACGCGCATAGTATCTGCACGTAAAAACGTAAAAATTAGCGTTTTTAACTTCTTTTAGAAAAATAAACTTCTCTAATAATTACAAAAAAAAGACGGGATTACGTGCAAATGCATCAAAACCCCCGGTAAACCCCCATTTTTTGGCAATAAAAAACACGTGCAAAACACGTGCAAAACACGTGATTTTTCGTGATTTTCGAGTTTTTTCGAGGTTTGAAAAATCGTGCGCGTAAAAAAGTATGTGATTTACGTGCAAAAACACGATTTTAAGCCGTCTAAATATCGAAATTTTCGTCAAGATAGGCCATCGCTTGGTACCAGATCTCCACTTTTCTTTGGTCTTCATGCGGGTTTTCAAGCGGAAATGGAGATCCGGTACCATCATAATCGAAGGTCCTATCGAGCCAGGTATTGAGAATATGATCGATGTAGGCTATTCCGAAACGAAAGTCCAAGCCGATTTCCTCGTTCGTAGCCTTATGTAAACCCAGGTTATGTATCATCATCCAGAACCACTCTGCGGTTCTATCTCCGATCTCCGGGTCGTACATTATGTCGTTCTCTATACTCATTGCAAGACCGACAAGCATCTCCAAAACAGAACACGGAACATTCAATCCGACTTCCTTGTATTCGGAGATCGGATAACCAGTCTCCTCCTCGAAGACATACCTCAAATATAAACCGGTTTCCTTTCGGTTGCTGTCGTTTGCTATGAAGCAATCATACACCCTATCGAACAAAACCGAGACCAACGTCCTGTGTTCCTCATGTTTGGAAATATCGATCTTCGAAAGAAGCCACCTATAGTAATTCAGGCCGCTTGCATTCATTCTCAACACCTGATCGTCGACGACACTCAATCCGTACCTCCGACGTCAAGCTCTTTGAAGGCATCGGCGAAACTGCCGGGGTCCATCTTAACCTCGTAATCGGCACCAAGGGTTGGGTACCTTACATAGAGCGAATATGAATACGGATTGTTGATGAGAAGACCCATGACCTCGTGTCCGATTGTATCCTCAATTGAGGCCTCCATCATCTTCTCATCATCTGCAAGAATATCATCCTTGACATAATAGGTGAGCTTCGTCTTCGTGTGATCCATCTGGGTGGTTTCGAATTCGCGCTCACCGATCAATTCGAATATTTCTCGGTGGTCTTTCGGGCTTTCGTAAATCGCGTCGTCCTCTTCCCAAGCGTGAACTTCTTCATCGAGCGATTCGGTTTCCTCGACGGGCTCTTCTGAAATATCCTCTTCGTCAGTTTCGGGAGCGATGTCAATCCCAACGCCCTCTTCTCCGGCAAATGAGATAACCCCATCATCTCCATCGACGTCCGTAGCCTCTTCGAAGGTCTCGACCTCCTCTTCCTCGGTTTCGCCACCGAACTTCATCTTGGCCACCCCTATGACTACGCCAACGATAGCGCCAACGCAGAGCAACACCAATCTCTTTTTCATGATATAATTCCTTCCCTTTGCATAACGTAGAACCAACGGAACATCTCCGCGGCTTCTCCTTTCATTTCCACATCCAATCCCAACGGCTTAGATATATCGAAATATAGGGCCATCCACATTGAAATCGAGCAAGATGCAGCTTTCCCTACCATTCACGAAATCCCTCTTCACCTCTCCGTCGGGGTCGTTCTTGAACGCATTCGTGTAGATTCCGAAGTCCACGTATTCGTCTCCTCCGTGCCCTATGAGCCATCCAACGAGCTGGCCCTCGGAAGTTCTGGGGATTCCAAGCTCATCATACACATCGTTCAGGAACAAATATCCATTTGCATGCAGGTAATCATTCGCCCACGCCTGGACCTGCTTCACCTTCATGAGGTTATACTCGGGATTATTCTCCCATTCGGTCGAACCCTCATCGAAGAACCTTGCGTAGATCGACACCTCGTTAGGATCGAATGTCTTTATCTCCTCGCGGATCTTCTTCTTGCGTCCACGCTGTCCTGGATTATCCTCCTCGTAGACAAGCTCGTCGGTCTTGAGACCATAGCGGAACTCGCGATCCTTATCATCTCCGAGACTCTCCTTGACCCGCTTTCGATACTCGTCGAAGCCGGTCTTGATGGTCTCGTATGCGCTCATCAGTGCGAGATTCCTCTGCTTCATGACATGATGCGAGCATAATATAAGTCCGATCGACGCCGCGCCCATGATGATGCTCGGTCCATAAAGCCTTGCGAGCTGGATAAAAGAACGGGTATAAACGACGGTCGTGTCCTTCTTGGCGTCTTCCTCGGAATATACGGACTCGTCATACTGCTCGACCGCATGATGGATATCATCGAGGGCTTCGTTTGCCTCATCGATGACCTCCTCAACCCTCAACGTGGCCCGGCATGCCAGAATCCCGGAACCGACGATGCCGATCACTCCGCCGACCATCATGATCGTCGGGGATGCCTTCTTGAATTTGAGAATGCCCATCGAAACGGCCTTTTGGGCCCCTGGGCCTCCGACCTTCGTGGCAACGGTCTTTATGATCTTTCCATAATTAACCATTTTTCCTCCTATTGAATAAATCCTCGTACTCGCCCCTGTAAACGAATAACTTTCCAGTTCCTTCGAATATAGGCCAATCCAGGAAACGGACATATTCAAACTTCGATATCTGCTCCCTGAAGTTCGACCCGTGCTTCTTATCGAATCTATCGATCATGGTTCTCAAATATGCGTTGTCGAGTTCCATCGAGTATTCGTCTATCACGCTGCTTGGGAGAGTGCATTCAAGCGCATAACGATATCTCTTGAGCTCCTTTTTCCAACGATTTCCCTTTACCCTCTTCAGAAATGCGAACATCATCGCCGACTCCCTGTCGTCGTAACCGTCGAACTCGGGATCGGATGTTATCTTTACCGAGCTTTTCGTCCCATCGCTGAAGAATATAATCGTTGCCGGCCCATTGAACAGAACCTTTGTGATCTTAATGTTCGGCCAAGGCGAAGGGGGAAGGTTGTAGTTTTTGACAATGAGATCCGGCCTTGTGAACGTCGCAAACGTGTTGTGTTTGTCTTCGTTATAACAAGCCGTAGAATCGGTCCTCGTGTAAGTTATTACCCCATTCTTGAGGTTATCGTAGAGACCCATCTTCCTTTCCTTTCGAAATATAGATTACTCGGTCAGAAGGTGCGGTTCCGGCATCACGATGAGATAGCCTTCCCTCACCCTTTCGATCCTTGCTCCGTGAACATCGTCCCAGCCCCAATCGTTATCGGTGAACACGCTCGGGACTCCTGAAAGATCGTACAGATCCGCCACGGAGGTCATGCCATAATTGATGGTCCTGCCAACAAGGGCATCCAATATCTGCTCTGCCTCGCTCCTGCTGGGAACCACGACCTGATCAAACTTCCGTCTCTGAGAAGTTCTATCCCTGCCATAATACCGGTCTTCCTCCCATTGATACGATCGACCGGAAGAATATCTCGATTTCGAGTAATAGTTGTTATAACTGACATAGCTCTTGTCTCCATACCTCTTGGTGTTCGGACTCGGCCGGTTCTCGCCGAATAAGAACATATTGATGCCCGTGGTTACCAGATCGCTTATCGCATTCTTCAATGCTGGTATCACCACATCGAACATCAAATATTCTCCTACATTCTTGGCATCGTCCTTGACTATCGTCTTGGATACCTTGCTCCAAAGCGATTCCTTCTTATCAACCGCAACTCCTTTCGCTATCGGTTCCAATTTCTCCCTTTTTGCCAATTCCTGCTTGTAGGTGTTTGAATTGGGCTTGAGGTCGGATTCCTTAACCGTATTAGGCTCGATTTCGTGATTAGCCATATCGCCTTCCCTCCATCATCAAAATATAAACGCACAGATGCTTCTTGTAACCGTTGATCAGCGATCCGTCTACTATAATCGTGGAGATGTCTGCTTTTCCGAGATACTCCGATATCGTGGTGACGAATTCATCCGCATTCGGATGATGGTAACTCAATATCGTCGACCAGTATACATGCCATAACATCTGGGCATCGTATCCGGTTAGGTGGTACTCCTTCTTGATATAATCGATGGCTTGAGACCTTCTCATCTTCTTTTTCTTTCTCTTGAAATATAAATACTATTCCTCGTCGTTCTTATTGAGCTTCTTCTCAAGAAGACCCGTTGCCGCCTCGCCTGCCAGGTTGGCGACGGCCTCTCCAGCGATGCCGATGACGATCATCACAACGATTCCAATAATTCCGAACTTGCCCTTCATGTTGCTCTCCTTTCTATGACAAAAAAACGAGGCCCCGTGCTTTTTATCACACGGGGCCTCGTTTTGGCCCGGCACAAACCGGGGTCGGGTTGGATGGGTCGGTTAGTCGATGTCGGAAACTTCGGCCTCAGCCTCGATGGTGTCAAAGCCGCTAGAGACGGTCTCCTCATACAGCTCGGGGTCGTTCCTGTGACGCCCCACAAAGATGAACATGGCGACGGCGCTGCCCACAGCGGCGGCACCGATACCAATCTTCCTCTTGTGGCGGTCCAAGAACATCCCCGCCCTGGTGAAGAAACCGGTCTTAACGACCTTCACCTCCATCTGAGCGTCGTCCTCGGTTGCGACGATCTTCTTCTCGTCAGCCATAACAACTCCTTCCATTGGTTGGTTACCTTGTCATTATATGTGTTGTTTTTTTCGCGAAAAAATAAAACCCGCAGTAAAAACCACGGGTTTTATTGTCGGGGTTAGTCTTTCTTCAAAGCCAACTTGCCTGTCCGAATGGTGATCTGATCTTCGACCAGCTTGACCTTCCTCGCGATTCGGCGGACAAGAAAGAAGTACGGGGCAAGAATGCCATAGATCTCGACGACCTCGTCGACGCTCTCGCAATCATCCACGACGTCGATAACGCCCTTCAACATGGCGTCCACTTCATCATAGATGATCTGAGAGTTCTCCTCAGTCAAGTTGAGAATCATCGGCTTCAGCCTAGCCTCGATCTCGTCCAAGTCTTCAAACTCGGAAACAGTGGTCTTGATGTCATCGTCAAACATTTCAGTTCTCCTTTCCAAATAGACGACAACCCTGTCATTATATGACTTGTAAATATCGCGAAGCATTATCCGTTGTCTATGGCATCTAAAACTATTTTATGGGCTTTCTCTTTGCTGAAATATCCCTTGCAATCCTCTGTGCAGGGGCAATCGTACGGATGCGCTTTGACATCTCTATTACAGCAAATATAACCTGCAAAACCCTGCTCGTATAGCCAATGGATGAAGTAGCAGTCCCGTCTTGCGTTGTCTTGACTCACGAGAATCACTCCCAATCAGACATGGATAATGCGGTCACGTCATATTGGAGAATCCAACAAGGTTTTCCGTTTTGTAGATTTCCATTCACGAACCGTATGTCCATATGATCTCCGCTAGATCTTAGAATATCCCAACCGAGGATTTCTCCGGCTTTCGTGTTCGGTAGGTCCAGGCAGTCCATGAAATAGTTCTGATCGACTACGCCGCCGATGCATGCGCCAAGTTCCTTATTAACCTGGTACTCGGCTTCTCGGACGTCCTGTATCGTGCTCTTGAACACCTGCCCGGTTACCCCATCCATGAACAATTGCTCATCCTCGTTGACAATATAAACCTCCTTTGGAGGCTCGATCTGCATGCTCTCGATCTTCCTTCGAGCGACGCCATCCTCGATGGACTTGATGGTCTTCGGTTCGAAACGCTCGGCCAATTCCTCCTTGTAGGCGTTGAGCGTCTTATCGACGAAAGAATATGCGCCGAACAATGCGGTTTGCCTGTCGAGTTGTATCTTGTTGGCAAACAGGAAGCAGAATATACCGAAAGACCCAAGGACAATCGACGGAACATACGCGGGAATAGCTGACGCGTAGATCTTCAATTTCTCGATCTCAGGCTTATCGACCTTTCCGCTATCCTCGATCTCCATCCGTTTTTCGATCATCAGAATACGTGCTTTTGGCGCACCCTTGACGGCAAATATAACGGAACCTACGAAACTCGCGATTCCAACACCTACCAGGATGGTTGGGGACTTCTTGCCTATGAACTTTGCGACACTGTTCATCTCAAGTTCCTTTCTGAAAATATAACTTCCTTATCCCCGGAACTTCAATGCTCTGACGAGATACCCGAAAGTGTACATCAGGGAAGCGGCAGCGGCGGCCAAGACGCCAATCTCCATGTAATGGTCCATAGCCCACTTTCCCTTTTGCCTTGCCTCATAACTGTTCATTTTCTCTCCTTCCATACGATTTTACTTCTTGAAGATCGCTGCAATTGCCGCAACGATCAACACAAACGGAAACGCTACCATGAAAATATAGGGAAACCACCACGCCATGGCGGCAAGCCCCATTATGCTTAAGAAAAGCAACAACCCTCCGAATAGGAAGGCAAGCGTCGATAAACCTAACAAGAATCCGAACACCGTGACCCTCCCTATGATAGAAACAGCTTCTTTAACAACACCCTCGGTTTCGCTCTTATTGATTTCCGAGCACATATGGACACTCTCCTTTCCTCTTCGCGTTTCTCCATGTTTGCCCTATGACCGAGAATATCCACTTGAGCTCGCTCTTTCCGAGACTCATCGTGTCGTTATCGTTCTTTATAACCCTTCCTCCCCATGGTCTTCTTCCGGGCTTGCCGAGAAGATAAATATACCGAAACGTCATGGGGCCATACGCCTCGGTCAACTTCACCATTATCTTGTTCTTCGTTTCCACCTTGACCACGACATACATCGCGTCAACGCATGCTTCGAATTCATCCAACATCTTCTCGGCCTTCCTCTCACCAATTCGTGTAAATATCGGTTCCTCCGTCATAACCGACACCACAATCGTACACTTTCCCTTCTCCGAAGGAAGTATCAACCAATCCCCCTTCTGGAATATCATCGGCTGCGACCACAACATAACCGTCCGAATCCCTCCAAACTCCGTTCTCATCGGTATGCCATTCGTCGATCCGGTAATGACGGAGCACGTTTGAGGAATAATAGGTTTCCCTTCGACCGTTGTACTGGTTCACGCCGGATTGCTTAGTCAAACCGCTTCCGTTGGAATATGATTCCTCGGGCTCGTACGTAGCCTCTTCGTAGTACGTCGGCTCTTCGTAGTATTCCTCCTCTACCGGCTCCTGGTAAATATAATCCTCTTCCTCGACAGCCTCCTCTTCAGGCTCTTCCTCCTCGACAGGAGGCACGTACTCAGTCAGGACGATATCATCACTCATGTCGACATTGTTCTGGATCTTCGCCGTCTCGGTATGGAAAATATACCAGATTCCGGCGAACAAGATGATGGCCAGGACTATCGCCACCATTCCAAGAATGAAGTTGACATTGATTTCCTTCTTCATTTGTATTCTCCTTCTTCTCACCCCATTTACAGAAGCCGTCAAGATGCACGTCGTGATGGAAGTATGTGCACCAATCGAGCTTCGAGCCGAAGTTGTGGTCTTGGTGGTATTTGCAACCCCGGCAGCGCACGACGAATCCGGGGTGGCTCACGATTCCCGCCGCCTCGACCCATTCTGGCCGCCAAAGATCTCTATGGAGCGTCAGGTTCTCAACGTTGATGATGACCTCTGCCATCTACTCCACCACCTTCGCCCCGCAGTTGGGACAGTATCGGTATTGCCTGTCGTAATCCGAAATGTGCCATCCGTATGAGCATTCCGAACATGACCAGCACCGGCAACTCGATTTCTCTCCATTGGCGATGCAATAGCCATGAGGCACTACATGGCACGTCCTCTCCGGAACGTCTATCGGTTTCGCAGCGAGCGAACTCGGCTTTAGAATCGGTTTCGCAACCCTGTATTGCCCGCTGTGATGAAGACCGCATTTCGGGCAACATCCGCTCATTCCCGTTGTCGTGCCAACCGTGTTGTAGACTGTTCCGCATACGCATCTGACGTAGCTCATTTTTCCTCCTCAGAAACCCTTGCTCCGCAGCATGGACACGTCCAGTCGCCTTCGAGTTTTTTATACTCGATTTCGATACACTCGCCTAGAATCGACGCATTGACGAATTCGCGTATCTGGTTTGCAAGTGTCGCGGCAATAAACTCGTCTGGTATACCCAGTTGAATGTCGGACACGATGAAAACGCCCCTTACATCAGCACGGTATTCCGTAAAACCTACGCGTCTTATCTTCGTAACCTTTATGACGTTATCGCCGCTCATTCTTCCTCCTCGAATATTTCAGGCCAAGCTTTTAGCCATGTCTCGGCCTGATCATGATCGACCCTATCGAGATCCTTCCTCATGGTTCGGCAGATTTCCTCCAAGAGCTCGATGTCGTCTTTCTGGTATTCTACCCTTGCGCTTAACGGGATTCCCATCCTTCCATCATAGAAATCGTCATCGACGAAAGCGCAATATACCGCGGGAACGATGAGCCTGATCAAGAAGATCATCACGAGACCGAATATAACCACGAGCCAGTCGATTCCGTACCAACCATGGACAACGTCCTCCACAACGATCGATGCCACTCCCCACAACAGTGTCAGCTTCACAGTTTCCTTCCAGTTGTAGAACCACATGTCATTGAAAAAACATAGGAATTTGTTCTTCACAGCGACCACTCCTCCTTCCATCCTTCGAAGATCTCTTCGGCACGTTCCCAACCTCTGCAATCGTTGAGGACATACGTTTCCATGAGGCCGGCCTTGTTCCCATTCGAGAACGGATGGATCACGGCGTCGTCGAGCATGTGGTTGTCCTTGTTGTAGAGGATGATCTGCTTGCCGCCGTGAATCGTCTTGAGCTTATAGTTCCAACCTGCTTCTTCCACAAGCTTTACGAGCTTATCGAACTCCGTGAAGTCAAGATTCTCGTTCAAAGGCTCGTTTTCCGCTCCGATAACCCAATCCTCCATTTTGGTCTCCCTTCTGAAAATATAAATTCACTGCCCAGAAGAGGAACTAGATGTCCCTCTCCTTTTCATAGTAGTACCCCGGATCGTCATCGATATCGACAAGATATGCGTCCCACTCCAGTCCCCGGTTGAGATACGAATCGACCATCACACCGGCCTGCGTGATGTCGAGCCTCTTCCCCACCAGGACAGCGGGGTGGTTCTTGCGCCAAGCATAGACGTTGTACAGCTCCCTACCCATTTCAAAACTCCCTTCATAAAAATATAAATCCAGCCGACTTACTTCATTCGATCACCTTCGCTCCGCATTCGGGGCAATAATTGGGCTTCTTCCAATCATCAAACGGACACGGAATCTGCTCTCCGCAATTCGAGCAAATATAACTTTTCGAACCGCTAAGGGAAACCGTGATCGTCAACTTTCCCCTTCCGGTCCTAATCTTCTTCATCGTGCAATACACCTTGTCGGGATCTTTCTTGATTCGCTTGAATAGTTTCATCTCCCTTTCTCCTTTCATAAAAATATACGCCCGATTTTTATTGGTAGGGGACGAGGGATTCGAACCCTCACGCCGATAGGCGGCGGATTTTAAGTCCGCTGCGTCTGCCATTCCGCCAGTCCCCCACAAATATAACTTTGGTGGGCCCGCCGGGATTCGAACCCGGAACCTTGGGATTATGAGTCCCCTGCGCTAACCGTTGCGCCACAGGCCCAAAAGGGTGAGAGTTTTACCTGATTGATCTCGGGTTGGCCGACCCATGTAACAATCTTTACCCCTACTCTCAAGGGTGCACTTAGATTCTACCCTCCGCCTGGCAGCACTTCCAGACTTCCGAGTTTTCGCACTCGGCGGACGTCCCGAATCTATCGTGCACGATATCATCAGGAACTAAGCGTTAGCCTCATAAGAAGCCGCCGGAATCGTACCGGCCCCTCGCTTTCGCGATTCGAACCTCGCTTGAAAATATAGGAGAGGTCGTAAGGTTTCCCAAACGACCCCTCCTACATATTCGATTAGTCCTCGAACACCATCTTTTTGTAATACCACGTCTTGGCGCCGCAATGCGGGCAGTAATCGTATGCGATGGGGCTCTCTTTCTTATGGTAGGCTCCGCAAGACGAGCACCACCAAAGCCCATAATCATGATCCTGCCAAACCATCAGACAAGACTTCGGCTCGTGGATATCCTTGTAGAAATACTCCCAGATGAAAATATCAAGGTCATCCCTCAAGAGAGCATGGTGAGCCTCGATGCGGCATCCGTTGCTCAGGCGCCAACCGGGAAGGAACACGATCGTGGAATATGTTTTGTCCGCAATCGCGTCAAGACAGACGAGCATCGCCTCAACCCAATCGGTTCCCTCTGGGATCTCCTTTATCGGGTTGAACACGTCCACAGCCCCAAGTTCGTAGAGGAGCCTCTCGACGGCGTTGAACGCCCTCTCGACCGAATGACGATCGAGTCCGGTAACGGGTCCGGACAAATATACGCTCTTATCCTTGATCGCGTAATCAACGTAGTCTCTCTGCCTCTTGTTGATTCGCTGCATTTTTAAGACCATAGCGTCCAGGACCTCGTTGCCCATGTTCCTTTCCTTGAAATTCACGTCCTTGAATCCGACCATCTTTCCGTCTCCTTTCTTTTAAAATATAACCCTAGCAATCGGTGGGTCCTGCGACGTCGAGGACAACCTCCTCGGGCCACTCGATGTAGGTGACGTTATCAAGGTTGATGGTGTCGTATACCTTGCGCCACTCGCCCTTCTGCTTCCGCAGCGCCCTGACGACAACGAGATTCCGGCTGGCGTCGACCATAGTGGACGCATAGAACAGCTCCTTCGCCTTCTCGATGTCCTCCATCTTGTAGATGACGGTAGACGCCTGCGCGTGTCCTCGCTTGTCTCCTCCATTCACGACGTTGTAGTGGACAATTACCATGATGTCATTATTCGCGGTTTCCATTCTTAAATCCTTTCTACTCGCGAACGATAAAAATATAAGAGCGGTAAAGCTCCTTACTCTACCACTCCTCTCATTATAGTGCTTGTTTTTTTCGCGAAAAAGCATAGGCCGCGTTGTTAGCGCGGCCTTAGCCTTTGACTCGGTTCTACATCTGGTTTACTTGTCCTTATTTCGGTACTGGCGCAGAATCCAGATACATCCTGCGATCATCAACACCGGCAAGAGGATCATGAGGACGAACGGTCCAAAGACCGCAAGTCCAAAAATCCCAAGTACCAGCGCAATCGCAACGATGATGATTCCACCAATACGTCCCATAACATCCATAGTTTTCTCCTTTCAGTAGGGGACTTCGTCATTATACGGCATGTAAATTTCGCGAAAAGCATAGGCCGCGTTGTTAGCGCGGCCTTAGCCTTAGATGTTGTATTTCTTTCTCAGTTTCTTGAAACGCTTCTTTACTGCTCTTCGAGGACCATAGAGCCCTTCGCCGTTGAGCTTCCATCCTTCACGGACGGCAACGTAATACATTCCGCCCGACATTTTCGTAAGCTCAATTTGAAGATCCCTATTGTAACTCTTGATAATAACGTCTCTCATTTCAAAACTCCTTCCAATTCAAAGACAACATCTTGTCATTATATGTCATGTAAATTTCGCGAAAAAAAAAAGAAAAGCCGTGTTATTCACACGGCTCTTCCTTGGCAATCCACTCCATGACCAACTCATCGAAGAGATCGGATGCCTCATCGGCGTTTTCGAAGTAACGACTTTTGAACGTATTGAACCTCGGTTTCCCACCCGTGATGATCTCGGGCAGCAGAATCCCGGCCGCAACATAGTAGACAGGACGGCAATTGTCGCAATCGCCTCCATCGCAATTCGCGCAATCGTCGTACATATCGTACTCGCACATCGGCCGAAACTCGCTTCTCGTCTCGTCAACCCAGACGGTTATCCTGGTTTCAAACTCTTTCGAAGTCGTCAACCTGTAAAAAGCCATTTCGTCTCCTTTCACTCGTTTGTTGTCTGAGGGTGAATCCCTCATTATAACCTCTGTAAATTTCGCGAAAAAAAAAAAGAAAAGGCCGTGCATTTAGCACGACCCTTTCTCCAGCAATTATTTGTACAGTTCCAACATCTTGTCGAAATGCTCTTTTGCATCGGCTTGGTTATAAAACCTGCCCCACGCAATTGGACGGAATTCGTCATAGTAATTTCCAGTTTTTTCAGCCGGAACCAGTATGCTTGCAGTCACGCTGAACATCTTCTTGCACGTATCGCAGCGACCTTCGTCGCAGTTACCGCACGAATCAGATGTTTCCATCGCACTGTGAGCATAAAGATGCCCGCTAAAATACGTTTCCATTACGATGTTTACTTCCGTATCCATTTGCGTAGACCATGTTGTACTATCCAAGATAATCATAATAAGTCATCTCTCCTTTCGTTGATTTCAAAAAACAACATTGCTATTATATCAAATGTAAATTTCGCGAAAAAAAAAGAAAAGCCGTGTTATTCACACGGCTCTTCTTCTGACGAAGTTTGACGCTTCTTATGCAGATTTTCAAAAGCTTTTCTCATGTCTCGACAGATGTCACCAAGTTCTTTCATGAATCGAGCTTTCTCGTCGGGATGTTTCTCCCAATAGTTCTTAACATTCCGACGCCATCTTTCTCTCGCTTCAACAGTTCTTGGATCCTCTCCCAAAACGTCGTGTCCAAAGTTCATGATAAACCTCCTTTCAAACTTTCAAACCTTGTCATTATATGAGATGTAAATTTCGCGAAAAAAAAACATAGGCCGCGTTATTAGCGCGACCTATGTCTTTGGAGGTTAGGATACTCTGATCGGAAATCAGAATATCCGTGGAATTTGACCACCAGCTTGGCGATCGAGTACCTCCTGCTTTTGGAAGAAGATTATCATAGCCGTCACAGCGATGGCGCCCACGACTTTAACAATTATCTCGGGTGCAACTGCGCGTTTCCTCTCATTGCGAGCACGTTCCAACCGCTCGATAGACTTGCTATAAGTCTCGAACTGGTCATCGCTAGCATCAAGCTCTGACAACTCCTCCAATTCTCGAACTATCTCGTTCTCCAAATGGTCGTCTTTTTGCCACGGAAATTTCATAATTTCTCCTTTCATAGTTGGCCTACAACTCCATTATAGGCCATGTTTCTTACGCGAATATCACATAAGCTCGTTGACCTTCTTCTGAACCGCGTCATACTTGGCTCCGAGGATGGTCTTCCTCACGTTCCCGTCTCCGTACGTACCCGCTATGACTTCCTTTGCAAGCGTGTTGACGGAACACCTGGAAATATGATTGATAACCTTCATGACCTCATCATACCTGTCGCCCAGCTCCTTCTTCCTAGTCGCTCCGGTTCCATACTCTCCGAGCATCGTCTCGTACACAAGAGTTAAGGTCGACTTGCCGGAAAGTTTGTTCTTTGCCGGCTTAGTCGTAGTCGTGGAAGAAGGCTTCTTAGTGGTTGTCGAAGTGGTCTTGTTCGAAGTAGACCCCTTCTTGGCCGCCGTCGCATACTCGTTCCACCTCTCCTTGGTGAGATAGAATATACTGGCATCGATAGCCTTGCCTGCCATGTTGAGTTTATTCGTGAACTGCCAACCGACAACCGTGCAACCCTTAGTGTATCCCTTATAGGGAAACTCTCGGGTTGTCCAGGTAGTCGACGGCGGCGACGGGTAGCCTGCAACCCACATGCCGCAATGTTTCTTCACATAATCGTTCACGTAGGTGTTTATGAACGAGGCACTTGCATACACAACACACCAGATACCGGTAAGCGTGTGAATCCTATCGATGAACGCCTGGACCTGGGCCTTGGAGCATGCCACCTCGACATCGAGAACCGGAATGCCCTTCTTGAAATATGACTTGCAGTTCTTGTAGAACCAGTTGGCCTCGGTGACGCCATGCCCCCTGAAGAAATGATAGAAACCGAAGCACTTCTTAGAGGCCACGATCTTCTTAGCCCAAGAATCGAAATATGCATCCTTGTAGTTAGTGCTCTCCGTGGCCTTGATGATAAGACCATCGCTCTTGGACAGAACGGTGTTGACGTTTATGCCACCCTGCCAGTGGGAAATATCCGGAATCTTAAGCGTCATCTTCGCTCTCCTCCCAATCCGCGTCGTCATCTTCGATCACGACATCATCCTCGATGTCGTCGAGAAGCTCCTCAGTCTCCTCGGGCTCATCCTTGGCCTCGTCGACGAGCATCCTATAAACCCTGTATGAAAGCTCTCCGGTCATGGGAAGACCGTTCTTGAACTCGAAAGCCTCGATTGCCCCCTTGGTCCAATCGTCGACGACGCCATTGACCTTGACGAATTTGGAGACTTTTTCGTGAAGAACCCTCTGGGCATTTTTCACCTTTTCGAAATCCTTAATCGTTCCTGACATGCGAAACCTCCCTACAAGTTTTGCTATAAAACACTCTCATTTTGACGGAATCAGTTGAAGTTCTCTGTGAAGATCAGAACAGAATCCCCAAGCTCGTCCGTACAAGTTAAGACCGGACTTCCCAGCTCTTCAACGTAGATCAACGTCATGATCCAACCTCCTCGATCAGGGAATCCGACACCCAGAACCTATGCATGGCTCCTTTGACGATTGTAGAATTCTTCTTCCAAGTGACCTGGAAGAACGCGTTCTGTCCGGAAACAAGACTCAAAGATTGCGCTTCCGTTAAAGAGAACGTCACATAACTTCCATTTGAATCGGTGCCAGTGGTGGCCGTCGGCTCTATCAATACAAGATTCTGGGCAACCGCAACATGCGCAGTTCCCAAATCGCCTAGAGTAGCCGACGAAGGAAGATAGACTTTGAACGTCGGTGTTTCTCCTCTTGTTATCTTCATCTATTCCTCCTATCTGAGCATCTGGTTAACGCGCTTCTGAACTGCGGCATAATCATAGCCTGCGGCTTTTAGCTTCTTCTTACGGGTCTCACCGTTTCCCCACTTACCCGCGATGACTTCCTTGGCGATCGTATCGACAGACTTCTTTGTGGTCTTCTTCGCAGGTTTAGGAGTCGTCTTCGGCTTGGATTCCTTGCTATCCAGCTTCCCATTGTAATGGATGATCATCTTCCAGGGATAGTTGTAATATGATCTGACCCAGGACTCCTTGCCCGTTTGATCTCCGACCTTACCTCCGTAGGCTCCGCCACGTTCATTGATACGGAACTCGCTGAGAATATCAGGATGCTGGGTCTGACACATGGCAACGTGATGACCCGGAGACAAATATAAATCTCCTGGCTCGGCAAGGAAACTCATCGGCTTCCTGACAAATAAACCAGAACCAACAAAAGCCCTCTCGATCGTGGAGGTGTTCGCAGCTCCATCAAGAGCATGCGCATACTTGGTATTTGCAAGAACCGACTTCCATGCGTCGATGACGGAGGAGGAACAATCCCTATCGCCGATCTTGATCTTCCACTTTATCCCGCCGAGGGAGCCAGAAATATAACCCTTACCGGTCTGCCCCCATCTGGAGCCGAGGGCCATGGTATATCCAAAACCTGGATTAGTACACATTTGCTTGTGCGCCGCTGCTGCGGCTTTTCCATAATCGGCCATCTTACACCTCCTATGCTACTCGCTTCCAAATATAAACTGCCAAGTATGGCGGAAGGTTGTTGTGCGCCGTTGTATTAGATGCGCTTGTTCCAGAAGGATACGCCCTTGCTCCAACAGCACCGCCGCTGACCGAATGTGAGTGCGACGGGAGGTTATGCGTATGCGTCGTGTCAGTGGTAGCAGAACCATTCGTGATGGTTCCTCCACCGCTTTCGACATATCCCTCGTCATATCCCCAAGTACCTTTGGCAAGCGTCTTGTTGGATGCCTGCCGTCTAAGCTGATGGTGATGGCTTCCACCGGTGATGCCAGAAGACACCGAACCACCGGAAACGGTCGGTTGCGTGAAAGAATGCGTATGCGCATGAACGGGTGTCTCGGCTTCGGTCAGAGGATGGTTCTTCTCACCGCCAACTGACAGAGCTGCCAGGTTCAGGTTCTGATTGCCAGTCGCTTCGTTATCTCCAGCTCCTACGAGAAATCGTCCAGGTATAGGGTCCCATGTTCCTCCGAAAAGCAACGACGGATTAGTGGATGACATAGACATGTATATAGAACCTACCGGATAAATATCATCGAAAGTTAAGTTTCCTCCAGAGGCAGGAAGGCCGGGAGACATGGTGTATGTGTTATTGAGAACAATAGTCGCCAATGTATCTATCTGCGTTCCCGCAGCTATAGTTCTAGCAGAACCAGTTCCCTCAAACGAACCAATATATACATTTCCAGTATCCCCGATATATCCCATAGCGATTCCGGCATTATCTCCATAAGACTGCCATGCGGTTAAAATAACAGGACAAAAATCCTCTACAAGTGTTCCAACAAGAATATCAGTTATGTTTCCATTTGCCGGAACTGATATATCGGAAGAATATGTGTAAATCAACCTTAAAGATAAGACATTACCCCACTTAACTAAACCCGCATAACTAATAGAAATTCCACTTGCTGCCGTTATGATATCGGTAACTGGATCTCCAAGCGCCGTGCTTATAACAGTAGGCTCTATACGACCGCCAATAACACTAGGATTATCTTCTACATATTGCTTTACTTTAGCCCACAACTCGGTAATCGCCGATGTTCCTGCTAATGTCATGTCTCCTCCCTTACACGCAGATCGCATCGACCTCCGCCGCCGTCATCTCTACGATGTTGTTCTGAACAACCGAGAAATTAGAAGCGCTATAAGTCGATGCCGATATGGTACAGAACACCATGTCGCCGACTTCGCAATCCTGCCCGACGTACGTACCCGCTGTGCCAATGACCCAATAGTATCCTGCCACGAACGGAGCCGCTCCGCTAATATCGGTATTGGAATCCGCAATACCCTGGAAAGCGGTTGCGCCGGAAACCTGACTCGCGACATAACTTACAACAGCAGAAGTGGTTGGAAGATCCGTTGAGGTAGAACCTGAGGATATGGACGTGTCAACGCCCTTTCCCGCTGCTGCTCCAACGATATAGCTAGAAGGCTTGAGTGCTCCTGACGAATCCGTTACCACGATCTTATTCGCCGTTGTGCCAAGGGAAGTTCCAACAAGAGGAACGTTGCCAGCAGCATTGCCAGCGGTCTTTGACGCGGCAGAGCCAAGCGTGGGCTTATTCTTAATATAATCGTCAGCTGTGGTAGTTGTCTGATTCCAATCGGACTGAACATTGACCTCGGCTCCCGTAGCGATTCCATTCAGCTTGGTCTTATCGGAAGCGCTCATAAGACCTGCCGTAGAAGTTGTCGCATTAGAATATGTGGTATCCGTTGCGTTTATAGTGACCTTATCGTTTGCAACATCCGCCTCAAGCGTCACATTCGAACCGGCTTTAAGCTCGAAAGTATCTGTCTTTCCATCGGCGCTTATGGTGTTATCCCCAACAGCGATGTTGGAAAATGCGTTTTGATTCACCTCTGCACCGGTTGCGATTCCATTAAGCTTGTTCTTATCCGTCGCGCTCATCAAACCATGAACCGAAGTGGTCGCATCAGAATATGTCGTATCCGTGGCAGCACCGCTGACGATGCCAGTGACATGACCCTTTGCGTCCCTTTGAATACCGGTAACAACCTGAACCGTTGCACCAGAAGTACCGGATGCTCCGGAAGGAGTGAGATCGGATGCGCTATTACGAGACGGAGCGTAATGATTATCAACCGAGGTGACCTTCGTGTCCGTGTTCGTATCAGTCGCGGTGAACGTCACGACGCCGGAGGTATCGCTGGAAACGCTCATGTTATCTCCGGCTTTCAACTGAATATAACCAGAGACAGCAGAGTTCTCAACGGTCTTAACGTAAGGATCAGATTGAGCGGCATTACCGGTTCCTGTAGAAGCGCCGGCCTTGAGGAGAGCCGTATAATGCGTATTCGTATCCGTACCGGGAATACCGAGCGCCGTGATGTCGGCCTTCACGACAGCAGTGGTTCCACTTACATGACCGGTACCGTCGACGGCAACCTTATATAAACCGCTAGTCGCAGAAGTATACGTCGGATGCGTATAATTATTGGCGCCTTCTGCAATGCCGTTTAATTTTGTCTTATCGTCGGCGCTCATAACACCAGCAGCTGTAGTTGTTGCAGTGCTAATAGTTGCGGCGGAACCAAGGTTGTTGCCAGCATTGTTCTTAAGCTGCATGGAAACAGTGGTCGCAGTGCTCGACGAGGATATACTGCGTCCGAACCACTCTTTACACTTAGCCCACAACTCGGTAATCGCCGATGTTCCTGCTAATGACATGTTTCCTCCTTAAGAAAGCAAATCGGCGACCTGGGCCGCCGTTAAAACATTGGCTTGGATCGTCCGAACCTGATTATCAACCAGAATATTCTTGTTGGGATTAGGATGGCCGTCTATCGTATCCGGCTTATCCTCATCTGCCGTATAATTACTTGCGCTGGTTCTGGAACCTATCTCCGCAGTGAACGAGAATGATCCCCCCGAAGGGGTCATGGAAGTCCTTACCGGTCTCGAAATATCGAAGTCCACGTCTATTCCAGAATTAACAGTCTCGTCCACCGAGTAATCCACGCGATTCACAGCATCGAATGAAAATATACCAGACGAAGGAGTCATTGACGCGGATAAAGGCTCTTGAATCTCGAAACTCACTTCTGTATCCGTGTCCACGAGAAAGGTTCTAATTAACGACATCCTCGATCACCCCATCTTGAATGATCGCGCCTACGGAGATTCCAACCCATTCAGAAGCCAAAGCGACTCCTCTATCCGTTATCCTCAACTGCATTTGCAGCTCTCCTGCAGGAAGGGACAATGTCTGTTCCTGAGTCAATGTGAATGCTAAAATGGAAACTCCCTCATCGACCTCCATTGACATCTGGTCATTGGAAACAACGACCGTCGCCTGATTCGCCTTCTTTCCAATGGCGAGATAACAGGTGTATCCTGTGAGATCCATCTCCACGGTTGCTATAATCGTAGGAGTGGTCCCCCTGAAAATATCACTCATTGTTCACCTCCCTAAATATAAACAACGGATCATCGACTATGCTTCTCCTTGTTGATTTCCTTCTTGACATCGTCGAGAATCCACACATCATCGTCGTCAAGCTCATGAAAGAGCTGCGCAACGGTTCCATTACCACCAAGCTTTGTATATGCATCGAATGTTTCGTCAAGCTCTGCGCGACGTTCAATGGTCATCTTCTTCTGTTGAACATGGTACTTATAATACCCATCAACTATCTGCGTTCGAAGAAGGACTCTCATTCCCTGTTCCATGGCATCATCATGAGTCTGCTTCTTTCGAAGGGAATTTCCGAACCATCCTACCGCTCCTGCTAATATCGCTGTTATAACCCACTCGATGCCGTGTATAAGAAATGGGCTCATGAGTGCCTCCTAACGGAATGTTATAGTTAAAGTATTAAACTGAACAGAAATCGGAGTGTTGTTTGTTGCCGCAGCTTGCTCCGATCCCGTCCATGCTATTCGTACGAATCCTGCAGCATAAGCGGTTGCCGCAGGACTAAGAGCGGATAAACTCCTCGGCGTATCTGATGTGGACCCGAACAAATATAATCCGCTTCCTCTAACCGTAACAGTTCCACTAACAGTTGTTGAATTAACTCCATAAAGCCTATACGGTAAAGGAACGGCCACATAAGCGCTTTTCTTTCCATTCGTTAAAAATCCATTTACTATTATGCCGCTCATAGTTATCGAATCACCAGCAGTTTTGGCCACACCTAGAGCATGAGCAGCGGCGTTTGCCGAGGTTGCTCCGGTTCCTCCGTTTGCTATAGCTACTGGAGAAAGTGCGAAAGTTCTGGTATCGGACCAACTCTCAGTTCCGGTATCAAAAGTCTGCCTCGCAATGCCTCCACTCTTAGACATATAAAATCTATAAGTTGGAATTCCCGCCTCATCATGCATATCAAAACACAAACTCGGCCAGCTAGTAACGCTAATAACTGCTGCTCTTTTCCAAAACGAATAATCAGAAGGGAGTTCTGGATGTAATTCATTTGTTATTATTAGCCCATTAAAAGCAGCCTCGTCACATCTCATATTTCCACCAATGTTGGTTCCGCCATTCCAATCTACAGAAAAAGCATTAGATGGTCTTGAAGCGGAATAACCGTTACCGATTATAAAAGCATGTTCGCAATCTGCTCCTGGAGTGTCTGGAAGGTTATGTTTTCCAACGACAACCTGATTATTACCAACTGCGCTTAAACCATCGCCTATAGAAGCAGTGTACGCTCCAGGTTGTCTAGCAGGAGAACCAACAGATAGAGTTGCAGACGCAGTTGTCAACTGCCAAGAATATGATCGTTCATACCAAGCGCTTATTCCAGTTATCTGAGCTGAGGTGGCTCTTGCAAGATATATAGAATATTCTATTGTGTCATCACCATCATAAACAAACACGGCACGAAGACCAAAATCGCCCATTTCAGAATCAGATCCCCACACCATAGGAATCACAGCGGTTGCTGTTATAGTAGAAGAAGTGCCTTTTGTAAATTCAACGTTTTCGTCTAATATTATCTCAACGGCATCTAGATAATCTCCATAATGTGAACTATACCAATAGCCATTAACTGTACAATTAGTGGTTTCCGCCATTAAATAATCAAACCAGAGATAATTATCTCTATAATATGCATCACGTAAAGCCATAAAATTACCAATAGTAAAGGTATGACCCTCTGGCGGAACACTAGGAAACTCGACATTTGATAATTCTATTTCTCCTGTTATAGCAAGATAAGAACTACTCGCGCTTGGAGGTAAGGAAGTAGCAGAAAGAGTAATATCATCATATTCTATTGTTCCATCGTATCCGCTTTGAGTATTAGTAACGGAATCCCCTGCTAATCCAAAAGACACAACAGTAGCGTCGTCTTCGTTCTTCTGATATACACCAGTATCATCAAGAACTAGATGCGGAGCATCGGTCTTTCCAATTTGTGCATCGTCTGTTCCGAATCTAGCTGTTATGTTTTCTGGATTATTCCCGTCGCCATCGTAAAAAGACACATTGCCTTGAGTATAAGCGGCTATATTCTTCAATGCTTTTCTAAGAAGCATTCCCAAAGAATTAAAAAGAGAATTAAATCCGCTATGATAGTTCTCTGAATTTGGATCGCTCCATTCTTCTTGAGTAACGTCTGTAACATGAGCACCATTATCATCATACCAGAAATGTTGACCAGTAGCTTCTGCAACAGCCTTTGCCTCTTCTGCGGCAATATTAGCTGATTTAGCCGCATTTTTAGCAGAATCGGCTATAGAAATAGAATCCGAAGTTTTGCTTTTAAGAATCCTAATATCTTTTTCGGTTTCTAAATCAAGATCTTCTAAAGCTTCCTCCACGGGTTCTATTCTATCAGTAACAATGCCATCAATTTCTTCCATGGTTTTGTTAGTCTCGACATCAATAGCTCGACCTATCGTCCCTTCGGGATCGATCGCTATCTTTATCTCCTGATTGGATACATTCTTAGCCTCTTCGGAGCCGATTGATGGATCATCCATGTTTCCAAGGATGTTGCACTTACCATTCTCGATGTTTATGCTAACAGAATCTCCTATTTTGACGGAAGAAAGCAACTCGCCATTCACCGGAGTTTCCTGTTCGGAACCGGAGATGGAAACCCATGGTGTTCCTTCAGAGTCGATCCTGACGACTTTCCCGGTTTTTATCACCGAGGATTTTTTCGTCTTTTTGTTTATCTTCGACTCAACGATGTCGCTTATCTTGTTTGCGAGTTTGGTTGCCGGATCATTCAAAGCCATATCAGTCCACCTCCCATAACACGGATTCTTTTCCTGCCGTTTCCGATATTGTTATTCCCTTTCCACAGGTAAGGCTTTGCTTGAGAACTCTCATGTTTCCGACAAGACCTGCTCCTTCTATCGAACCGGTAACTATATCGAATGGACGGACGTCTGGCCAGTATTCCCTCTCGTATTCCTTCTCTACAACTATGGTAGACACGTTCTCAAGTTGTCGTTTTGCATACTGTTCCAACGATTCTCCATTTATCAAGCTTGGATCTTCTTCAACCTCTTCTACTCTTATTCCAAGGCGATTCACAGTAGACACCTCGGAAGTCTGAAGATCGTTCACAACCTCAACGGTTTCTCCATTATAGGTAACCTTGTAGACGTTTGGAATCTCGGTTAAGTCGTTAGACTCGTTAATCTCAGGGAACAAGATGCAGGCATGGGCTTGATCTAGGATAAGCGAGGCCTCGCTTGGTTTCTCCTGTATGGTTATATTGCCATAACCATCGAGTTTTATGCACCAACCAGCCGAATCCAAAACGCCCCACACAACATCAAGAAGCGTCGATGAACTATCGAATACTATATGATCGTCTAAGGTAAAACCCCCGATTGCCGAGATGTTCGTTCCGAAAGGAAGCGACCGTCTTAAAAGCTTGACGCAATAGTCCGCCCCATTGGAACCTTTGGGAGCGTATTCGCCATCTTCCATATACATCTTCGATGCTGGCCATAAAACAGATTGGCCATTAAGACTTATGACCTCTCTATTCTTATCGAACGTCTTGCTTGCTTTTCCAAGAAGGAAAGTTCCCAAAATCTCTAAATTTTCACTCCCATTTTGACTGACGATCATCTCCACTCTGTAGAAGGCGAAAGGCAATGATGCTCCAACTTCTTGAGAAACCTCGAACGAAGCAGTCTCAAGAAGCGGAACATCATCTGAGCAATCTCTTGAGATGGAGATGGAGTCCACACCAGTTAACTCGTCCTCATCTGCCCAAGTCAACGGATTAACCTGCATAACCCGCCAATTGGAAGCGTAAGATTTTGTCCAATCAGTTGGCATGTTTCCATCTCCTCTCTTTTAAGTACCGCTCTCCTCTGTCTCTTCTGATTCTTCTATCGGACCATTATAGACAGCAGAGAACTCGTCCACGAAATCTATCTTAGTGTAACTTAAACTAATGCTTGCGGTTTTCGATTTGCCTTCTTGGGAGATCTCTGCAGTAACATTTGCGCAGAACGCATCCCCATAAGGAGTCCTTACGAACACAGGTCCAGTATAGGTGGCAAGTTGACGACAAAGCTCTAATCTTTCTGCACCATTGACATCAGAGCAGTCAATGTTACACATGGTGGTATCGAAACTTCCCGTATTCGTGCTCCCGGAATTCCAATAGCCAGTAACGGTTCCGTCCATATGAACGCGATTCTCGAAATCCTTTTCGTATGAACTGGAAATGTTTAGATTCCATGGAAGCTCTAAATGCTTCGATCCGCCATCCCAATCAAGAGTCAATCCGTTATTAGTAATGGAATATGGAAGATCCAAGAACTCGACGTCACCATCTACGGTTCTGGTCATCAAGGTATACCATAAATCTATTCCATCTCCAAGATCGTCGAAAATGGTATTGATGTGCATGGAATATGGAGGATAATTGTCGACTATCGTCGTTCCGAATTTGGCTCCCTCGTATATGAGCTGTGCTCCGTTTTGCGTTCTGCGGTATATATCGCAAACATCGCTTTCCGCATGATCTACCGTGGAAAGCGGAGTTATCGCAATCGAGGAGCCCGTTCCAATCTTACTAACCCTGGAAAGACTATTTGGAGCCGCAGCTTGATGGGTCCAGTTTATGGTGAATCCAAACGATACCTCTTCGGATATGAGACCGGTTGTGCTTTCATATAATGAGACGTATAGAATATAACTTCCATTGTCTATCAACTCTAATGTTGGCATCGATACACTGGCCATAAGGGACGTTCCGGTGGGAGGTTCTACTCCAGGATCGACTTCCAAGAAAGCCAAATCATCTATAACCTTGGTCCATATACAATCCCCATTTGGCTGGTAGACCTCCCCATCAGGACGTACTTGCATGATTCCCTGAGACTCCAACCTGGCGAACGCTATTAGATTTGCCCTGTCTGAAAATATAGAAACCCCAAGAGGTTGCGATCCGACGATGTTGATACCATCCACAATCGTTGAATCAATTCGGACTCCACAAATTGGAATTGTTTCTAATCCGGAAGGAGACGTTGAGCTAACCCACTCTCCACCAGTTGTTATGGATATGGTAAACGAAAGACTTGTTATATCATTGATGGTAAGTTCGTTATCTCTAAGAATCAAATTGTCGAGTTTGCTGTAAAAATCCTCCCAGGAAATTCCAACATATCCGATAGAACCCTCTCCTTGGGAAAGCGGTATCGTTACCGAGTAGGTTTGAGATTGGGAATCCTCCGCACTAACATTGCAATTCAAAATATAGGATTTCTGATTTCCATATGCTTGATGCATCCATGACACCGAGAAATCTTTTCCAATCACTACAGGATTTGGAACGTTGAGCACCACGTTATCAGGAATGGATAATGGAATGGCCTCGAATGTTTCCGTATACTTACCATGCGATTCGTCAGACTTCCTTCTCGCACGAATATAATACTTTGTCCCCTCTTCGAGATCTCTGATAATGGCGGTTGCCTTATATTTATAGGTTTCGGAACCTTCTATCTCCTCAAGCAGCCAATCGGAATCAATCACCTCGAATGTCTCTGCTCCTGACGAGCTTATCCAAGCATCCTCGTAGTCGCTATAAGATATCTCCGTTTCCGTAGACGAATCGTCATACCAACCAAGAGTTAATCTAAGACCCTGTCCATCTTTCTCAGATTCTATTGAATCTATATAAACGGTATCCTGATTAACCGGATACGGCGTTACAACCTCCGTTACGCCGGAATATGGACCATAACTATCTCCATTATCCCCACTCATATAACGTCGAACCTTGAAATAATACCGAGATCCTGAATCAAGATTGGGAATAGATATGGTTCTATAAAATCTTATGTTTTCATGCGTGAGCGCCTGAAGATATTCCTGTCCTGCTCCTGGAATATTTTCCAAACCTATAGTACCAAAAGAAGGCTCTAAAGTATAATATTGATCTTGGTCTGTATCTTCAAGCTTATATGTTTCTGGACCGCTGGTTGTCTCCCAAGCATCGATTCTCTTAGAATATGAGATCTCCGTTCCGTCCGAATCATCGTCTCCACGACTTGTTGTTATCGTGATAGTAGTCCCATCGCTTGAAGGAGATATCGAATCTATATAGGCTCTATCATCCTCGGCAGTCATGAAAACAGACCAGGCGAATTCTTGTGTAGAATACCTAGCTCCAGACGCATAGTTAATTCCATAAGAAGTATTAGAACTGTCCTTCAAGAATCTCCTAGCATCTAAATATAAACGATCCCCCTTCTTCAATTCGTCTATGATCAAACTTAACGATCCGGTATGATGCTCTTCATCGATTGACGTTGAGGGAAGTTCGGAATCTAGAACATCGAACGTGGATATCGATCCTGTTGTCAATGCCTTTGGGCCATACTTGGTAGACCACATTATTTGGGTTCCGTTCGTTCCGTACTCATTAGTGAACGATACGTCAACGACCATTGATTCCTTATCTTTATCGACAGTCACTCCCTCGAATTTGCATGTATCCTGTCCGGAAGTGGTGTCACTTGGATCGAAAACCGTTATGTAGTTATTGGTATCGTTTGTATAATATACGTAATCACTTTCAAGATCCTGACTTGGAATTGCCGGAGAACCAGAGCCTTGAGTAAGAATCCTCTTGAATCTAAGCCTGTATTTCGATCCATCTTCCAGACCAGAAAGCGTGAAGACGTGCGTATGCGATCCTGGGGAATCCAATCCCTCCTGATCCGGATCGTCGACATCGACAATCGTTGCCCCTTCTGTCCAAGAAGTGTCACCGCTCTTTATGTATTCCAATACCGATTTATCAGAACCTTTCTGATTATCCACTCCCAAGACAGAATATGATCCGCGGTTCCACGTTATCTTTGCCGTTATCTTACCGCTTAACTGAGAACCGACATCATCGAATACAATACTCGAATCTGATTTGATATAATTCCGAAGAATATCATCTGCGGAGGGAACTGTAAACGGAGAAGCGTCTAAAAGCTTTGCGGAAACGCCGTTCGAGTTTTCATTAAGCGTATAATAAGCCCATTTTCCATAAGACTCGACGGATGGATTAACATCGTTCGAGCATCTTGCTCTGCAAACCCTTAAAATATACTTGGAGCCCGTTGTTAGATTGTTTATATACCACGAAGTATCATGATCTCCATTTGTAGTTCCCTGTATTCCCAAATCAACATCTTTTAATATCGTCTCGTTGGAGAATTCAAGCGACGCATAGGTTTGGGGCTCTATCAATTCAGCATATGAATATACCACAGAATTTGATGTTGGGGTGCCATCCTTGAAAGCCTTGGATAGATTACATAAGACTTCCACGGTTCCTGAAACGATGTTGTTATTGATTGATAATGTGTTTATCTTCGATTTATCAGCGCCTTCCGCAGATGTAACAACTGTAGAGGCCATCGGATCAGAATATATATCGTAATTATCGTGTGTGCTTTTGACCCTATACCACACGGTCTTTCCGCTCTCAGAAGGCATTGCATCATTAACATTATCGGTTAAACCAGTGCAATACCCATCATCAATCGCGTTAGACACATCTGACCAAGAAGTCGTATTATCCGGGGAGGTTCCGGTATCAACGGATGCTCTCTGAAGCTGAACTTTATCAACCACATGAAAGGTTGTGTCATGATTGGTTTTGAATTTAACATTGATAACCTGACCGCTTACATTAACGCTAGATATCGTTGCTTGTGCCGGATGTGCCCATATATGGCAAGCCGAACTTTCCGCATAAGATCCATCTGCAGCTGTAGATGGCTGATTTATAGCGGAATCTCCTCTTGGCCCTCTAGCCTTGGCCTTGCATATAACCTTTATGCATTGATTATAGGATAAATTGGTTGCTAGCTGAAGATTGAATCCTTTTGTGATCTCTGATGCTGTATATGATTTACCATTGATTTTCTTATTATCACTATCTGTTTTCCAAGTATAATTTGTATCCCATACACCATTTGCGTTTCTTACTTTATACCCAAGCCAAACAAGCATATCGGTTTTTGGCTTCTTATCAGAAGACGTAGATTTAATCGTGAAATTAACCGTCCCTGTATCGGCATTAATGCTCTTGGTTATAGATGGTTTCGCAGGAACCTCAAGCTTATAAGATTTACTATCATTGGGTCCAGCGCCTTCGCCATTTAATCCATGAATAGTAAAAGACACAGTTGTTAAATATTTACCAGCCTTCTTTGGATAAAAATCATTGATATCCATCCACCAAGACGATGATGTATCTCCTGATGCTCCTAGCTTTACGGTCGCCTTTTTTACAATAGTGCCTACGGATTTTGAGTTTTTCTTTCCATTCCAAACCCATTTCTTCCACTGGTAATAGACATGGGTGAACCGATTATTCTTCTTACCAGACTTAGCGTCTGCTGGAATCTTCCAACTCTCCTTGAATGTATTTCCGCTCTTTGTTGGAGCACCAAGAGAGGAGACCTTCAATGAAGGCGGCTTAGTTATCTTGACATCTCCCATTTAGAATATCACCCCTCCATATTAGCTGCCGTCTCAAGTTTGCCGACGACACGGTTTACAAATACATCCATGGACTCTCCCGGTTGCTGGACAATCTTCATGTTATTGTACTGGTTCATAACATTACCAGAAGACGTATTAGCAAGAGCCGCTGCGTCCTGCGCTCTTCTCCTATTGGCTATGATGTTGGAAGACATGGCATAGGCATAAGCTCCGCCAATCATGTTGTAAATATCGTCAGACTTACCGATGACATCTGTAAGATCAACAACCGGCGTTATAACCGGATAAGAGTTAAGATCGTTCTCCACGATATCGGATATCTTATCTGCAAGAAGAGAAACCGAGTCGACGGAATTCTTTATAACAGCCTTCGATGCATCCTCGACAAGACTAGCCTTCTTATATATACCAACGGCTATTCCCTCCGTAATATGATAACCAACTTCTCTCTGGAACAGGCGAGAAGGAGATCTAACCTCAGCCGCTTTCCTGGCTACAATAAGCGACGTACTGATAATCAATCTGATAGCCGAATATAAGAAATTTGCTCTGTTACTCACTCCTCTTGCAATACCACTGACGAGACCAACACCAACAGAAGACATTCCAGATCCAGCATTACTTGCGCTCGATACTGCGGTTTTCACGGCTCCTGTCGCCGTTCCCCAAACAGTAGGGGATTTCTTCTTCATTCCGGAAATCAAATTGTTCATCAAATCTCCAGCGACCTTACTTCCGCTTTCTGCAGCCTTTGGGGCTGTGGCTTCCGTAACGTTTTTAACAAGAGCATGATTGACATTAAGTATTGCCGGAAGAACCTGGCTTGTAATCTCGGCCGAATATCCCTTCTTCTGGGCAATGGCTTGCCTTCGACCTTGCTCTTCGTACATCTTTTCAAGCTCTCCACCACGAAGAACCTCTCCAGATTCTCTAAGCATTTGACTTTGCCAAGAGCTTCCGGCTCCCGTTATCATGGCCGAACCAGAGCCCATGACAAATCCATTCCATCCAGTAGCCATATTCTCTGCAAATTTCTTACCAGTGACCTTAGCCCCTGGCCCCATGTTTGTAATCCCTAGAAGTAAGCTATTACTGAAGGAGTTAATCATATTCTTAACTCCTCCACCTTCCATCCAATTCGTAAAGCCATCGCTCAAAGCGTCGCCAAGATTGCCCATGACCTCGCCAAGCTGGCCACTATCGATGAAATTCTGAATTCCATCCGAGACACCTTCGGGAATCTTCTCTCCTTCGGCCGCCATAACAGTGGAAGGAGAATGAATTCCGAGCAAAGCCTTGAACCAACCAACTATAGCTGATTTTAAATGCACCATCGCATTATACATGGGTTCAGTATTCGATTCGATGCCCGTTGCTATACCCTCGACCAAAGCAACTGCCAACTCGGCACCGGCGGTGGTAACGTCGACAATATGATCCTTCAAGGAAGTCATCATCGCTATGACGAGCTCGGTCATCGCCTGACCCATGGCCTGGACACCGGGAATAAGCCCCTCTATGATAGCAACAGAAGCTTCAGACAACTTCTGTCCTAATATAGGAGCGTGCTCGATGACCACATCGGCCATACCTTCCAGTATCTCATAGCCAAGTTCCTTGAGCTTGATCCTAAGCGCTCCACAAGCATCATGGAACGCATAGAAGAAATCAGTCATCGCCTTTGCGAATTCCGGAGCCATTTGGGCCATCATCTGGGCTATGGCCAACATGCCCATAACGAACACGCCTGCTATTTGTGGCATGAGTGCGGTGATTCCAGTCAATAGCACTCCGATTGCAGCGACAGCTTGAGCCGCACCAACGGTGCCCGCAGCTCCCAAAGTAACGAAGCCCCAGGCGAGAAGCGCCAAACCGCCTCCGATGAGGGCAACGGACAAACCGAGCAAGGCCAATGCGCCGCAAAGAAGATAAATTATAGGCACTACCTCTCCGAAAACCATAGCGGCCATGCCCAAGACGAACAAGACTCCGGCAAGAGCGACAAGCCCTCCTATTATTCCGAAAATTGAAACCTTTGAGAATATAAGAAATCCGGCGGCCAACATGATCAAAGCCGCTCCAAGAACGACCAAAGCTGCAGAAATCTTAAGAGAACCCTTTCCGCTAACGCCATTGAATAATTTCATAACAAAGGATAATGCGATTAAAGCTCCGCATACTTTCAACAATCCCTCAACGAACGTAAGAATCGGAATTAAAGCGAAGAATATAATTGCTCCTCCGAGAAGGTATAATGCCGCCGAAATTATAGCAAACGCAGCAGCAGACGTAATGGCCTTTTCTTTAGGAAATGCCCAAAGCGCTCCGCCAATAGCCGCTAATCCTAATGCGCATTTCGTCAATCCGGCAAGCCAAACCTCCCAAGGCATTAAACCGAAAATCGTAAATGCCCCGGCAAGAAGATATAATGCCGCAGCCACAATCACAATCGCAGCGGCAGACTTCGGATCGAACGCCATCTTATCGGAAAACTTCATGAACGCGCCAAGAGCCACAAATATAGCGCCTATGGCCGCAGCGCCCTTTCCGATTTGATCAATTCTCAATTGCCCGAGTTTCGCAAGAATCTGGCCTACCAACCAAACGGAACCAGCTATAAGAGTCATGGACCCCATGGTCTTTGTGAATCGTGCTGTGGATTCTGCGTCTCCTAACACTCCAAGTTTTCCACTTCCACTAACAAGCCTAGAAACAAAGAACATTGCACCTATAAGCGCACTAAGGCAAATAGTCATTCCAAGAATTCCCCTGGTCCATTCGTCCCAGCTCAATGCAGCAAGTTTCCCAACAACTCTACCGAGCATAATCAAAGCAATAGCCAAAGGTATCATCGACATAGCCAATTGCATTACGCCAGATGACTTAAAAGTCCATACTCCTCTGTTTATACCAAAACTTCCAGCGGCTTTAGCAGAAAACATAGTTAAAAACTTCATTGCGCCTACAAGTTCTCCCATAAGCGCACCCATAACACCTATTGCAGGAAGAATCTTGTCTGTAGGTATCTTGGAAAGCACCCATAAAGCTGCGGCCAACGCTCCTATTGCAATCGCTATCTTCAGAATTGCATTAGCATATATCTCTTTCTGATAGGCTTTGAGTGTATCTTTGACTTCTTGAAGAACACCTGCAATTTTTGCAGGAATTACAAATATTTTAGAGAAACTCTTTATGCCTTTGACGATGTCTCGGAACATTTTCATCATATATATTACATATGCTACAAAACCGCCAGTCATTGCCGTTCTGAAAACCGCATGGAAATCAAGGCCTGAGAAAAATTCCTTTATCTTACCAAAAGCATTCTTTATCTTTGTGATGAAACCATCAAGTTTCCCAAGAAAACCACTCTTAAGATTTCCAAACTTCTCGCCTATTGTATCCCCAACAGCACCTAAAGAATCTTTAAAAGCCGATAAAGTTGGACCAAGATTATTGAATTTCTCACGAATCATATCTGGAGCTTTATCTAAGTGTCTAAGAACGTAGGCAATCTTCTCGGCAAGTTCCCCAAATGCTTTCTTCAATTGATAAATCTTGGCTCTAAATATAAGAATTCCCTTGGTTTGCCACTTAATTCGCATTACTTCCTTGAAGTTCCAAAGAGAACCATGAAGATCCTCGATCTTCTGCTTGAGTTTTGGAAATTTACTCAGAATATAATCCGCGAAGGGCCTTAAACTATCTTTATCGATAGACTCTCTGATTGCGCTTCCTATTTCATGGAAATTAGAAGCTAATGATTTGAAAAATATTCCAACTCGTCCAGAACCCGAATCAACTACGCCCATGATTAAAGAATAGAATTTGTTTAGCTTATCTGCTACCCAATCTATGACCTTTCCTATTCCCCTTATCACAGAACGGATAACGACACCGAGAAAATCTATAGCGGTTGATAGAATCTCAAGAATATCAACAGCTCTTCTTCCGCCATTGAGAATGTAGAAGATGGTTCCTATGAAATCTGCGATGGCCCCTATAACCTTCCAGATAACATTGAGAATCGAACCAGCGATCATGAGAATGTTCTTGATTATAACAGCTCCAACTTTAAGAATGTCAAATATAATCTCCATCATGGCCTGAAGCTTCTTCTGAGCATCCTCGTTGAGAATCAATGTTTGAGTGAATTCTTTGAATGGCTCATTAAGCCTTGTAACCGCTTCTGCAATGTGTTGAATACCACTTACCTGAGTTCCATCTTCCTTTGTATAACCAAATATAGCATCGAAAGCCTGGCCTATAGGCTTTAAAACGCTTCCAATGCCCTTGATTATGTTACCAAGACCTTCTATTCCGCCGTTTTCTCTAAACGCTTTGACGATGCTGGTAACGCCATCGAGAATCATAGTGGCGAAATTATTCCATGAAGTTGCTCCTTCTCCGTCAACAAACGAAAAAGCTTCTTTTAATTGTCCATTAAAATCATTAACGGCCATTCGAACTTCGTTGAATAATCTAACAAGAGGACCGTTTTGCTTGATAAGGCCTGTAAAGAACATCTCACCGGTTCTTGCTAATGCAGCCCTTATGTTTGCCAAACTTCCTGTAAATGTTTGATTTGCGTCTTTAGCGTGAGATCCGAATCGAGCATACATAATCTCTGCAAAAGTTTCAAAATCAATAAGACCTTTCGATGCTAGGTCACGAATGTCCTGCTCTGTAATCTTTGATGTGTCTTTTATATACTTAGAGCCTTCACTCATGATTGATTTTATTTTAGCCTGAGTTTCTTCAGAAACATTGGAAGTGCCATCAATAACATCATTAAACGCTTTAGAAACATAAGCAGCGGCATTAAGACCTTTATATGCAAACTGATTAAGCTGATCGCCCATCACTCGTCCATTACCAGCAATCGTTGTAAAAATATGGGAAATGGAAGAATAATCTTCATTCAACGTTGCAGAAACACCAGCAACTCCTTGAAGAACATGAAGCATCTTGTCGCCAGAAGGTATTCCAGTTGCTGCAAAATTAGCAGCGGCTGTTGCTGCCTGATCATACGTATAAGCGGTATCGCTAACAGATTCGGACGCGTTTGCCATTATGGCTTCGACTTCTTTTTCGTCCCCTATAAGACCCTGAAGCATGAATCTAGCGTTTTCGATATTTAACGCTCTATTATAACCACCTTTTACAACGGCATTAGGAAGGGCGCTTACTAATTTTGTGCCCATATCGAAAAGCTTATCGCCAAGATTATCAAGAACGGACATGCCCACAACGCCCATGTTTGAGAATCGATCTTCCAAAGCGTTAAGAGCAGAAATCATATGGCTAGTACTGAAAGAAGATTCAGTCGCCTGTATACCACCTAAAGCCACAGAGCTCGTTCTATTGAACGTAGAAAGCGCATCCTTAATTCTTCCAAAAAATCCATGAGTAATATCTTTACCGCCAACATTGGCCAAACCCTTATCAAGATTGCTAAGCGACGTTTGTGAACGTGATATCTCCCTTTCGAACTGACTGTTATCGAATGTTAATCTAACTACTCGATTATCAACACTGCTCACTTACGTGTCACCTCCATCCAAACGTCATCTCCGGCTCTTTTCATTATCGGAGCCATTGCTGGGTTTATAAAATCTCTAGGAGGAACGTATCCTCCATTTCTAGTACCATGTCCATACTGAAGAATCACGGCAATGTTAACTCCTTTGTTAACGTTGGAATTCGTCCAGATTATTTCTTTTCCACGATCTGCTGCGTGAATATAATAATCCCAAGAACTAGAAGTCAAGCCGGTTTGAACAGGAGTATGAGAAGCTAAAGCGCTAACTCCTTCGTGCCCATAGACATCAAGTTTGTTCAAATGTTCATGATTTAGCATTCTTTCGAAAAAGTTCTTTGTTTTCTCAAAACCACCAGATGATATAAGCCTTATCCCCATATAAGATCACCCCTTTGTATTATACTTGGCCCTTCTAGCCGCATTAAGAGAGCGATTCCTACTATAAATCTGAGATTTGCTCATTTTCTTCTGAGGGGCATTCTTAAAGGCGCAAATCTCTATCAAAGCCATAAGTCTATTCAAATGCCATTTTTGGTACTCGGAAGGTATGTTGTATGCGGTCATCCAATAATAGATAAGTTCCGAAGTAACCGTTTCTCGACTAGGCCTTCCTCCAATATTTGGAACTTTTGTGGCCGTCATCGGGTTTTCTATGTAATCGCCTATCTCCTTGATGTTTTCGACAGTCAAAAAGGAATAGACCTTGTCATCTACGTTTTGAGTTACGGTCATGCACTTTATGTAATCGAGCATTTCCTCAGACGTCTTATCCCCACGTGTGAGGAAAGGCTTGTGGTGCTTCGCCTCCCATTTGGAGACGGAGACGAGGGAATGCTCAAGCTTTATGGTTTTTTCCGGGATCTCTATGAATTCCGAATTGATTTCATCGAACATCTCTCCAGCCGGTATGACTATCTCAAGCATTTCCTCACCTCCATCGGTAATTCTATTTACTCATTGCCCTCGGCAAGCTCCGAAAGCGTTTTCTTAGCAGCCTCAAGTTGATCATACTGCTTCTGCTGATCCGGAGTAAGCTGATTCCTATTCGATTCGTTAATTTCGGGAATGTCGGGTATGATGCCGTTCACAAACTCGGCCATGGCGCTTTCCTTGGTGACAAGATTCCAGAATAATTCATCATATGCCGCGGTCTGAGTGAATGCCTTGGCAACCTCAGGAGACTTGATGAATCGCTTTCCGTCCTCGGACTTCTCGCCATATGCCTTGAGAACGATTGACTCGAACGCCTTCAACATTCCGATAGAATCGTTGGAATCGATCATGTCTTGAATATCCCTCTCAAGAGACTGATTCTCAAGAGCATACTTCATGGCCTCAGTCTTGGTGATGTTGAAATAGAGCTTATCGCTCTTCTGCTCTCCAGTAAACGGATCTTCATACTGAACGATGATGCTATACATTACTCTTTCTCCTTTCTAAATTTTATTCAAACATGAAAGTGCTTTCTAAAAGTTCTAGAAAGCACTTTCATTTTGACGGAATCACTACGCTGCTGATTTAAGCAAGCAGAGTGAGAAGCTCGGTCGGAGTCGGAAGCGCGGGAGGAACGGCCGCGGTTTGGCCATCAGCCGGAGTACCGTAAAGCTTCTTCTCAAGAAGCGTGAGCTTCGAAGAGGCAAGCTTGGTGCTATCGATCGTGATGGAAGCAACGGGCTTGTAGCCCTCAACGGCAACCTTGGTCGCAGAGATCTCCCAACTGAACGTAATCGCCTCGGGCGAATCATTAACAGTGGCATAACTCTTCTCGGAAGGAGAAGCGGTGCAGCCGTAAACAAGATGGAGCTTATAGCCATGCTCGTTGAGATCGCTGTCGTTGCCAAGAATCGTACGGTAGCAGAGACCGAACTTCTTCCTCGGCTGCTGACCAAACGTCACGCCAGCAAGATTTTCAACCTCGGCAGAACCATCGCAAAGCGCCCACTTGTCCGGATAAGTAAATGCCTCGATTGTGGCACCAAACTCCTCCTCAGAGCGAAGCGACAGATACTTGATATTATCTGCATACTGAGCGGTCTCCTCAGCACCGGAAGGCGACTCGGTAACGGCAGTAAGACCGTTCCAAGCAACGCCCTCACCATACGTGGTGCCCTCCATCACATAGAGAACGCCTCGATCCGTACCCGTCTCATATAAACGAGTACCATCGGTATCCCAATTAAGCACAAAAGCAGGAGTAGTAGACATTATGTGGCCTCCTTTTTAATAATAGATTACGAAAACATCATGATTAAGATTATCCGATACATAATGCCTATCGAAACGGCACATCGGAAATCTATCAGGGATATCAAGAGTATCTACAAAATCGGGGTTCGTTGAAATGACCATTACATCATAACCTTGAAATCTAGTGTACGAACGATTATCCGCGTATCTATAGTCCCCGGTTCGTTTGTTGTATATAATCGCCGGATACGTCAACTTGACATTCTCTGGAGGTTGGAAGTATACATTCGTAGATCCAAGAGACTCTTCAAGGTTCTCCTGAAAAGAATATCTTCTTGGCTCATCACTCATTGTAAACACCACCAATCTCAAGTTTTATCCTGGGGTATTCGATCATTATAGTGTTTATCTTCCACTTTGCGGGACTGTTATTGATAGTCACATACTTTATATACGCTTGGTTTTCCAAAATATAATCATCAGCGACAATGCTGATCTCGTTCGACATCGTTATCTCGGCGTTAACAGAATCTGGTTTAGTCCATCGTTTATTGTTTCTTGTAAGATCCCCGACATATGCGATCTCTTCTTCGACAGGAAGATAGACGCCATGACCATCATCGACGGTCCTGACGAATCCTATAGTCCCGTAGAATTTTGCCATGACGTCATCCTCCTTAAATCATCGTTTGAGAAAGAGTTTCTATAAAACACTTTCATTTTGACGGAAACGCAGAATTAGCTACGGGTGTAATAGGTGGTGTTAGCCTGAACCGTGGTGTCATCGGTGAGAGTGTACACATACGGATCAGCAGCAGTGCCAGCACCGCTACGCTCATAGTAGCTGTTCGCGGGGATCGGATCGCCAGTCTCAACATCGGTGACCTCGGTGTAGGTGACAACCTTACGGTAGATCTGAGCGGCCTGCGGAAGAGTCATCGCACCGGACATGCGGGTCTCAAGCAGATACTTCTGCTGGTTGTAGTCGATGTCGAAGTCCTCGAACTGGCTGATCTGGCCGCCGCGATCCGTGCCAATGGTGTAGTCGATGAGGTTGACCTTGATTCCCTTGATGAAGTGGTCGACGCTGTTATACTTGTAGACGAAGTCAGCCATCAGCGGAACCTCGATGATCCTGCTAACTCGAAGAGCGGAGCAAAGCTCGGCGTCGGAATCATAGAGCTTGCGGCCCATCTGATCCTTCGTCCAAAGCATCTCGCTATGAACCTCAGGCGAGCAGAAGAAGACCGGATTGCCGGAACCACGATAATCCTTGTTCGACTTCGAGATCTCCTCGATGAGAACCCTGTAATCGCTATGAGCCGAATCGCTGACATCGACCTTGAGCGAATAAAGATCGGAATCACCGACGATCGGGCGAACATTGGTCTCCTTGATCTTGTCGGGATCATCGGCAGCACGACCATCGCCGATAAGAATAGCGCGAGCGATTTCCTCATCGAGCATGATCCTCATCTCAGACCAGAGCCATGCGATGACATCGAAATCGGTGATGTCGAGGACATCATCGCGATCGAGCTTCTGCTTCTTGTAAATCGTCTGCGGCGTGGTCTCACGCTTGGCGGCGGTGATGACCTCGTTGACCTTCTGATTACCCTTGACATAACCCCTCGCACGGGCCTCGTCTGCAGTGATGTCAACGACCTTCGAACGGATACGGCTAAACGGCGTGTGACGGGTACCGCCCATAACTGCGGAAACCCAAGCCATCTCGCGCTTGATGAAATCAGGGGTGTTGCGAATATCCTTGGCATCCGGGAACAGAATATCGACATTGTCGATGCCATACTCCGCAGCATGAGCCATCATGGAATCATGGAACGAACCATAGGCACGTGCATCGGACATAACAGAATCGAACACTTCCATCTTCTGGGAATGGCTAAGGACATCGGTTCCATTCTCATTCGAACCCTCGAAAACATTGTGCTTCATGTTATCATTACCTCCATCTTCAATATCACTGTGCTCAACATCGTCGCCACCCTCGGCCTCCTCAAGAGCAAGACCGACAAAATATGCGACAACATCCTTCTGCTCATCGCTCATAGACTCGTAAACGTCCATGACGGTGGGCTCGTTGGTATCTGCCATTTCGGTTTCCTCACTTTCATTTGCGTGGGCTATCTCTTCGGTTTCTTCCTGATCATCATTTTCAGAAGTTTCAGACTCTTCGACCTCAGCAGTAGCCTCGGCCTCGGTTTCCGACTCATTCTCAGAATCGTGCTTAACGTAATCGCCATCCTCGGGATTAATATACTCTCCAGTATAGATAATCGCCTCCGGTTCATAGGCACTTCCGTCGGAATGCTCGAAGGAAATCGAGTCGATCATGGCGCCAGGATTCGCTCCGGCGAGAACGAGACTAACTTCTCGGATAACGCCATGCACGACATCCTTGCCGCTCTTGGTCGGAACCTGCTTAAGATCGTTTGCGTAGATAGATAACGCCTCTATATCTCCATGTCGGACAAGCTCCTTGGCATTTGCGCCTTGCTCCGTGTCGTTGCACAGACAATAAGCATACACACCATCGGATCTATTCTCCAAAAGCGCATGGCCTAAAACATTATCGCCGGACTCATGCCTATGGTTCCAAACGAGAGGAACCACTGCGCCGTCACAATCGTTGAACGCCCCAGGCCGGATCGTCCGGCCATCGGAGCATCGAAGATTGTTTCTGGTGGCATAACCCCCAAAATCATACTTCATACGTACACACTCCTAACTGTTCTGATCCAGCATTTCGGACAAAGCTGCTTCTTCTCTTTCCCTTTCCAAATCTGGGAAGTCTTGACGGTTGTATCTCTCGTCTTCAACCCACTTCGGTTGGGAAAGATTAGCGTTATGAAGTTCGTCGGCCTTTGGATCTTCAGAAGGTCTGATTCCCATAACCGTACGAATATAATTAGCTTCAAGAATCTCGTTTCTTGTAAACTTGTCCGCAATATCGGCCATCTTCTCAGGAGCCGTGAATCTGAACGGATCATTGAAATACATAATTCTTTGATTCTGAGATCTTGCGGTCTTGGTTAAGAATTTCCTACTGATTTCCTGAACAAATGCTTCTAGGATAGCACCTATAACTCGCTTGTAGTAATTCTGCATTACCTCTTCGCTAGCCAAGCCGCTCATAATATCATCGGTCAACCCCAACTGACTATATAAAAGTTTCGTGAGATACTCGATTTGCCCCATGAGATTGTTCTCAACCGCACGGTTCAATTGAGTGACGTGTTCTGTAGCATCTATATAGCCTATGCCATACTTGCTGTTCTCTAGTTGCTCTTCCAGTTGCTTCTTCCTGGTTTCTGCTTGCTGTTGCCTAAGTTCGGACTTCAAAGCATAAGGAAGCTGGATTATAAGATCCAACTTACCGGAACCGGATTGATCGTCGATCGCATCAAGCTGGTTAAGCTTCTTGATAAGCCTTTGAAGAATCGAATTCGGCTCATTCATTACCGAGTAAAACGGATTCTCTATGATGGCCACCGCGGATTTAGGCAAATATATCTGCTGCGTGGTGGATCTTTCACTGTTCCATCCCTCGACGAGAACCTGCTTTGGAAACCATTGAACGATTTTTCCAGCTCTCACTGATGACATCTTGAAAGAATCCTTGATTCTGACATCGACATCTGTATTCTCTGGAAATATGGCAACATGTCCGGTTTCAAGCATCGAATAGAAAACATCCTGCTTGAAGGCGAAGGCGGTTTGATCTATGTTTGCTTCTTCCGTTAGAATATAATTCAATGAAGAGTCTATGGTTTCCGAGTATCTGCCTGCTTCATCAACTTTGACATGCTCGACTTTGACAGCAGCCGCATCAAGCGAAATCTTGTTGTAGATTGAAGCGATTATAGAACGTTGGCTAAGGGTATAAGATCGTAACACCCTTGGACGATCTATATAAGCGGGGCCAAGATCGACTGGAAGATCATAGTTTGAAAAAGATTCCGAAGGATCTTTATTCCGAAATGCATTCCAGGCATGTTTCAGCCTTTCTTGTAATGCCAATAGGATCACCTCTCTTCTATAAAGATCGAATCTTTAAAATATCTTTATTCAAATGCGTCTCTATTAAGTTTCCATGCAATATACGCATCCATCATTGCAGAAACATTATCTATCTTCTCGTTATAGCGACGCTTTAAAAGTTTACGATTACCATTGGTATCCTCAAGCGTGATAGCATTCCCCATAGCGAACGACATCAAAGCTTGATCAAATATCAATAGTCTTTCTTCCGCTAGCTTCTTTAGTTCTCCCAACGGAACCGATTCGGTCTTTGCTCCCTGTATAACCTTCTCAATACCATAAGGACCATTCTCAGTTCTCCATCTTTCTATGAAATCCTTTGCATTATATGGATCGTATCCTAGACAACGAACATCATAACTCTGAGTGATTATGAATTGATCGAGGTCCTCGTATACATCCATCATGTCCAGAACCGTTCCCTCAAGAACCATCAAAGAACCCTCGTTTATGAATTCGTCATACTTCTGACGAATAGCATTTGGAAGCTTCATTAAAGTATGGGAAGTTATATAACTTCTAGTCTTTATGCCGAATTCGTTTTGCCGTAACGGAAACAAGAAGGTAAAAGCGCAAAAGTCATCACCTTGAGATAAGTCAATCCCCAAAGAACACGGCATCTGCCAAAAACTCTTCTGCCTATGCGGAAGCGTTTCCTCATAAGTGAAGAAGTATGTATAACCCTCCATAGGAATACCGAAACGCTTTGCCAAAATATCATTTCTTGCTGCAGGGGCGTTTTCCGCTCTCTCAACATCAAGCTGATATGTTTCATAGGTCACGGTCTTCCCAAGATTAGGATTGGCCTTAAGCCACATACTTGGATCGTTGACTTCTTTGATATCATCAAGCTTGTAATACCAAATGGAAACATGAGGATTTACGTACTCGCCCTTAAGTATCGAGACGAGCTCCATCTTTATAGTGTCTCCTGCATTGTTTCGAACAGTTCCTTCGGAGCTCATTGCAATGATAAGATAATCGTCAAGTTTCGAAGCGCCCTGTTCAAGAGCGCCGATAACGTCTTCCCGAATATCTCCGGAAAGCCACTCGTCGACTGTGCAAATCTTTGGTCTAGCACCCTGAAGTTTATTGATCGACATAGGACGAACTTCGCAAATAGAACCCGTCAGGAAATTTTCTATTCCCTTTTTCGTAGAAGCCAACTTTACTCGATCCATTCTGTTACCAGTTGTGTTCTGTATAGAACCCTCGGTTAAGAATTTGAAATATGGACCTTTTGCTCTTATGATAGCAGTCCTCTGAGGAGACATGACCTCTTCTGCTTGCTTCATGGTTGGAGCCGTGGCTATCTGAACGGTCGTGGAAGGATCGCAATTAAGAAAATAACTTTGAAACATGGCGCCATACATCGACTTTGCGGCGCCTCGTGCGACTATCAAATATTGCTTGTTGATAAGCCGTTTCTTTATCTTCTTCTTTATGAAATGAACCCCTCTTCCGTTCTGATTAGGAACGGGCAACGATCGTTCTACGAAATACCACCAACCGAGGACCTGCTCACCCCATAACTTGAAAGTGTCAAGAAGTTTCAAATCACTTCCATCCGTCAAAGTCATTTCGCCTTCGCAATACGAGATCCACTTCTCAACGGCTTCAGGATCGTAGTAGATTCCAGGATTAGCTATAAGCTGATCGATTCGATTCATCTCCATTGCGATTTCTTTATTAACTGGAATCTCGCCTCTTAGAACCTGGTCTCTAAACCGGCCATAGTACACAGGAACAGCGTAATTTGATAAAGCCATGGCCGGTCACCCCCTTATAGAACTATTTATAATCATCTGGAAGTTCGTAATCTATGGCGTCGCCTAATCTACTACTAGAAGAGGTAAGCAATGGCGTTCCTTTTGTCGAAGATCGAGAAGCACCGTAAGTCTTATTATACTTATAAGAAGCGCCACTTCTATTAGACGCTCTAGCGCCATAAGACTTATTATACTTAGTAGAATTGTATCTCTTATTTTCGACTCTTTTACGTGTTCTATTAGTTCCATCAGAAGAGGTACTTGAAGAAGTACTTGAGGAATCATTAGAACTCGATTGGTTATTTGACGACTTCGAAACCTCATCTAAAAATCCATCAATCAATTTTCTACCAGATTTTGTCATGCCATAAGTAGCAACCGACTTAACAGAATTCTTAGCGGATTCCTCAAGTGTCTTCGAAACCCAACTACGACTTCGCTCCCGTTCCTTTGCAGATAAATCTCTGACTTCATTTTCCAACTTAAGACGATTTATACGTTGCTTAAGCTCTGCGTCAGATAACGAATCCATATGTTTCGATAAAGTTCTTGCGCTTCGTGTAGTAGACGCTATAGAATATGAAGAAGACATCTGTCGTTTTCTATCTTCGAGCTTTAATTCGTTTAAGCGAGCTTCTTCCAAAGCCTTCTTCTCGTTTCGCTTTGCTTGAACTTGTTGAATCTTAGCCCGACTTTTAACCGCAGCACTAGCAGTTCCCTTCGCAACCTTTTTTGCTCCAGAACCGACTTTCTTTGCGGCCTTTCCAGCACCACCTTGCCATCCTTGAGGCCTACCGTCTTTGCGAATGCCCCATTTCATTCCAAGAACGCCGTGATGAGCTAAATATTCAGCAGTGGCCTCACTGCCTCTACTCATTAAATCGGAGGAGATGTCATTCATACCACATGTCCCTCCTTTCCATTTTGATTAAACCTCTTTTTATATGAAATTTTTACTTTCTTCTGCCTTTATACTTAAAGCTGGCACCAGGTTTAAGCCCTGCGGGTTTGCGATAAGATTTGCTAACTGCCGTCTTCTTTCCGAATTTCTTAGCCATCTTCTTTTCCTCCTCTTATAGCAAAGTCTCATAGAGTCTCATAAAAAGCTTCACGATTCAGATTCCACTTCTTCATAGCGGCTTTCTTAGCCTTTCCATTAGGAAGTTTCTTTATAAGACGTTTCTGCGCAATTAACTTTTGGCCGCGGACCGTACGTGAACCTTGCTTTGCCAGGCTACGATCTATACGCTTTCTTTCTGCTTTCTGAAAAGACTCTCGAACTTTCGTATTAGAGCTCAAACCTTTATAAAGAGCCGTACGTCCAGTACGCCTAGCTGCTTCCTTTGGGTATCTATTCCCAAGACTTTTTAACACTGCAGATCCGACTTGTGTTCTTTTATTCTTCTTAAGACTATTATTAACCCTATTAGTCCCAGTGCTTAATGCCGAACGAGAAGCCGCGCCAGAAGCCTTTCTAGCTGCTTCGACATTATTTAACGTAGCTTCAAACTTGGCTATAGAATCTGGCTTTTTCTTATGCTGATGCCACTTCATACCCTTAACGCCGTAATGCATTAGGAATTCGTTGCCACTATCAACAAGATCATAAGAAATATACTCTTTATTCTCCTCCATCGTCAATCTCCTCTCCGCTCTTCAAATCGTCAAGGACTTTCTGCGCTTGCTGCGCGGCAAGGGTAATGTTGTTATTCTTCCACCAAGACCAAACAAACGTGACGATCGATAAGATAGAACCGACCACGGTAAGTATGATATCGGCGTCTGCGCTTATACCGCAAATGGTAAGAATGGTAACAACAACGGGAACGATGCCCCTTATAATGCCCATTATGCATTCTTTCTTGTTATAAACATCTTCCATCGTTCTCACCTCTCGATTACTCTTTTGGATCAACCAAAACATTAAGTCTGAATTCTAATTCTGAAATTTGATCTTTTACTGCTTGAAGGACGAAAGAAGTTGTTGGAGGATCAAACAGCATTCTTACTCGAAGATAGATATATGTTCTGACCGTCTCAAGTTGCTCTATGTCTTTGAGATAATCAGTCCATTCTTCATCTCCAGTCGTAAGAGAAAACCCTCTTTCGCCAATTCCAAATTCAGTAAGAACCATTAATGTAGAATTTATCGCTCTAATTAAACTATTATCAAAAGCATCTACAGATAATGGTATTCCAAGATCCTCTTTAACAGACTCTAAAATAACGTCATTCATCGAATCCTCCCTTCCTCCATGGTGATGTATCAAATGGGGTTCGCTCAACAAAAGTTGAAGGTGTTAGAAGATTCGAATCCCCATAATGTATCGCATTATGTGTTGATGTAGAAACGCAAACTAAATACTCTGGATCTAATGCCAAAGACGTCATCTCGTAAATATCTTTTTCAGTTATTGGGTTTATGTGATGGACTATTAAACCCTCTTCTTTCGAAATTGGACGATCTTCTATTGCAAGATCGCACCCGTTGTCTCTTATAATTACTTCTCTTCTTGCTTTTCTCCAAGCTTTCGATCTATAAAAATCTTGATTCAGCCATCGATGTCCTCCAAAAGTAATATCGCCAACCAAAGCCGTAGTTTTTAGAAAATTAAACCGATCTTCAAATGTTTTGTATTCCAACATTTGAGAATATGTTTTAATCATCCTCAACACCGCCATCGTAACGATAAGAAGTGAAAGCTTCGATCGCTTTCTCAAGAAGCTCTTCCTGTCTTTGTTGAGATCTTATAGCTTCCGTTTTCGCTTCCATTAATTCTTTTCGCATCTCTTGAATTTCAAGTTCTTGTCTCTCTTTTGAAGAGCCCATTCTTAAAAAATGAACTAATTCTTGAGAAGAAGCCTTACCAGATCTGATTCTTCTTTCTGTTTCGTCGTAAGCTAACGCTATTAATTGATTCTCTCTTGCTTCAGGAGACATAGCCGGAGGACATTTACGAGGCTTTTGATCTGCTTTTTTATTAGAACTCACCGACTATCACCTACTTTCAATATACTTTTATATGGTTTTTATGGGGGTATGAGCTAGCAGCTGGGAACCGTAAATCTCGTGAAAGGAGAGAAAGACGAGGCACTATGCCGGGCAGGCGTAAGAAAGCATAGAGAAGGAGACAATCCAACCCATACCCCCATAAAAACCATATAAACCTCTCGAAAAATTAACCCGCGGAGGAATTTTAAGG
>JAEEGL013151837.1_pt1 | contig 53045 bp, 44 predicted proteins | sample 9134231 | NCBI WGS metagenome assembly JAEEGL01 (sample SAMN16246548, study PRJNA631951) | gut metagenome | biome: gut microbiome; feature: rumen; material: fiber-attached | host: Bos | place: Iran: Karaj | collected 2018-10 | reverse complement strand
TCAATCTTGCGGTAGCTGACGGCCTTCTTGCCGTTCCAGCTCTTGAATACGGCCTTGATGCCGCCTTCCATTTGGGCGCGGGCGTCATCGGGGAAGTCGGTGCCCAGCACCTCTTTCACCTTTTTCTTGAAATCGTCGGCCAGCTGCTTGAGGTCGTCGGCGGTGAGGTCGGTGTCGCTCTTGTAGCCCTTGGAGGCCTTGTAGGTGTCGAGCATGTCGTCAAGTTGTTTGCGGATGCCCTTGCCGTCGGCGGGTTCGATGCCTTCGCTCTTCTCCATCACCACATCGGCATACATCATGATGAGACGGCGGTAGGAGTCGTATACAAAGCGGGGGTTGTTGGTTTTCTTGATAAGTCCGGGGATAGTCTTGGAACTGAGGCCGATGTTGAGCACGGTGTCCATCATGCCGGGCATTGAGCTGCGGGCGCCGGAACGGCAACTAACGAGGAGGGGATTCTCAGCATCGTCGTATTTCATGCCCATAAGCTGTTCCACGTTTTTCATCCCGTTCCATACGTCGTCCATCAAGCCGTTGGGAAGTTGGCAGTTGTTTTCATAGTAAGCTGTGCAACATTCGGTGGTAATGGTGAGACCTGCGGGCACAGGAAGTCCAAGGAGGCACATTTCGGCTAAGTTGGCGCCCTTACCGCCAAGCAGGTTTTTCATGTCGGCTTTTCCTTCAGCGGTCTTTCCGCCAAAAGTGTAAACGTACTTTGTCATAAAGCGATAATTAAAGTGTTTGTTTATAATAATATATTTTATCTTATTCAATAACTTAGAACATGCAAAGATACGATTTTTATATAAATAATGCCCTTCTTGGCAAAAAAATAATTTCTCTGCCCGATGAATGCCTCCAATAAGTTGAATCTCCACCACCTTCTTATCGCATCTTTTCAGTTGACCAAGCCGAATGCCGATGTTGTCTCTAAAAATGTTAAATGTGCGGGTGGTGAATACAAGATAATTTAATATTTTCCAACTCTGATGTAACTCTGACTTAACTCTAACCTAACTCTAACTTAACTCTAATGTGGCACAAAAAGAGTGTTGAATGTGATTTTGTGAAGTGTTATTTGTATTGGAATCAGTAAGTTGTATAGTTGTAAATGGTATTTTGGTTGCAAATTTGTAAATGTTAAATTTTAACATTTGTTTCTACTCTATTACAATTGGATTGTCCCCTTCGGGGCAATTTTTTGATATAACAAACAAGGCCTCTCATTTGAGAGGCCTTGTAGCTGTATGGATGCCTGATTTGGGCTTAGATCCTGGTGGTGTTGTCCTCCGCCTTGCTGTCGGCTTTGAGGTATTTGTCGAACCAGTCGATGAAGTTTCTGTGCCACAATAAGCTGTTTTGCGGACGGAGCACCCAGTGGGTCTCATCGGGGAAATAGAGATAGCGCGCATCAAGGCCGCGGAGCTTGGCTGCGTTGTAGGCGGCCATGCCTTGCGAGGCAACGATGCGGAAGTCGAACTCGCTATGGATGACACACAGCGGGGTGTTCCATTTGTCGACGAACAGATGGGGTGACTGGGCAAAAGATGCTTTTACTCTGGGATTGTCTTTCTGCCAATAAGTGCCGCCAAGGTCCCAGTTGGTGAACCAGTATTCCTCGGTTTCGAGGCATTGCTGGTCGAAATTGAACATACCGTTGTGGGCGAGGAATGCTTTGAAACGGTGGCTCTCGTTGTGGCCGGCGAGCCAATAGACGCTGAAGCCGCCGAAGGATGCGCCACAGGCACCAATACGGTCGGGGTCGATGGCTGGGATGTCTTTCGAGATGACGTCGACCGACTGTACATAGTCTTTCATGCAGAGTCCACCATAGTCGCCGCTGATTTCCTCACACCACTCGGTGCCGAAACCGGGACATCCGCGACGGTTTGGGGCGATGATGAAGTAACCTGCGCCACTCATCACTTGGAAGTTCCAGCGGGTCGACCAGAACTGGCTGACATGACTTTGTGGACCTCCTTCACAGAAGAGGAGGGCGGGATAGGTCTTGGTGCTGTCGTAGTCATAGGGATAGATAACCCAAACGAGCATATCCTTGCCGTCGGTGGTCTTTATCCAGCGTTTTTCGCTCTTGCCCATACTTACCTGTGAAAGCACTTCGTCGTTGATATGGGTAACCTGGCAACCTTCACCTTGAGTAAAGGCGGTGATGTCGTAGGCAAACACTTCGGCCGGATGGCTCTGGGAAACTTGTGTGGCGTACATCTGGTTGCCTTTGAGCTGGAAACTGTTGATGTCGTGCTGTCCGTCGGTCACTTGGCGGATGGCTTTGCTGGCGGGGTTGAAGGCAAAAACCTCGTTGGTGCCGCGATACATGACGATGGCCAGCAGTTCGCTGTCGTCGTCTGTCCACGCGATGGAGCTTACTCCGTAATCGAAGCTCTCTGTGAGGTCGGTACGTTCGTTTGTGGCCAGGTCAAGAACCATCAGACGCAACTTGTCGCTCTCGTAACCGTCGCGTTCCATGCTCTCCCAAGCTATGCGCTTGCCGTCGTAGCTGAATACGGGATTCTGGTCGTAACCCATGATACCTTCGCTGATATTGCGGGTCTTTCCTGTAGAGATGTCATAGATGTAGATGTCGCTATTGGTGCTGAGAGCGTAGTCCTTGCCTGTGAGTTTGCGGCAGGTGTAAGCCACGAGTTTGCCGTCGGGAGAGAAGTTGAACTGCTCAACGCCACCCCAAGGACGCATGGGACACTCGTAGGGTTGGTCGTTGCCAAGAATGTCGATGGCTTTGTCGCTGTATTTGCCTTTTTCAAAAGAGGTCAGGTAGATGTGAGGTATCTCGTCCACCCAGCAGTCCCAATGGCGGTACATCAGGTCTTCATTGATGCGTCCTGTGGTCTTGTCGAGACCTGCGTAGAGTTTGTCCAAATTCTGGGGACGCTGTACGGGAATGGGGCTGATGTATACCATCTGGTTGCCGTCGGCAGAGAGTTTGAATCCCTCAAAACCGTTTTCGTTCTCCAGCATCACGGTCTCCCGTTGGCTTTTCACATCCATAGCGATAATGCGCGTACCGCGACAAAAGAGCAGAGTGTTGTCGTCCTTCCAAACGGGGTTGAACTCGCTTTCGGCTGTTGTGGTGAGGCGCTGGGGCTCTTTGCTGCCATCGGAGGGTATGAGGTAGAGCTCGGCGTTGCCTTTGTTTTGCTCCATGGAGTAGTAGGTGTTGACGTAGGCCAGTTGCTTACCGTCGGGAGAGATGCAGCTTTCGCCCATTTTGCCAAGTCCCCACATGACTTCAGGGGTGAAGCGTCCGTTCTCCACCTTGATGTCGGGCTTGCCGATGACGCTGTCGTTGTCTGTGTTGTTTTTGCAGCCAGTATAGACCATTGAGGCCAATGCTGCTAATGCGATAAATACTTTCTTCATATTGTATATTGTGTTCTATTTTGTTTTTGAAATCTATTGTTTTGTAGTTAGGTATTCCTCTATGGCTCGAGCAGCGGCTCTGCCGGCTCCCATAGCCAGAATGACAGTGGCTGCCCCGCTTACGGCGTCACCTCCGGCAAAGACACCTGGACGTGATGTGGCGCCAGAATCTTTGTTGGCGATAATGCCTCCCCAGCTCTCGGTAGCCAGACCTGGCGTCGTGTTTTTGATGAGAGGGTTGGGACTGGTGCCGAGAGAAATGACTACGTTGTCGGCTTCGATGTTGAACTCGCTGCCGGGGATAACGCTGAAACGTCGGCGTCCGTCGGCATCGGGCTCGCCCATCTCCATACGCACGCAACGGACAGCAGATACATTCTTATTCTCGTCGCCAATAATTTCTACAGGATTGGTTTGGAATGCAAAATGAATACCTTCCTGCATGGCGTGATGCACCTCTTCGACGCGGGCGGGCATATCTTGCTGTGCTCGACGGTAGATCACCGTGACATCGCAACCCAATCGCCGTGCTGTACGGGCGGCGTCCATAGCCACGTTGCCTCCGCCTACCACTACCACGTGGTGCCCCAGATGTATGGGAGTGTCGTATGTGTCGTCGTAACCGTGCATCAGATTGGTGCGCGTGAGCAATTCGTTGGCTGAAACCACACCCACCAGCGTCTCTCCGGGTATGTTCATGAATTTGGGCAATCCGGCCCCGCTGGCTATATAGACGGCCTCGTAGCCGTGCTTGTTCATCAGGTCATCAATAGTCACACTCTGCCCCACGATGACATTGGTTTGTATCTTAACGCCCAAGGCCTGCAGACGGTTGATTTCTGCTTCTACAACCTTCTTCTTTGGCAGTCGGAATTCAGGAATGCCGTACACCAGCACACCGCCGGCGTGATGTAATGCCTCGAAGATGGTGACTTGGTACCCTTTCTTGGCTAAATCGCCCGCGCAGGTCAAACCAGAGGGACCGCTGCCTATCACAGCAACGTGTTGGCTTTTAACGGCCGCGTTTTCGGGTGATGGCTGTTCGTTGGAATGCTCTCTCTGCCAGTCGGCCACAAAACGCTCTAAGGCCCCAATGGCTATCGGTTCGCCTTTGATGCCAAGAATGCAGGAACCTTCGCATTGCGTCTCTTGGGGACATACACGTCCGCAGACGGCCGGTAGTGCTGAGTCGTTGGCAATAATTTGAGCAGCTTGGGAGAAGTCTTTGTTAGCTACGGCAGCTATAAAACTAGGAATTTGGATGCTGACAGGGCAGCTGCCCACGCAGCGGGGATTTTTACATTGTTTGCAGCGTTGTGCCTCTGTGACGGCCTGCTCTTCAGTCAGCCCCATTGACACTTCTTCGAAGTTGTGTATGCGAATGTCTGGTGGCTGTTCCTGCGGACGCTGGCGAGTGGCGGATTGTTGCATGCTCTCGTCAACGGCTTTGGCTAGATTGCATGTATGTTGTTGGTCTGCAGTAGCTATACGGTATTTACGGCTGTCTGGTTTGGCCAGTCGCTTCATGGCTTCGTCGTAATCTACGGCATGTCCATCGAATTCAGGTCCGTCAACGCAGGTGAAACGCACCTGTCCTCCTACTGTGACGCGACAGGCACCGCACATGCCAGTACCGTCGACCATCATGGAATTGAGACTTACCGTTGTCTTTAAACCATAGGGTTTGGTTGTCAGCGACACGAACTTCATCATCGGTAAGGGACCTATGGCAACACATTCGGTGTAGTGCTTATTCCCTTTTTGTGGGTCGATGAGTCCTTTTATCTTGTCGGTGACCAAACCTTTCTCTCCATAGCTGCCGTCGTCGGTCATTACATATAGATTGTCGCAGACGGCGCGCATCTCGTCCTCAAAAAACAATAAAGACTTGTTACGTGCTCCCAATATGATGTCGGCAGAGATTTCGTGTTCGTGACACCATTTGGCTTGCGGGTATACGGGTGCTGTGCCGACACCGCCGGCAACGAAGAGAATGTGCCGTTGAGGTGCATCATCGGGAGTGATGTTGCACAGCTCAGAAGCGTGCCCGAGGGGACCAACGATGGTGAACAAATGCTCTCCGGCGTTCATTTTGGAGAGCTTGGATGTGGTGTCGCCCACCACCTGATAAACGATGGTGGCGGAACGGCGTTCGGCGTTGATGTCACAAATCGTGAGGGGAATACGCTCGCCTTTTTCGTGAGGGATTACGATGACAAACTGACCGGGAAGTCCTGATTGGGCAATCCAAGGAGCTTCAATTTCCATCAGATAGTTGTCATCTGTCAGTTGCTTTTTGTTGAGAATCGTATACATGGATAAGCTATTGGGCTATTTTTATCGCTATCGTGCAAGGATGACTGTACCGACAAAACTCTTGTTTGTTCTTGGTGAATCGTATGTGGAATAGATTATACGGTACACGTAGGCGGCTTGCGGACAGTCACGTCCTTTGTGCTTACCGTCCCATGCTTCGTTTTTGTCGGTGGAATGGAAGCAGAGGTCGCCTTCACGGTTATATATGAATATTTCATAGTTTACCACATTGTAGGTCTTAACGAAGAAACGGTTGTTCTCGTCCATCTTGGGTGTGAAGACATCAGGCGCCCATATGATACCACCTTTCAGCGGAATGTATTCAGCTACTGTATCACGGCATCCGTAACGGTTTTCCGATACTTCCAACGTCACCAGTATTGAGTCGTATATGGTGGGATAGACATAGGTAAACTCTTGCTCGGTGGTGCTGAAATCGGGCAAGGTCCATGTTCGGTGTTCTATGTTGCCCACGCTGATATCGGTGAAGAGGAACTCCAGTTGGTCGGGGGTGGCATACGGAGGATTGTGCCTCATCCGAGCTTTCAGTATGGGTACTTCAATCACGTGTACTGACTGGCTGTTGGTGCATTCGAATCGGGGAACGATACCCGTGGCGGTATATGTTGTAGGTACCTGCGGAGAGACATAGACGGTATCATCTTCTTCATGGCCAACAAGGGTGCTGTCTGCGGGGAGGGCACTCCAGGTAATGTGGTTTACATCCCCGGTGTGCGTATTTGTCAGCTGATAAGCCCACTTCTCACAGCTAAAGGCCAGTTCGGACACGTTGAGTACGGGTAGTGGGTATATGTGGAGGTTGTAAGGTATAACACTATCACACATGTTTGCTGCTGGATAGTACAGATTGTACAGGCCTGAGTTAGTGCCAACATCGAATACGGTATCTTCATACGGATAGGGTAGGGCGTCTATACAAATAGTGTCGAATCGTTCCGGTGCCACTACTGTGTAGAACACCGATAGGTTTAGCGCCACCGTGCTGTCGCATCCATAATGGTTGATAAGCATAGTGGTATCGGTGTTGTTGTCGGCGGTATACTGGGTGCCGTTAATCCATAGGAACGAATCGCAGGCGCGGTGTACATCGGTGAAGTAAGTGTCGGGGTTGACGCGAACATGCATGTGTATGGTACTATCGGCTCCTTTGGTGGTGTAAAGCTTTATACTTTTTGTACTGGCACTGGTGAATGTCTGGCTATTCCATTCAAAGGGGAGTTGATGCTGGCAGATGGTGCTGTCGATATCAACACTCACATTTCTGCACACATATAAACTATAGGTGATGGTGCTGTCGCAACCCTGAACATTGAACCCGGGAATGTAGATAGTGGTGTCAACCACATCGTCGTAGAATCGGTGTCCGTAGTAGCTATGGGGCAGGTTGTTCTCAACGACGGTGTCATGTTCTGTACCATAGGTGTTTGGGTTGATGGTTACTTGGGTCCAGACGATGCTGTCAGCACCCGTGTGAGCCCTTAAAACAATGCTGGTGGAGTTTGTACGATAGAACGTTATTCCGTTGATGATGACAGGGGTATTATTCTCACAAGCCACATACCTGATAGTGTCGTGAACGTTCCAGTACACATGTAACGAATAATTGATAATACTGTCGCACCCATATTGGTTGGTGATAACAACATTACTGTCTCTTACTGGCCCGGTGAAGATATATCCGTTATATGTATAGTCCAGCTGGTTTTCTACTATGGTGTCAAAGGCGTTGCTACTGCTGTTGTAGTGGACAGTAACGTTCATTGTCAGCGTGCTGTCGGCTCCATGTGTGGTCAGCAGGTTGGTAATCTTGGTGTCTGTATGAGTAAATGTTGCGCTGTTCCAACTAAAAGGTAACTCATTCTCGCAAATGATGCTGTCCGCGGTAGCGGTGACATTCTCCCATACGTGGAGGTTTAGTGTGATGATACTGTCGCACCCGTTGGCATTGGATGTGATTTTTGTTTTTACGCGCGGACCTCCCCACGAGAATGTGGTTCCCTCCCAGGTGTAAGGTAACCTGTTCTGGATGACAGTATCGTAGATGTTTGATGTAGTATTGGGGTTAACGTATAACCGCATGGTGACCAAGCTGTCAGCTCCTGTGGAAGTCAGATAAGGACGACTCTTGGTAATGGTGTAGGGTATTGTCGGTACAGGCGTTTCGGCACGGAATATGGAATCGTTCCAGGTGAATGGCAACTGATTCTGGCATATTGTGTCGTCTACGTAAGTGTGCACGTTCCAATGCACATGCAGGGAATAGTCGATAATGCTGTCACATCCGTTGTTGTTGTTAATGATGACTGACGTGTGGCTGATGCTGTCGTTGAATGTGGAATCGTTAAAAATGCGTGGCAGATTGTTCTCTATCACCGTGTCGTAGTAGGTACTTCTTGTGTTGCGAAGTACGTGGACATTCATTGTCACGATGCTGTCCACCCCGAACATACCCTGCCCTGTCAGCGTGGCAGTCTGTGTGTTGTCGGTGTCAAATCTTTTGTTGTTCCATATTAGTGGCAGGTAGTTCTCACAAAGGGTGCTGTCAATGGTATCATAAACATTGCGGTAGATGCGTAGGGTGAAAATAATGGTACTGTCGCAACCGTGTCGGTTGGCAATTACTATAGTATCGTTTATTGTATCGCCTGTGTAGCTGTGACCGTTGAATGTATATGGCAGGTTGTTTTCGATCGTGTATCTAAGTATGTTGGTGTCGGTGTTTACATCCACATGGAGGGTCAGTATCAGTACACTGTCGGCGCCATATTGGGTATAGAGAGTGTCGTATTGAGTTCCTGCTGTTGTATATGTCTTTCCGTGCCAACCTGTAAGTGGCAGAAAGTTCTCGCAGATGGTGGTATCAACGTTGGTGCTTGTATTATAATGAATAGTAAGATGGTAGTATATGGTACTATCGCAACCTGCGCTATTGACAGCATGCAAGACGATAGTGTCGGTCACGGGATTGTTGTATGAGCGTCCGTTGAAAGTTTGAGGCAGGTTGTTTTCAATGACACTGTCGTAATATGTGTTGCTGGTTGATTGGCGGATGGTTAATGCCAAATATAGCGTACTGTCGCATCCTGTCGCGTTTGATCCGTAGAAGGTGTGTGGATAGCGTCCTGACGATGTATAACTGTTTCCATACCAGGTTATCAAATCACATACCGATGCAAGGGTATCGCTTGTGGTTGTGTCGGCCAGATAAACTCTCATGGTCAAAATGCTGTCAACCCCATATTGTCCTTGACCGCTCAATGTTGCCGTCTGAGCCCCTGCGGCTGTAAATGTTCTGTCGTTCCAACTGAAGGGAAGATGGTTGTTGCAAACGATGCTGTCAACGGTATCGTAGACGTTGCGATAAACCACCAGTGAGAATGCTATAATACTGTCGCAGCCATGTGCATTGGAGATAATCACAGTGTCGTTGATGGTGTCATTATTGTATGTATGCACATGGTAAGTGTAAGGCAAATCGTTTTCTACGACATAGTGTGTCACCGATGAGTGTGTGTTGGTGTCAACATGCACGGTTAGCCCTAATATGCTGTCGGCACCCGCTGTTGTGGATAGTGTATCATATAGGGTTTCAGCAGTAGTGAAAGTCTTTCCGTGCCAGCCCGTGAGAGGAAGAGAGTTTTCGCATATAGTAGTGTCGATATTTGTATGGATGTTACGGAATACGTTCAGATTATAGATAATGATACTGTCGCAGCCATATCTATTTGCATTTGGAAGGATAATGGTGTCGTTTGTCACAGAGTCGGTATATACATGGCCGTTGAATGTCTTGGGTAAGTCGTTTTCGAGTACCCCCTCATAGACCGTCTCATGGGTACTGTTGTATATGGTCAGGTGTAACGTTACCGTGCTGTCGCATCCATCTGAGTTGGCGTTGGTTAGTAAATACTTGTAATCGCCAGATTGATTGTATGTATTTCCAAACCAGGTGAACTGATAACATGAGGATGCTGTTGTGTCGCCCGTTGTAGTGTCGGCTACATGGACCCTCATGGTCAATATGCTGTCAACGCCGTGGTACCCTTGTCCGTTTAATGTTTTCGTTTGAGTGCCTGCGACGGTAAAAGTTGTGTCGTTCCATCTGAATGGTAGGTGGTTGTTGCAAACGGTGCTGTCAACGGTGTCATATACATTGCGATATACCGTAAGCGAGAAATTGATGACACTGTCGCATCCTCCAACATTGCGAATGACGATGGTGTCGTTTATCGTGTCATTGAGGAATGTGTTTCCATTAAACTGGTAGGGGAGACTGTCTTCCACTATGTAGTGGTGTATGGAGGAGTGTGTATTGTCGTTGACATGTAGTGTTCTTATTAGGACGCTGTCAGTGCCGTGTATTGTCAATAAGGTGTCGAACAGTGTACCAGCGGCAGTAAACGTGAGACGCCCCCATGTCAAAGGCAAGTCTCTCTGACAGATGGTGCTGTCTTGGACGTTGGTGACATTTTGGTAGATGGTCAAATTATAATGTATTATACTGTCGCAACCTACATGGTTGGCGTTTGATAAGGTGAAGCGTTGATCGTATTGCTCCTCACTATAGGATGTATCGCGGAAAATGCGTGGCAACTGGTTCTGTAGGCATGTGTCCCAGACAGTGTCGTGTGTGGTGTAGTTTACGGTGAGGTGCAGCGTTACAATACTGTCGCAACCATAGGTGTTGCTGCCTGTCCAACGGCAAGTATAGTCTCCTGAGGTATCAATGCGATTACCGTTCCAGTTGTATTGGTTGCATGCGGTTTGAGAGAAATTTGATGTTGATGTGTCGTGTACGTTTAATCGGAAATATACGATGCTGTCTACGTGACAGAAGGATTCCAAATATGCGGTATCGGAGGTCGATTGGGTATATGTTCGTATGTCTCCATTAGGCATAGTGCGGTAGTAGGGGACTTCGTTGGCGCAGATATCAACGGTGTCATAATGGAATATGGTGTCTACTTTCATGCTGGCAGCTTCCAGAAACACGGCGCTTTCTTTGTGGCTTGATTGCACATTGGCCAGTACAATCTTGAAGTGGTACCAGTTGCATGGTGTTACTTGGATGACGGCAGTAAGTGGTACTGTTTGGCCATCAAAAGCCGTTGGACATTCAGTCAAGCGCCCCATTTGGGCAAATGTCAGCACGGGTTGGTCGATATAGAGTGAGGCATGAGAAGTGTCGCATGAGTGGGGAATGAGTACATCAGCTCCCATGTGTCCATCGTTGATGGTGTTGACAGATACAGGAATCTGTGTGCCGGGGATGAGTGCTACGTTTTGCGAAGGGCCACCTCCAAGAGGACTAACAAAGATACCGAATACGTCATTGAATCTTGAACAGGCAAAGTTGGGATATTCTTCGGAAGCAAATACGTATCTTAGTCGGAAAATGCTACTGCGGGGAACGCAGTCAAACTCCAGCACTGCTGATTCGATAGTAGTTGTATCGGCTGTTGCAGTAATATCTGGGTCATGGTACTCGTAAGGTGTGCAGTCGTTAGAGAGGGTGGTTTGGTCAGCAGCCATATTGGGACCTGCAAAATCGGCTGCGCGGCCAGTGCAGAGTATGATGCCAGATCGGAATGGTAGTGTTGAGGGAAGGTTGTTGGGGTCGTTTGAATCAGGATTGGTGAAATATCCAATGCGGCTGCATAGGTTTTGAGCGCTGTTATTAAATTTAACATTGCTGATGCTATCCATACCATAACCAATCAAGTAGTGTTGTAACAACGAATCAGGGGTCCATCCCCGTGAAGTCAACTGGCTACCTGAAGTGATATATAACTGGCCATAACTCGCGATACTGGCCGTGAGCAGTATCGCGAGTATTGTTATGTGGCGTTTGATATAATTCATGGTGTCAAAAGTTTGGTTGTCTTTTCCCCAGGGTTACTATTCTAATCTAGTTTTCTTTTCTTGAATATTTTGGTGCGGAAGATGAACAGACAGAACATAAGTTCGATGCCTATCAAGATGAAGAGTGTCAGCCATGTGTTGTGCATGCTTTGTGGGGCAAATCCCATGAGTAGCAGGATTGGAAATCCAAATACGATGGCCGGAATGGTTTGCAATACCAGGTTGTTGCTGGCGGGAGTCTCAAATTTGGGGTCAATTTCGCGGAGTAGTATCATACCGTTGCTTGCGGTTCCAGTAAGCATGCCGAACATGGAGAAGAACCCTTCGTATTCATAAGTGGGATAGAGGTGTTTGGTGCATTTGCGGACAAACCAGAAGGTGCCGATGGCTCCCAGTGTGCAGACGATAATCAGCGGCAGCCAGATGTTTCTGAGGTTTTCAAAACTGATGGCAGCGGTACCTGCTACAATCATGATGTCGAAGCAGCATCCGCTGATACGGTTGAGCATATAGTTGTTGATGTATTCGCGTTGCATAAACTTGACTTTCTTGAACAAGTTCAGCACATTTTTTACTAACACACCAAAAAGGGTGCCCCAAAGGAAGTTGAAACCCCACACCAGCGGTTTGAGCGTCTTGGTGCCGAAATCGCCAAGATTGGCATTCTCGATGCCGTACATAAGGAGGAATACCAGGAAATAAACAAAGAGGACGAGACATACTTGTATGCTCAGTTTGTCGACAGATTCTGTATTGGGAATTTCGTTTTCCGATTCGTAGTCTTTCAGGGTGTACACCTCTTTGGCAGCGGTGTTTTGTGCTTTCAATTTGCCCTTGCGGCGGAGGTAGTTCATGTAGATAACACCGATGATGCTGCCGACAAGGAATCCGATGGCGGCGATGCTCAACCCGAAGTCGGCCCCTGAGAATCCTCTGCCACCTTGCATCGCCCATCCTTCATATATCTTGCCAAAGTTCAGTGCCTGTCCAGGGCCCTGTCCGAAACCCATAGGAAGGAGCAGTCCGCTGGTGTAGAAGAAGTCTTTGCTGTTCCACCAGAGAAAGAGCGGTATCGTGATAGCTAGGCCGATGATACCCTGTATGACGTATGTGGCTGCTGTGACGGCGCCTGTTTCGGTGACTTTCATGGTCGACGAGCGACTCTCAATCTTGTTGTTTTTCAGTGCCAGTGCTACAAATCCCAAACCCAGCGCGTGATAGGTCATAATTTCCATCGATGGTTTGTTGATGAAGTTGTTGAATCCAGGTATGAGTTTCAGCAGCAGGATGAGCAAACCTGCGATGAGTGCCGTTGGAATAAGACTGCGGCTCATGAACTTGAACTTCACTCGGATGACATTGGCTACCAGCAGTGCTGTCGCAATGATGAAGAATTGCACCAACCATGCCCATGCAGACATAGTAGAGAAGGTGGTTACTTGGGGTATGGCATCCAGTATTAGCATAATTCTTTGGTTTTAAAAGTCAGCTTTGTTATATGTTTCGATATATTTCAGGAATGTATTAATTGTTATTTGTATTTGAAGTCTTCAATTTCCCTCCTGTCGCGTTTGGTTGGGCGTCCTGCACCGCGGTCGCGTTTCTCGTACCCGTATTGGCGCACCATCTGTATGCGTTCGTATTCCTCTTGTGGAGTGCGGTCAATCATGGACTCAGGTACAAGCTTTGCGCCTACGCGATTATGCAGCAGGGCTTTCACCTCAATTTGCTTGTGGAGTTGCTCTATGACCAGGTCGTACACTTCGCCGATTTTCACTTCGTGAGATGGCTTTACGGGCACTCCGTTGAATTTCACACGACCCGATTTGCATGCTTCGGTAGCCATGCTTCGAGTCTTGTAGAGGCGTACAGCCCAGAGGTATTTGTCTATGCGTAGTGATTCGTCCATAATGTTTATTTGGCTCTAAAGTAGATGGTCATTGGTATACCATGAAAATCCCACAGTTCTCTCATACGGTTTTCTACAAAGCGTTTGTACGGGTCGCGAACGTATTGTGGCAGGTTGCAGAAAAACACGAATTGGGGATACGCCGTCTGCAGTTGGGTGATATATTTGACCTTGATAAACTTTCCTTTCCATGCAGGGGGCGGGTTCTGCTCTTTGACAATGGGTAGCATAGTTTCGTTAAGCTCCGATGTGCTGATGCGTCGGCTGCGTGACTCATATACTTGCTTGGCCGTTTCAAGCACTTTGTACACACGTTGTTTGTTGATGACAGAGGTGAATACAATCGGCACATCGTCGAAGGGACTGATGCGGGATCGTATCAGCTCTTCAAACTGCTTATGTGTGTTGCTCTCCTTCTCTACAAGGTCCCATTTGTTCACCACAATGACGATGCCTTTGTGGTTGCGTTGTGCCAAGCTGAATATATTCAGGTCTTGTTGTTCCAGTCCTTGGGATGCATCGAGCATCAAGATGCAGACATCGCTGTTCTCTATGGCGCGTACCGATCGGAGCACGGAATAAAATTCCAGGTCTTCGTTTACCTTTTGTTTCTTGCGCAGTCCTGCGGTATCCACAAAGTTAAACTCGAAGCCAAACATATTGTAGTGCGTGTAGATGGAGTCGCGAGTAGTGCCGGCGATGGGGGTTACGATGTTGCGCTCCGTGCCGGTGATGGTGTTGATGAATGAGGACTTGCCCACATTGGGGCGTCCCACCACAGCGATACGCGGCAGGTCGGCAGTGGGGTCGTCATCGCCTGCGTCAAAATCTGCCACCAAGGCATCCAGTAGCTCTCCTGTGCCGCTACCAGTGATGCCGGCAATGGGATAAAGTTCACCGAGACCGAGTGAGTAAAACTCGCTGACACCTACCATTTCTTTGGGAGTGTCGACTTTGTTGACCGCCACAATGATTTTCTTGTTGCAACGACGCAACATCTCGGCCACATCTTCGTCCATCGGAGTGAGTCCTTCGCGCACGTCTACAAGGAACAGGATGACATCGGCTTCGTCGATAGCCAGCTGCACCTGTTTGCGTATTTCCTGCTCAAAGGTGTCATCGCCGCCCATGACGTAGCCGCCGGTGTCAATGACGGAGAATTTCTTCCCGTTCCAGTCGGAATGACCGTATTGTCTGTCTCTTGTCACGCCGCTTGTCTCATCTACGATGGCTTTGCGTTCCTCTATCAGCCGGTTGAAGAGACTTGATTTGCCTACGTTGGGGCGGCCCACTATGGCTACAATGTTTGACATCTTGTTTTGTCTAGTTGTGGTGTTGTTCCCTTATGGGGAGTTTTTATTGTTTTGGCAATGACTATTCTAAGTGTGATGGGTCTTCGTCGACGCTGAGCATCACCATTTCGGGGAGCTTGTATTGGAATACGCCTGAGCAGTTCATGGCGGCATAGTTCTTGAAGATGTAAGCAACTCCATATACCACTTCGCCGTCGGTCAGCGAGCGGGTGTTCTTGCCATAACCCATAATCACGTTCTCGTAGAAGTGTCCCATATAGGTGATGGTGTCGCCGATGTCGGTGGGCTTCTCAATCACCATCATATATCCCTGAGGTGATTCGGGCGATCCGCAGAGTTCACCGCCGATAACGGTGCCTTTGAAATAGAATTCTTCGTATTCCTTCTTGCACGAAGTGGTCATTATCGTAGCGACGGCTACGAGGGCTATTGCCAGTGTACAGATAACTTTTTTCATAGGATTGGGTATTTAATGGTTGGTTAATTTGCACTTACGATGTTTTGTATTTTGCTGTTGCCTATCATGAGGTTGAGGCCCATATACATATTCAGCGAGCGGAAGTCGGTGACGTATATGCTTGACATATAATCTACAAAGAGGTAGAACTGGATGGCTTTGATGGGCGACAGGTTCAACCCCAAGCCGGGATTGAACCAGTCGATGTAGTATCCGTTGTCGATGACGGTGTTGCCGGCTATGACTTCAAGACGGTCAAACAGATTCAATTCGGCCATTGCCGTAGTGCTGCAGCGGAACGGGGTCTCCTGTAAGGCCTTGTTGTATTCGCCGTGGAAGGATACACCGGCACGCAGCAGGCGTAAGACGTTGAACATAGCGCTGGCGTTGATTTTGGTTGGAATGGAGGTGGTAAACGATTCACCCGTTTTCCAGGTGGGCTGGATGTGAGCCGACAGCGTGTCGAAGATGGCTCTGTACTGTGTGGTGTCGAAGCTGCCACCTGCGGCCACGTTAGAAATGTCCATACCGCTAAACTCCACATGGCATTCGCCGCCTGTCGGTGTCAGCTGAAAGGTGTTGGCTTTCCATGTGATTCCCGGACCGATGTCAAGGATGCTCAGTGCCACCTCGTAGAAAGAACCTTTGTAGCGTGCTCCGATGTCCGCACCCACGCCCCAGTTGCTGGGAAGTATGTCGACGCCGCTTATCTTCATGCTGTCGCCTGTCGTATTGAAGCGCAGCAGCGATGAGAATCGGGCTTGATAGTACATATCGGCACGTAGTGTGCTGTAGTCTTCCGAGGTGTAGAGGTCCAGTTTTGTGTCTTGCGGAGTGAGGCAGAGGTATCCGTTGTAGAGCTTGAGGTGGCCGCCGGCCGTGATGTTGCCGAATTTGTGGCCAAATCCTAATGCGTATTCTGTGTATGCCTGCAGCGTGAAGAAGTCGCCGCTTAGGATGTGCATCTTGTTGGCCTCCCCACGGAAGTTATAGTTGCCCTCTGTCAGAAATCTAAGGAGTGTGGTGGGCATGCTCACGCCAAACTCGGTTTTGGCTTGCGAGGAAAATGTAAGGAAGTTGTTGCCGAAACGGACGCCAAAACCGAAGAGACCGAGGTCGGTATTGAGTGCTATGCCTCCGTTCTTGCCCAACGCATCCATAATGTTGTTGAGATTGATGGTGGTGTATTCATCACCCGGTTGGTATTGGATTACGTCGCTGTAGGCCAGCGGCATATTGATGTGTGCGTGCAGTGCGGGCAACGTGACATAGACTTTGTTGTTGCTCGGAAAGAAGGAGGGGTTAATGGTGTTGCCTTGTGGGAGTCGCGACGATCCGTAGAGTAGGGTACCCATCTGGGCGTTGGCGACTGGGGTGGCAGCCAGCAGGATGGCAAGTGCCAGTATCCTGGATCCTTTGTTGGTGGCTATATTGTGTTTCATAGTGTGTCTTGTTCTTGGTGGTTGCTACTATGTTATTCCTTGTCGCGTCCTCCTGAGATGGGGATGGTGATGTCAAACCCTGGATGGAGTACGGCATAGACGCGCACCGAAAGTTTGTCGGTGCCTTTGATGGCTACCACGGCTGTCGGGTCGGCGTTCGTCTGCGAGGTCTTCAACGTGGCAGAGACGTGGATGTTTTTGGCCTCCATCATGGCTCTGAACACCCGCTCGGTCACCATCACGTGCAGGTCTTCTGTGTATGCCGTGTTGGTAATGTACGAGCCGTCGTTATTCGGGTTCAGGCGTATTGTGGCCCCTCGCACGGTCATGGTGTCGTTCTGGAACAGGGGGCACAAGACGTTGCCCAAGCTGTCGGTGAAGGTGGCGGAAAGGGTGTACTCCAGCGGCGTGCCGTTGGTAATGGCCACACCGATGTAGGAGTCGTTAAGTTTAAGGTTCTCCACTTTGAAGTCGGTATTGAGACGATAGTCGATGTCGGCTTCGTAGCCCAGATTCTCGAAATGGATGGACATCGGGATTTCGGCGCCGAGCACGGAAACGACGTCGATGCTGTCTATCTTCAAGCTGTCGCTGATGAAATTCTCGTCGATAGGACCGCCCAGCGAGAGGCCCCAGTCAACCAGGTGGTCTTCATCGATGGCGATGTTGAGTTTGGCGATGTATCTGATACCGGTGGGGCAGATGTTGAGCAGTTCTGTCACATCGGTGTTGTCAAGCAGCGTCACGTTCTGTCCGCTGGGCGACATGATGCCCCCCAAGTCGTATACCGAATCCAGGAAGGGGACACGGGTGCGTGCGCCGTCGCGACCAAAGGCATCGATGTGCAAACTGTCGATGTATATTCTCAATCCGTGGTCGGCAATGGTTTGTGCCGATAATGTGCCGATGCCCTTGGCGTTGGCCTTCAATGTTGCCTTTACTCCGTTGAAGCGGATGTTGTAGTTCTCAATGTCCACGTTGTTGAAAAGGTCGATACCAACGGCACCCGAAACCACATCACTGTAGATGACCACTTCGTTGCCCTTGCTGTTGCCGGAAGGTGAGAGTGTGGCTCTGTTGGGTTTCCACGCATTGCGCGAATTGTGTCGTGCGGAACGGTTGTTGTTGCCGAAAGCGAACACGTTCTCGGAGGTGTCGCGGTACACCACGCTCATTAGGTTCGTGTTTTCGTCGTAAATGAACACACCTTGCTGTACATTCAGCATGGTCAGCATCTCCTTGACGGTGATTTCGGCTGTTCCCAGCGGAACGCCGAGGTTGGGGTCAAAGGTGCCGTGAATCTGCATGGGGTGTTTCAGCCCGTCGAACTCTTTGTCCCATCCGTATTTGGCGCAGGATGTTATCAACCCGAGCATCGCCAGAGCCATTGCTGCAAAAAGTAGTCTTTTTTTCATGGGATTGTTTTTTGCTTTTTATTATTTAATATTTTATTTTTGTGCTAATTATAATAATGCGATGCAAAAGCCGATGGCTTCTACACATGGGCAAAGATAATAATAAAAACTGAATCAGCAAGAAAAACGGCAGATTTTTTGCATCGAGTTATCAACCGTTTTGCTGTCGAGGTGTTAGCGTTCGATGGTCACGTAGCGCAGGTCGAGGGCGTTCATCGCGTTGCTGCTCAATCCAGCGACTCCCTTGTGGGTAAAGTGGAGTATCTGGTCGTAGTAGAGCACCACAATGGGGGCTTCTTGCATCAGTACCGAATCCATCTGTCTGTACATCAACGCACGGCGGCTGTCGTCGGTCTCTTTTTTGGCGCGTTCATACAGCCGGTCGAAAGAGGCGTTTTTGTAGTGGGTGTAGTTGGGTCCCACAGGGGCCTTGTTGGGGCTGTAGAAGAGTGAGAGGTAGTTCTCTGCATCGGGATAGTCGGCTATCCACGAACCTCTAAACCATTGGCTTTTGCCCTGCGCCATTTGTTCGCGGAGTGCGGCAGGTGGATTGACGTCGATTTTGATTTTGATGCCTATAAGGTCAAGTTGCTGCTGAATGTAACGGCACAGGTCGAGATAGGAGCTTGTGGTGGCCAGCATGATGGGTGGTAACCCTTTGCCGTCGGGGTATCCTGCCGCTGCCAGCAGGGCGCGTGCCTTTGCGGGATCGTATTCGTAACCCTCACATCCGCCTCCGGGCAGACCGTTGGGAATGAATCCATTCACTCCGGGCTCGCCCACGCCGTTGCGGAGGTATTTCATCATCTTGCGCCGGTCGAATCCGTAGTTGACGGCTTGCCGTATGCGCTTGTCGCACAACGGGCTGTTCTTGCTCCCGTCCATCAGGAATCCAAGATATTCGGTGTTTAGGAATGGTTGTCCCACCATATCGATGCGGCTGCTGTATTTCTGCTTCAACTGTCCGGTACGGGTCAGTATCTCGTCTTTGTAGCTGGCGTCGAGCGAGTTCATGAAGTCGAGGTTGCCTTTGATGAACTCCAGGAATACCGTCTGTTTGTCCACGATGAACGTTACCGATACCGCATCGAGATAGGGGAGACGTCGGCCCGTTGAATCGCATTCGAAATACTCTGGGTTTCTGCGCATCACGAGCTTTACGCCTTCCTTCCACAACTGTACTTTGAACGGCCCTGTGCCGCAGGGGTGCTTGCGGAAATCGGTTCCGTAGTGCGCTACTACCTCGTGAGGAACCACGCTGCAATATGGCATCGAGAGTAACGACAGGAAGGGGGCGAAGGGCTGCTTGAGACGTATCACGAAGGTGGTGTCGTTGGGCGCAGAGAAATGGTTGCTTTTGTGATTTTTGTAGTCGACATCGTTGAAAATCCACAGCCCCGGCGACGCCACATCGGGGTCGAGGATGCGGTTGAAGCTGTATACAAAATCCCTTGCGACGACGCATCGTGTGGAGTCGGGGGTATGGAAGGCGGCGTCTTTGTGGAAACGCACATCGTCGCGTAGCGTGAATGTGTAGGTTTTCCCGTCGTCGCTCACCGTCCAGCGTTTGGCTATGCAGGGTTGCACCTGCAGGTTTTCGTCCAGTCGTATCAGCCCGTTGTAGAGCTGCGACGAGGTCCAGATATGAGCTTGGTCTTTGGCAAAGGCGGGGTCGAGGGTGGCGATGCCCGCCACCTCGTTGTAGCGGAATATCATCTTTCCCTCCGTGGGGTCGTTTCGGTGGCATGCGGCCATACTGAGTACTACGGCCAAGCAGCAGCCGATGCGGGTGATATGTCTTTGTCTCCTTTGTGGCATTCTGTATAAAGCAGTTTCTTAGTGTGTTATGAGCTTGTGAACCACGCGGCGTGCGTTGTCGATGATTTCCTGTTCGCCGTCCACATGGCGGTGGCGCATCACCACGCGTCCGTTGCAGATGACGGTGTCCACGCAGTCGCCGTGCGACGCATAGACGAGGTTAGAGGTGGTGTTGTTGTCGGGTACGAAAGCGATGTTGTCCAAATCCACCAGCATAATGTCGGCCAGCCGTCTGGGGGCAATCTCGCCTGCGTCGATGCCCAGAGCCGCAAAACCGTTGCGCGAGGCCACTTGCAGCACCTCCTTTGTGGGCAACGCCGTCGGGTCGAGCCGCCATCCTTTCTGTAGCAAGCTCATCACCTTCATCGCCTCGATGATGTCCAGGTTGTTGCTCGACGAGCAGCCGTCCGTGCCGAGGCACACGTTGGCGCCCGCGTCGCGCAGCTCGTTGTATCGGAAAGCGTGTCCCGAAGCCAGTTTCAGGTTTGAGTTGGGGTTGTGCACCACCGTGCAGCGGTGTTCTCCGAGCATGCGCACCTCCTCGTCGTCCAACCACACGCCGTGAGCCACGATAGTGTTTTCGGCCAGCACTCCCAAGCTCTCCAGATAGCGTACCGGAGTGGCTCCGAAATCCTTTGCCGAGTTGTTGCATTCGGTTGGCGATTCGGCAGCATGGATATGGCAGGGAAAGCCGTGTTCGCGGGCAAAGTCGGCTGCCCAGTTGAGCGATGCGCCGCTCACCGTATACACAGCGTGGGGGGCGATAGCGTAGCCGATGAGGTCCGACGACGGCTCGCGGGCGATATCCTTCTCGAAGTTGCGGCAGTCAATCTTCACCTGCTCGGCCTTGCGGGGGTCGAACTGATCGAAGAACGTTAGTGCCACCGTGGCGCGGATGCCCATCTTACGGGCGGCGCGCGCCGTCTCGAATTGGTAGAAGTACATATCGTTGAAGCACGTGGTGCCGCTCTTGATCATCTCCAGACACGCCAGCCGCGAGCCCCAGTAGACGATTTCAGCGTCCAGATTTTGCTCGTTGGGCCATATCTTCTCTTGCAGCCATTGTTCCAGAGGCAGGTCGTCGCCGTAGCCGCGAAACAAGCTCATCGCCGCATGGGTGTGCATGTTGGTGAGCGAAGGAAAAGCCGCCAGGCGGCTGCCGTCGATGATGTCGCAGCCGTCGAGTGTTTTTTCGGTGTTTTTTCCCGCAGGCGTCACGCTCTCGATGCGGTTGCCGCAGATGACGATATCGCGGCGTTCTCCGTCGACGAGCACGTTTTGTATTGCAATATTAGCCATGATGATTGTTGCTGATTATAACTGCAAAAATATGCTTTTATATTGATGTGGCGTCCCTACCCGCAGAAAATGATATTAATATTGTATTTTAATATATTGTATATTAATTGTGTATTCTGTTTGTAAGTTTTTCTTTCGATCCCCGTTTTGTGAGTACCGACGGCATTGTTTTGCGAGTACCGCGGCATGCAGGATGTTTTCTGTGCTTTCTACCATTTCGGAGGGTGTCAATTTGGAGACAAACAATTCATGGAAAATTCGCGGCAATCCGTGTGAAAAACAAAAGTTGTTTCGCTGCAATTCGTTTGAGAAACAGATATGTTGCAGTATTCGTTGTGTTTGTCTGCAAAAGAAATCGTATCTTTGCATTTGCATTCGAAAACGACGAAACCATGAGAGACATGATTGCCTTCTGCGGCTTGGATTGCGAGGTGTGTGATGCTTATATCGCCAAGAAAAACGACGACCAGGCGCTCCGCGAGAAGACCGCCCGGTTGTGGTCTGAACTGAACCACGCCACTATCCTGCCGTCACAAATCAACTGCGATGGTTGTCGCGTGGAAGGTGTGAAGACCGTCTTTTGCGCCACCATGTGCCAGATTCGCCGCTGCGCCATGCGGCATCGTGTGTCCACCTGTGGCGACTGTGCCGAGATGGAAAATTGCCCCACCGTGGGTGCCCTCCACGCCAACCGTCCCGATGCCCGCAAGAATCTGCTAGAAAAATAGGAAAATCACCCGCAAAGTGCGAGTGCTTTCCCCAGCGACAGATGAGGTCTTTTAGTTATAGTTTATCTCTTACCGAGGTTGCCACCGTTGCCGCTACCGTTGACTATAGAAAAAGTTAAAAAATGACGAGCAATTGGCGCTTTGGAATTTAACATTTTCTAACTCTGATGTAACTCTGACATAACTCTAACTTAGGGCTAACATAACTCTAAGGTGACACAAAAGGAGGTTTGAATGGGATTTTTGGAAATGTACTTTATGTTTAAATCAATAATTTATAAAGATTGTGGTAGTAAAATGTAGGCAAAATTGATAATGTTAAAATTTAACATTTAATTTTAAATTTTAGTTGCATGTATTGAGTGCTTCTCTTTATCGGTTGCGGGTAGTGTGGTGAGAAATTCCTTTCTGCTGTTCGCAAAATAATTCGTATCTTTGCATATTGCTATCTATGCAAACGGTACGTTATGGCAGAGAATAAAAACGATATTATTCAAGAGGTTACCAACGAAGACTACAAGTGGGGTTTCGTTACGGATATTGAAACCGAGACAATCCCAAAGGGATTGAACGAGGATGTGGTGCGTCTTATCTCCAAGAAGAAAGGCGAGCCGGAGTGGCTTTTGGAATTCCGTCTGAAAGCGTTCAGGCGCTGGATGGAGATGGAAGAGCCCAACTGGGGACACCTGCACTACGATCCGGTTGACTACCAGGATGTCATCTATTATGCGGCACCCAAGCAGCAGGAGAAAAAGAAGTCGCTTGACGAGGTTGACCCCGAATTGCTGGAAACTTTCAACAAATTGGGCATATCCCTCAATGAGCAGAAGGCATTGACCGGTGTGGCTTACGATGCTATCATGGATAGTGTGTCGGTGAAGACGACCTCGTCCGAACTGTTGGCCAAGAAGGGTATCCTGTTCTGTCCCATCAGCGAGGCGGTGCAGAAATATCCTGAATTGGTGAAACAATATCTGGGCAGCGTGGTGCCGCCGAGCGACAATTTCTTCGCCGCACTCAATTCGGCAGTCTTCAGCGACGGATCTTTCTGTTATATTCCCAAGGGCGTGCGCTGTCCGATAGAGCTTTCTTCCTATTTCCGCATCAATGCGGCTAAGACGGGGCAGTTTGAACGTACCCTTATCGTTGCCGACGAAGGGGCTTATGTGAGTTATATGGAGGGATGCACGGCTTCGCAGCGTGATGAAAACCAGCTTCATGCTGCTATTGTCGAAATTGTGGCGATGAAAGATGCCGAGGTTAAGTACAGCACCGTGCAGAACTGGTATCCAGGCGACAAGAATGGCAAAGGCGGCATATACAATCTGGTCACCAAACGAGGCATCTGCAAAGGGTCACATTCCAAGATTTTGTGGACCCAGGTGGAAACGGGGTCGGCCGTCACATGGAAGTATCCAAGCTGTATCTTGCAGGGCGACGACTCCACGGCCGAGTTCTATTCGGTGGCTGTGACCAACAACTACCAGCAGGCCGATACGGGCACGAAGATGATACACATCGGCAAGAACACTCACAGCACCATCATGTCGAAAGGTATCTCGGCCGGCCATAGCCACAACTCCTATAGGGGGTTGGTGAAGATTAACCGTGGCGCGGAGAATGCCCGCAACTATTCGCAATGCGACTCGCTGCTTTTGGGCGACACCTGTGGTGCCCATACTTGGCCCTACATCAACGCCAACAATAGTTCGGCCATACTGGAGCATGAGGCCACAACGAGCAAGATTTCCGAGGAACAACTGTTTTACTGCCAGCAGCGTGGCATCAGTCCTGAGAATGCCGTTGGGCTTATCGTCAACGGATATGCAAAGGATGTCCTGAAGAAACTTCCGATGGAGTTTGCTGTTGAGGCGCAGAAACTATTGTCAATATCATTGGAAGGAAGCGTAGGATGAAAAAACTCAGCATGGAGGAACTTCATCGTCTCAGCGTCGACGAATTCAAGCAGGTGGAGAAGCTGCCGTTGACGGTGGTGCTCGACAATGTGCGTTCGCTGAACAATATAGGGTCGGTGTTTCGCACCAGCGACGCTTTCCGTGTGGAGAAAATCTGTCTGTGCGGCATCACGGCAATGCCGCCGCATCGGGACATACACAAAACGGCTCTCGGCGCGGAGAACGCTGTAGAATGGGCTTATTTTGGGGAGACGACCGACTGTGTGCAGATGCTCAAAGAGCAAGGATGCCAGGTGTATGCGGTGGAGCAGGTGGACGATAGTGTGATGCTGGACACCTTCCATGCATCCAAGAAGCGTACAGCGATAGTGTTTGGCAACGAATTGGATGGGGTAGGGGACGATGTGCTGCCGCTGTGCGACGGGTGTATCGAGATTCCTCAGTTCGGCACCAAACACTCGCTCAATATCAGCATCGCGGCAGGCATTCTGATATGGGAGATGTGGAAACAACTGAAATAACAGCATAAATGAACCAGGAAGAGATAGAGCAGCGGGTGGCAGTGGCACGTAAGTTGCACCAGACGAGATACAACTGTGCCCAATCAGTGGCGTTGGCCTACAAGGATATGTTGCCTGTGGACGAAGAGACCTTGGCGCAGATGATGATGCCTTTCGGCGGCGGCATTGCCCGATTGAGGGAGGTGTGCGGATGTGTGAGCGCGATGACCTTGGTGGCGTCGCATATTGAGCCCGAGCCGCGGGCCAACACCATGTTGGTGCAGTCGTTGGCAGCTGCTTTCAAGCAGGCCAACGGCGACATCGTCTGCCGTCGTCTGCTGGGACTCGACGGTCCCTTGCCCAACGGGCTGACCAAGAAACCCTGCACAGAGTATGTCGCTTGCGCTGCCCGTCTGTTGGGCGAAGCAATTGCAGCAAAAAACACAAAATCATGATAAAAGACAAGAAAGACATTGGAATACAGGTTGTCGAAGACAGCGGCAACGTGGCAGGCCGCATCGAGAAGAACCACATACTCACCCCCGGCGAGATGGGTGGACGGGCCCACATGTTTGCCCGTATCGACATACCGGCGGGCAGCATGATAAAAGACCACGCCCACGTCGACGATGCAGAGGCTTATTACATCTTGGAAGGCGATCTCACCGTGACCGACAACCAGGAGACGCGCGTGCTCCATCCGGGCGACGTGATGTTCACCGCCGACGGAAACCATCATAGCATAGCCAACCGCACCGACAAGCCAGGGTCTTTCCTGGCTATAATATTTAAATAGTATAGTTGTGACCCGTAAGCGCAAAATCATCAACGACCCGGTCTACGACGGGTTCTTGAGCATAGACGACCCTGTAATTCTCGCAGTGATAGAGCACCCGTGGTTTCAGCGGCAGCGTCGCATCAAGCAGTTGGGGCTCACCTATCTTGTATACCCCGGAGCCATGCATACTCGCTTCAGCCACATGTTGGGTGCGCTGAACCTGATGGGTAGGGCTTTGGAGGTGCTGCGGATGAAAGGGGTGGAGATAACCGACGAGGAGTGCCGCGGAGCCAAGCTGGCTATCCTGCTGCATGACATTGGTCATGGTCCTTTCTCGCACACCAGCGAGCGGGTGCTCGTGGACGTGCCTCACGAGAAGATTACCCTCATGATGATGGAGCGGATGAACCGCGAATCAGAGCTGCAGGGTATGCTGGATACCGCTATTGCCATATTTACAAACACATATCACAAGCATTTTCTCCATCAGCTCGTCAGCAGTCAGCTCGACATGGACCGTCTCGACTATCTGGGGCGCGACTCGTTCTTCACGGGAGTGAGCGAAGGTATTGTAGGTACCGACCGCATCATCAGTATGTTGAACGTGCATCGCGGACGGAGTGATGCAGAGCAGGATGTGTTGGTAATCGACGAGAAAGGAATCTACAGCGTGGAGAAGTTCATCATCAGTCGACGGCTGATGTACTGGCAGGTCTACATGCACAAGACCGTCATCGCCGCCGACCAGCTGCTGCTCAGCATCCTGCGCAGGGCCAGGGGGCTTGACCCCACGGTGTTCCACTTCGACCCCTCGTCGCCCGACTTCATCGACCGCTTTGCCGAAGTGGATGACGACGATATCATGGTGGCCGTGAAACGATGGCAGCATAGCGACGATGAGATACTCTGCACACTCTGTCGCAACATGGTCAATCGCCGTCTGCCTGCTATCCGTGTTAGCAATGAGCCGTTTACAGATGAGGACGGCCTGCTCAAAGGGCAGGGTAGGAAGCTGACGCCGTACTACGAGGGTACGGGACGCCTGCGCAACCGTTCCTACGACTTCAATGACCAAGAAATTAGAGTTCTCTACAAGGATGGGCGCTGTTTGCCCATCAGCGAGGCAAGCGACCAACTTGACCGTCATTTTCTTGAAAAACAGGTGACAAAGTATTACTATTACCACCCGAAATAGGTCGATTTTTTGTCATGTGAAGAAATGTTTGTATTTTTGCAAATTTAAATGGACAAGCAGTTGTATATCATATCGGGATGTAACGGGGCTGGAAAGACAACGGCATCGTATACCGTCTTGCCGGAGATTCTCGACTGCCGCGAGTTCGTCAATGCCGACGAGATAGCGCGCGGATTGTCTCCGTTCAACCCTCGCAATGTGACCGTTGAGGCGGGGCGACTGATGTTGCAGCGCATCAACGAACTGCTTGCCAAAGAGGAGACATTCGCTGTCGAGACCACCTTGACTACCAAGTCGTATGTCAAACTTGTCCGTCAGGCCCAGCAAAAGGGGTACACGGTGACGTTGGTATACTTCTGGTTGCGCAACCCCGAACTGGCGTTGCAGCGGGTGTCGGAGCGGGTGGCCAACGGAGGACACGACATCCCCGTGGCGACTACCAAACGCCGCTATTTTGCGGGGATAAAGAATCTGTTCAATCTGTTCGCCCCCATAGTGGACTGCTGGGTGGTGTACGACAACAGCGTCACGCCGCGATTGCCGATAGCGCGTGGAGGCCATCAGGTGCCCACCACCATAATAAACGAAGAATTGTTCAATCAATTAAAAGCATATGTCAGATAAAGAAATAACGGAATTCAGCGAGAAGTTACAGCAAGGCCTTGATATGGCCGAGCGTAAAATGCTTGAAGAGAAAGCCCTTCACGACCAGGACATCATAGTCTGTGCCGACGACGGCTCCATCCAGCGCATCCCCGCCAAAGAGGCCATGTCCTCTCTCTCTGAGTGAATGTACTTTTTTAGCGACAATAAAACGAATAAGTATATGTAGAAAGATAAAGAGAAATTACATATTTTGAGCTGACGCTCTTGTTTCCCCTAGTGTAAACGTCTGGAAAACGATACTAATGCGTGGGAATAAGAAGACGGAAGTTCACGCTTTGGGCGTGATTCCTTTTCCCTTATTTACGCAAAGGTATTCCAGACACCGACACTAGAAATAAGGTGGATAATTAAGAGGATTTGCGCCTTTTTTATATTCTTGAAACTTTAGTGTTTGGCTCACAACAATAAGCAGGGAAGCCGAAAACTGCGTTTTAGAGTAGGTTTGTTTTAATTATTTAATTATGAGGAGTATTTACATTTTCTTTGTTGCATTGGCAATGGTGTTGCTCACATCGTGTGCCCAGACCTATCAATATTGTCAAATTTGCGAAACAAAACCAGTTGGTGGTGATGTGATTGTAAAACAAGAAAAAGGAGAATTCCAATACGAGAATCCTCAATGCATTATCACTTACAACTTTTGGTCGAATGGAGGATCTGCAGATTTTGAATTTTACAACAAGACTGACGACATTATTTATATTGACCTTGCCAAGTCGTTCTATGTAAAGAATGATGTTGCCCACGACCTTTACGGGGGTCGCCAATGGACGCAGGGATCATCAGTGGGGATTGTATCATCTGTTGAATATGATTATGGTGGATTTCGTTCTGATGGAGTTATTCTTCCGAATACTATTTTGACTGCCAATGTTGCAGGAATTAGTACCACTACTGTTAATGAAAAACAAATTATCGCAATACCATCCCATGCGAAGAAGTTTTTTAAAACATATCAAATTACAGGAGATCCGATGATTTCGTGTGATTTGCAGCGTTATCCCTCTCGTACGGCAAGGCAAGACTTCTCATCGGAGAACTCTCCGTATCGTTTTTCGGATGTTATTACATATACTATAGGCGATAACACAACGCCTGTTACTATTACTAATGAATTCTATGTGTCAGCTGTTGCAAATTACGCAGAGCCAGAGATTATCGTGATGAAGCAGAGGAAAGAAGTTTGTGAGAACATGCGAGATGCGAATTATGTGGCTCCAGAAAGAAAGTTGTATGATAAAGTTATACGTGACAGTGTTTGTGATGTGTCTACTTCCTTCTATAATCTCTATGAGAGCACTACTGAGAAACATCTCTACAAAGACGATAAAAAAAGAACATATACCTATGACTATGATTATGATGCATATGTTGAATCAAACCCGGGAGGAAACATAAGCCCTCTAATGGCAGGGCTGTATGCAATTGCTGTTGGAGCAATGTTGCTTGTGGCATTTTTTGTGAGCGATAGCATATTTTAAATGAGATTTATCATTATAGTCAGTTATTATACATAAAACATAAGAATCAAATAAGTATTAAATAAGTATCAGATAAGAATTAGATAAGAGTTGAATAAGAATTAGACAAGACCTGGACAAGAGTTGGAGGCATGGCAAACCCAAGGAAACTCCCAAGATACCTCATAGAAAATACAAGGTAGAGGACAACTGATCCCCAAACGGGTAAAACAATACACGCACAAGAAACTGCGCAGCGCGTACCTGAGTGTCAGGCGCAACATGCCGCTCCTGTTCATCTCAAACCATACGGCTTAGAATATCGACTTCTTGATTTTCTCGACAATCTGGTTGAAATAATGCTGCTTTATGCGGCTGATTTTACGCACCACATCGCGCTCGATGTTGCCCATCAGCAACTGGCACTTCACATAGCTCTTCTTGTTCATAGGTTTGGTTAGCATCTCGTCGCTGAGGGCGAATGTGTACTGCGGGTTGTAGTCTTTTGACGAAATCATGCAGAGGTAGATGTAGCCCTCGTTCTCCTGCAGTTCGTTGTTTGAGACAATCAATGCTGGATGGGGTTTGAAAGTGCCGTCGGGAAACATGAAGTTCACCTCGACGACGTCGCGCTGTTCGTACTTCATAAGGATTTAGATTTCGTTTTTTTCCAGCCAGCGGGCGGTGTTCATCTTCGAGGTATAGAGGAACGCCTCGCGCTCCTCTTCGGCCGTCCATTCGTGGTTGGCCGTCTTGGATTGTTCTGTGGAAATATGGAACACGTCGCCGAGCGAGCGTATCAGCGCCACCACGTTCTGCGCCACTTTGCTCCGCCCATCGTAGGATATTGTCATTGTTGCCATGGTTCTTCGCTATATTTGATTTATTATTCGGTGCTCAGTTCCCCTTACGGGGTTCTATTGTTTTAATCGTTTCTGCCATTGTAACGTCATTTCCATTTTTTTATTGCCCCAAGCAGGAAAACACTTTTTAAATGAGATTTATCATTATAGTCAGTTATCACACATAAGAGGAACATAAGAATCAAATAAGTATTGGATAAGTATCAGATAAGAATTAGATAAGAGTTGAATAAGAATTAGACAAGACCTGGACAAGGGTTGGAAGCAAGGCAAACCCAAGGCAAACCCAAGGAAAACCCAGGGTAAACCCAAGGTAAATCCAAGGAAAACCCAAAGAAACCCAATCGAACCCCCAAAGAAACCCCAAAGAAGACCCAATGCAGAGGCAAGGGAAACGGAAGGTGGAAGAAGAGTGAAGGTAATGTAAAGCGAGGGCAGTTCCTGTTGGGGTGCGGTTGAGCAACAGTGGGTTGCCGCAGTTCCTTCTCGACAAGACATCTTTTAGTATCATGCAGCCAAGCTTTCGGCTGCATTTTCTCTTTGTCGGACATAATGTTTTGGCCGTTTTGGCGTTAGTTAGGGCAAAACGACTGAAATATGCGAGTACACTTTATTGCCATCGGCGGTTCTGCCATGCACAACCTTGCCATTGCCCTCTGTCAGAAGGGCGTCACCGTCACGGGGAGTGACGACGAGATTTTCGACCCTGCCCGCGGACGGCTGGAACACTACGGGCTGCTGCCCAAGGAGGAGGGCTGGCATCCGGAGCGCATCACGTCCGACCTCGACGCCGTGGTGCTGGGCATGCATGCCCGCATCGACAATCCGGAGCTGTTGAGAGCACAGGAGTTGGGACTGAAGATTTACAGCTACCCCGAATACCTCTACGAGCAGTCGAAGGACAAACAGCGCATCGTGGTGGGCGGTTCGCACGGCAAGACCACGACCACGGCCATGATACTGCACGTGCTGGCGCACTGCGGCATAGAGGCCGACTACATGGTGGGAGCCCAGTTGAAGGGCTTTGACGTCATGGTGCGGCTGAGCGAGACGGCCAAGGTGATGGTCATCGAGGGCGACGAGTATCTGACTTCGCCCATCGACCGCCGCCCCAAGTTCCACCTCTACAAGCCCGACGTGGCTATCATCACAGGCATCGAGTGGGACCATATCAATGTCTTTCCGACCTTTGACATCTACCGCGACCAATTCGCCCAGTTCATTAACCTCATTGAGCCGAAAGGCACGCTCATCTACTGCGACGAGGACAAGGAGGTGCACCGCGTTGCGGTGGAGAACCGGCGCTCGGACATACAGAAGCTTCCGTATGTCTGCCCCGAGCACCGCGTGGAGAATGGCATCACCTACATCGGCAACACGGCGTTGCAGGTGTTCGGCCACCATAACCTCTTAAATCTCACTGCCGCACGGTTGGCTTGCCGACAGGTGGGGGTGACCGACGCGCAGTTTGACGAGGCCATCGGCACTTTCGGAGGCGCCAGCAAACGCTTGGAACTGGTGAAGAAGAGCGAAGACGGAGCTGCAGGCCATTCCGGCTGCGCCGTCTACAAGGACTTCGCACATGCACCCTCGAAGCTTCGCGCTACCATCAACGCCATGCGCGAGCAGTATCCCAACCGTAAGCTGGTGGCCTGCATGGAGCTGCACACCTTCAGCTCGCTGACGCAGGAGTTCCTGCAGCAGTACAGGGGCACGATGGACAAGGCCGACGTGCGCTTTGTCTACTACAGCCAGCACGCCCTGCAGCTCAAGAAACTGCCCGACCTCCATCCCGACGAGGTGCGCAAGGCCTTCGGGGGCGACGTGGAGGTGTTCACCGACAGCAAGAAGATGGTCGCCGAGTTGAAAGCGATGGACTGGCACAACGCCAACCTGCTGATGATGAGCAGCGGCAACTTCGACGGCATCGACTTCAACCAACTGGCCGACGCATTGATATAACGCCCCTCTTATCCATGTCAGCACCCCAAAATAAGGTCATACACTTCCGCCACAAACATCGTAACAGGACCATATTGCAGACGTTCTATCTGAATATGGTCTGGTGGGTGGTTGGCATGATGGCGATTAGTGTGGTGTTCTTCTATATTATTATGGAAGGCGACAAAAACGCCATGCTTGTCAACTGGGGAGGACTCCTGTGGGGAGGACTTGTGGCGGTTCTTTTGACGACAATCACCTTATTGGTTGAGAAAGGCAGCTTGGTGGAGTCGATGGACTTCGACTTTGAACAACGCGAGATAAGGGTGGTCCATTACCGGCTCCCGAACAAAAGATGCCAGCGGACAATCCCTTTCGACGCTCTCCGTTGGCGTTGGGTACAGCCCAGAGACCTCCTGGCCCACAGGTTATGTTATTTGAGGATAACGCCCAAAGAGGGCAAGAAGCTATGCATTACATGTGACCACTTAGGATGGAACTGCGTCAATGAAATCATGGATGCGTTGCAGTGTATAGTGGAGAGCGATGTAGGCGCCACTGCGCTTTAGGGGCGCACCTCCATGTCGCTCGGCATGGAGTCAATCAGCGTCATGGGCGACTGCGGACCGCAGAGCATATCGTGATGCTGCGGGTTCGACGTGCGGCATCCCTTGACGTGCACCTCCCTGATATGGGCGGTTCCGGCGGTGGGGTCCATCCCCGTCTCGTACGCCACGTCGAAACTCATCGTGTTCCCCATGCTGTCGGCAAAGAAGTAGGTGTCGACGTAGTAGTATTCCAGCGGCATCCATCCCGTGTAGTTGGGGTCGTAGGGCTCCGCAGTGCCCGCGTGTGTGGGTTTGTTGAACCTCTCGTGTTTCTGCTCCGTGAGGGAATAGCCCATCTGCCCGATGCGCGAGGTGACCTCCTGGAGGGTCTCGCGGTAGGTGTCGGCAGAAGTGACATGGATGGGGCTGACGCATCCCGAAAAGGCGGCACCGGTCAGCAGGACAGCGGTAAGGCGTTTGATGGACAACATATATTATCGGTTTGAAAACTCATGCAAAGATATGCTTTTTCGGTGACGTGGCAAAATTAAATTTCCCCATGCCGCAGAAAAGGCGTATCTTTGCACTCCGAAAAACAAGAGAACTATGGCACAATTTGAGACAGGCGACAAGGTGAAGTTCCTCAACTCCGTGGGAGGAGGAATCGTCAAGAGGGTACAGGACGGCATGGTCTACGTCGAGGACGAAACGGGCTTCGACATGCCTTTTGCCCCCAGCGAGCTTATCCGCATGGCCGACCAGGGCAAGGTGGGGCAGGTGTTCAACGACACCTCCATCGGTCAGCACTCCAGTCAGCGCACCACCCAGCGCAGCGCACCGTCCACGGCGGACAAGACGGGCGACGGCTACCCCAGCCAGCTGGAACTCATGGAGGAGAACCGCCGCCTCCGCTCGCAGAACGCCAACATGCAGGACCAAATCAAGCAGTTGAAGTCGCAAATCCTGAGCTTGCAGCGCACCATCGCGCGCATCTCGTGAATGAACAATCAACTTCTAAACCTCAGCGCTATGGATCAAGAACCCAAATTCACAATTTTTACGGAATTGACCGAGGCGGACTATGTGCGATTCAATCGCTTCAACATCAAACGTAAGCGCCCCCCAGGAAAGACTATTACCGTTCTTGTGATGGACGCAGCGTTGTGGTATATGTTTGCCTACATTGCCGACCTGTTCCCGACACTCGGTATATTGTTCACCATCCTCACGTTCTACTGGATATGGATGTATGCGAAAGGCGTGGACAAACAAGCAGTGAAGTTTTTCTACGAGAACAAGATGGGAGGAAAAGCGGAGGTACGCTTCTTCGACGACACGATTGAAATGGTTGGCGACACAATCCGCATGGTATGGCAGTACAAGGAACTCAAGGAAATCATCGCGACGGAGAGCGACGTGTACATCAAGTACACCCCTCTTGTTACGCTATGCATCAAGAAGACCGAATGCCCCGAGGGCTTCTTGGAGTTCGTGGACGAGCTGAAGCAGCAATGTGGCACGCAGATTCAATCCGCTGAGAACATGTAATATGATTATGGAACTTCCCGCGCATCACCGTAGGCATCGCGGCCCATGGCGGCATCCGTCGGGATGTATCCCATGGGGTACGGCTGCGCACACCATGGTGTGTGCGCAAATAGACCATGGTGTATTTACGAATAGACCATGGTGTATTTACAAATAGACCATGGTGTATTTACAAATAGACCATGGTGTGCGCGCATATACATATGTGGGAAACATCAAAAACACATGGAGAAACGTCATGAATGGGGTGCTGTGTTTTTTCAAGAAGGCCGCGGGCAATAATCACTGGCTTTTGACGTTAGGAAAAATGATATGAAGAAAATAATCCTGACACTCGCCGTGCTCTGCTGCATCGGACTGATGGCTGGCTGCACCGACGTGCCACCAAAAGACACTCCCACCGACACGGGACTATTCCCCTACGACATGTTCCTATTTGTAGAACATGAGCCGGAGTTCTATGGCGACACTGATTCGCTGTATGCCTTTCTGAACAAGAATGTCAGCTATCCCAAAGAAGCCATCGAAAAGAAGATTGAAGGAACTGTGTTCGTCAGGTTCGTGGTTGAGAGGAATGGCAGCATAACAAACGCCCAAGTTATGCGAGACATTGTTTACGGCAGCGAGGAAGCCGACAGTTTGGCGATAGAACTTGGTTGTGGTGCCGAGGTTCTCCGCTTGGTAAGCATGATGCCCAAATGGAAGCCCGCAGTACATTACGGTGATACAGTTCGCTACCAATACAATCTGCCTGTCAAATTCTCTTTGAAAGACGGGATAGTTCCCCCATCTCCTAACCGTAAAATATAACGAATATGGAACAACGCAACCAAATCCCCGTCATCCGCGTCACTAGGAAAACAATCCTGACGCTCGTCGCGCTCTACTGCATCGGACTGATGACCGAATGTAAGAGCGTAAACTCTGATCCACCAGAGAATGGGATTGAAGAGGCATCTGCTGATTCCTTGGCATGGGATGCGATATATTCATATAGTGATAGCGCCTGTCACTTCCTCAAGGTACGAACCGTGGATGATACGCTGTTCTATGACTACTCGATAGCCATGGATGATATGTTGAATCCAGTGTGTTTTGTGGGACAGGCCATATTGAAAGACGGCGACAGCGAGATTGACGAGGATGAGAACGGCGTTGCATACCAAGTGGATGAATATGTATCCGTCGGCAGGGAATATCTCGCATTCCGTTTTGATGCTGATTCCCATAAAAGAGTGAGAATAGTAATGGATGACGAGACGGTCGCCAAGTGTAATGTCACTATGCCAATAATCCTGTTTCCGCATGAAATTATAACTCCATGAAGTAACTATAAAACGAAACCAATGAGCAGACAAATCAAGATAGGCAATCTGACGTTGGGCGGGGGAGCTCCCGTCCGCGTGCAGAGCATGACAAACACCGACACGATGGACACCCGCGCCACCGTGGATCAGGTGCTGAGAATGGTAGATGCGGGATGCGAGCTGGTAAGGATTACCGCCCCCGACGTGAAAGCCGCCGAGAACCTCGGCCGCATCAAGGAGGAACTGCTCCGTCGCGGCTGCGAGGTGCCGCTGGTGGCCGATATCCACTTCAACCCCAAGGCCGCCGAGGTGGCCGCCACGCTGGTGGAGAAGGTGCGCGTCAACCCCGGCAACTACGTGGACAGAGGCCTCACCCCCAGCTCCTCTCAGCTTGGAGAGGGGAGTGAAGCGTATGAGCGGGCGTATCGGGAGACGATAGAAAGAATAGGGGAGAGGATGTCCACGCTGATAGATATTTGCAAGCGTCACCACACGGCGATGCGCATCGGCACCAACCACGGCTCGCTGTCGGAGCGCATCATGAGCCGCTACGGCAACACGCCGGAGGGTATGGCGCAGTCGGCCATCGAGTTCGCCGAGGTCTGCCGCCAGCAGGATTTCCATGACTTGGTATTCTCCATGAAGGCCTCCAATGTGAAGGTGATGGTCGACAGCACACGCCTTTTCGTCCAGAAGATGCACGCCTTAGGTGTGGACTACCCGATACACCTGGGCGTCACCGAGGCGGGCGACGGCATGCAGGGCCGCCTCAAGAGTGCCGCCGGCATCGGTGCGCTGCTGCTTGACGGCATCGGCGACACGGTGCGCGTCTCGCTCACCGAGGATCCTGTGGCGGAGATGCCTGTGGCTTACGACATCCTGCAGGCCGTCGGCGCCCGCATTACCAAGGCCGAGTTCATCGCCTGTCCCTCTTGTGGACGCACGCAGTACGACATACAGGAGGCGTTGCAGCGCATCAAGGCACGCACATCGCACCTGAAGGGAATCAAGATAGGTGTGATGGGCTGCATCGTCAATGGCCCCGGCGAGATGGCCGATGCCGACTACGGCTACGTGGGCAGCGGAGCCGGAAAGATTACCTTGTATAAAGGTCGCGAAGTGGTGCGTCGCAATGTCGACCAAGCCGATGCTGTCGAGGAGCTTGTCAACCTCATCAAAGCCAACGGCGACTGGGTGGACGCGTAGCCCTCGCTATTGTAGCGCTATCGTTATTTGACCGAAGTCGAAGTGCGTACGCCGGTTGAAGTGCTGGTGCTGCCGCTTCCGCTGTTGTTGTTGGAGGTGGAGCCGGTCTTTTTCTCCAGCGTGATGTATTTGGGCGACTGGACAACGGTGCCCGCCACGTTAACAGAAGGCTTGATTTTAATGGCCACTTTGCTTGAAGTGCCGTCGTTGGAGAAGCTGTTGACAAACTTCTTGAGCGACTCGATGCCGTCTTTGGAGAACATGCTGTAGATGTCGGCGTTGACAGACAGAGGCACCGCGGTGGTATTGTTGGGGGTGATGTTATAGGTTTTGTTGCTGTTGCCGTTGGCGAACTGAGTGCCGTCAATCTCACATATCCAGTCCATGGCGGTCAGCGAGGCCTGTTGTGTCGTGGGGTTGGTCACGTTGACGTTGACATCCATGGAGAGCGGCACCTTCTTGCTGAGCAGAGCGGCCGAGAGTTTGACGACATCGGTGGCCGTGATGTTGCCGTTGCAGGCGTTCTTCACATTGACGCCGGCAATATAGACGTTGCTCACATTCTTGAGGTCATAGGTGCAGTTGGCCAGGTTGGCCACGCTGGAGAGGTCGGAGAGAATGCCCGTCAGGATTTCGCAGGAGGTGAGCGAAGCCGAGAGCAGCGCGACGGCGAGGAACAGACGTAAGAAATGCTTTTTCATAGTTGTATGATTCTGTTATGTTTCTATTGATAATGTTGTTTGTTTCACGAGTCGGTGAGTTTGCAAAGGTACAAAAAAAACCGCAACGGCAAGAACCTGAAGTAAGATTTCAATAATTTAGCACGACATTTGCGTGGCCGGCACGATAGAGAAAACTCATCAATATAATCAAAACTGTTTCAAAATACCATCTCCCAATCGGGCCGAAGAACGACCCGATTAAACAGTGTTGTTCAATGTGTTTGAAACGTTAAATTTTAACAATTGGTGATTTTTGCTTATAGTATTGATTGTCAATATAATAAGTACCCTATTAGTTACTTGCTAGTAACTTGCTAGTAACTTGACAGTAACTTGACAGTAACTTGTCAGTAACAAAAAATAGGCGTTTTTGAGCCCGAAATGTTAAAAACATACGCCATTAGCCCTATGCCGTTTAACATTATCCCCATGAGCTGTGCGAGTCCTTGGGTGGTCATCTCGTAGGGGCTATATTCCCGTCTTGACGGTGGTGGAGTTTGTCTGTGCGGAGGAATTCATGAAAGACTTTTCAAGAATAATTGTCCCCAATATTGACTTTTTTCGTACCTTTGTAAATTCAATCGTCCGTTTATTATTAATAAAACTATATATAATCAAATCGTTATGCAAGACAACAAGTCAACAGACACCGCCGTTTCTGCTGCTTTGGGCGGCGAAAAACAGCTCAACTTCCTTGAAGAGATTATTGAACAGGGACTGAACGAAGGAACCTACAAGAGCATTCTCACCCGCTTCCCCCCCGAACCCAACGGCTATCTGCATATCGGTCACGCCAAGAGTATCTGCATTAATTTCGGCCTTGCCCAGAAGTATGGCGGCAAGACAAACCTGCGTTTTGACGACACCAACCCCGTGAAGGAGGACACCGAATATGTCGACGCCATCCAGGAAGACATCAAGTGGTTGGGGTTCCGCTGGGCCGGAGTCCACTATGCATCCGACTATTTCGACCAGCTCTACATGTGGGCACAGGAGCTTATCCGCAAAGGTCTGGCCTATGTTGACGACCAGACACTGGATGAAATCCGTCAGAACCGTGGCACGGTGACTCAGCCAGGCAAGGACTCTCCCTACAGAAACCGTAGCGTGGAGGAAAACTTGGACCTCTTTGAGCGTATGAAGAATGGCGAATTTGCCGATGGAAGCAAGGTCTTGCGTGCCAAGATAGACATGGCCAGCCCGAATATGATGTTCCGCGACCCCATCATGTACCGCATTCTTCATGCTCACCATCACCGCACGGGCGACAAGTGGTGTATCTACCCGATGTACGACTATGCTCACGGACAGAGCGACTCCATTGAGAATATCACCCACTCCATCTGCACCCTTGAGTTTGATATCCATCGTCCGCTTTACGACTGGTTCATCCAGCAACTGGGCATATTCCCGTCACACCAGTATGAGTTTGCCCGCCTCAATATCAACTACACGGTGATGTCGAAGCGCAAGCTGTTGCAACTGGTGAATGAGCACTACGTCAGCGGTTGGGACGATCCCCGGATGCCGACCATCTGTGGATTCCGTCGTCGTGGCTATACGCCAGAGAGCATCCGCAGCTTCTGCGAGCGTATAGGTGTGGCCAAGCGCGACAACGTCATAGACTACTCTCTGCTGGAATTCTCGCTGAGAGAGCATCTCAACAAGGTGGCGCAACGTAGGATGGCGGTGCTCGACCCTGTCAAACTGGTGATAGACAACTATCCCGAAGGACAAGAAGAGATGCTTACGGCAGTCAACAATCCGGAGGACGCCGACGCTGGCACGCGCCAGGTCCCATTCTGCAGGGAGCTCTATATCGAGCGTGACGACTTCATGGAGAATCCCCCCAAGAAGTACTTCCGTTTGAGCCCCGGCAGCGAGGTGCGCCTCCGTTACGCTTATTTCGTCACCTGCCAAAGTGTGGAGAAAGATGCCGATGGGCGTATCACCTGCATCCATTGTACCTACGACCCGGCCACCCGTGGCGGCGATGCCCCCGATGGGCGCAAAGTGAAAGGCACCATCCATTGGGTGAGCGCCAAACATGCCATCGAGGCCGAGGTGCGGCTCTTCGACCGTCTTTTTGCCACCGAGTGTCCCGACGAGGTGCCGGAAGGCAAGAACTTCCTGGACAACCTCAACCCCGACTCGCTTCATGTGTTGCAGCATTGCCAGCTGGAGCCCTCCCTCGCAACGGCGGCTATGAGAGAGAACGCAGAGACAGGCATCATGGAGCCCGACCGCTTCCAGTTTGAGCGCATGGGCTACTTCTGTATCGACAAGGACAGCACTCCCGAACACCTGGTATTCAACCGTTCCTGCACGCTTAAAGACAGTTGGGCTAAAATCAAGTAGTATCTACTGTTGTGAATCATCATCCTACAAAACACCATAACACTTCAACGCTATGAGAGTAACCAAGAAATTTCAGTCACATACCCACATCTATTTCATTGTTGTGGGGTTGCTGCTGCTCATTATCAGCGGTTCCTTCCTGACAGAAGGCATGTCGTTGGTTGGATTGGAAAACGGTATCAACGCCCGAGGCATCTACAGCGCGGGACATTACGTTGACTTCTGGCTACCTTCAATGACGGTGGGAGAGGGGTCGTTGGCCAGCCATGCCTATATGCCGTTGGGTTATTACCTTGAAAACTGGGTGATGAAACTGGTTGGCGATTCGTACATCTTCGACAAGCTGTATTCCATGGTTCTTTTCATCATCTGTCTGCTGCTCATAGTGAGGATATGGGTCTTGGTAGGAAACTCGCGTCGCACGGGCTGGCTCCCCATATTGTTCTGGATGCTGGCGCCTGTGGTGACGCGGACGGCTACGGACAACCTGCTGGAAACGCCACTCACCATCTTTGTGCTCATGTCGGTATGCAGTCTGCTGCGCGGCTACAAGGTGCGGCGCGAAGCGCGTAAGTATGCAGAAGAACATCCCGACAAACCCCGTCCGTGGCTTCGGTATCTGTATAGCTTTCTGTGGGCCATTATGTCTTCCATTTGGATGTCGGTGGCTTTTATGGTTAAAGGATTCTCGGGCTTATATACAGCCGCCATGCCGCTTATTTTCTGGCTTTTCGGTCAGCACGAAAAGATTTTATACCCCATTATCGACACTTTGCTTATTGTGGCAACATGGGTTGCTGGGGGTGCGCTGCTGATATGGCTTACACCCGGCGTCCAACCGGCAGTCAAGGGCTATGTGCGTCATCAATTTATGGATGGCATGTTGTATGGGCAGACGGTATCAAGTCACTTCTTCATTCTGAACGAACTGGTCTTGCAGATGCTGGTTCCTGTAATCGTGCTTGTCGTTGTGAGCATTGTCCGTCTCAGGAAGAATCACTACGCACAATATGTTATATATTGGAGACATAAAGAAAAGCTGTCGAGCGACGACCTTCGGAACTCTCGTCTGACGTGGCGTTTCTTCTGTCTGGGTATGGCTGGTGTGGTTCCGATTCTGTTCACGTTAAAGCAGCAAGACTACTATCTGGTATCCATGTTGCCCATGTTTGCCATAAGCTCCGCTTGTTTTGTCAACAATATTGCAGTGGCTCGTATGAGTGCTATCAAGCCGGTGGCCAACCAGATTCTCTCTACCATTGCCATTATTGTTATGACCACGGCGATAGTCCTTAACCTCTCCAGTATCTCCAAGGTGTCGAAAGATGCCGACTTGATAAACGATATGCATCAGATTCTGCCGTTACTGCAGGAAGGCGAGGTGGTGTCGGTGACGCCCGAGTTGGCTGCCGACCATACAGCAGCCAGTTATTATATGCGCTACAAGAGCATTACTTTCGACACTGCTCTCACTCACGAGCACATGATGTCGCTGTTCTCCGATGTGAAGCGACTCAATATCCCCACCTCCTATATTAAGGTGAAACTGCCTACAAAGCTTTATCACGTGTATCGTGCGGTGCCCAAATCAGAGCAGTTGGCCGATTCGCTGGCTACGGTGGAAAGAATAGCCGCAAAGAACAAGGCCGATTCTATCAAGGCGGAGCAATTGCGACCTCATCTCAATATGGATGAAGAATGAAAAGATTACACAAAACTATATAAGCACTAATCAATGAAAATATCATACAAATGGTTGAAAGAGTATGTTGACACTACTCTTACTCCCCATGAGTTGGACGATTTGCTGACTTTCTCCGGTTTGGAAATCGAAGGTGTGGAGAAAGTGGAAACTATCAAAGGTGGCTTGGAACATGTGGTTATAGCCCAGGTGAAGACCTGCGTGCCTCATCCCGACTCCGACCATCTGCATATCACTACTGTCGATGTTGGCGGATTTGAGCAACAGGAACCTCGTTTGCTCGATATAGTCTGTGGGGCTCCCAACGTGGCTGCAGGCCAGAAGGTGGTGTGCGCCACCATCGGCACGCAGATATGGACTTCCGATACGGAATATTTTGAAATCAAGAAATCGAAAATACGCGGTGCGGTGAGCGAGGGTATGCTCTGTGCCGCCGACGAACTGCAGCTGGGGTCCGACCATGACGGCATCATGGTCCTGCCCGATGACGCTCCGGTGGGTATGCCGGCCAAACAGTATTTCAATGTAGAGGAAGATTATACGCTTGAGGTGGCCATTACAGCCAACCGTTCGGATGCGACATCCCATATCGGTGTGGCACGCGATGTGGTGGCTGTGCTGAACACTCGCAATCATGTCGGTGTCCGTATCAAATGGCCGGAAGCGCCTGTAGCCAAGCCGACGGCCCAAGGGACACCTATCCGTGTCAGTGTGGAGAATGCTGAGCTCTGTCCGCGTTATACGGGACTCACCATTCGTGGCGTCAAAGTGGCAGAGAGTCCTGATTGGCTGAAGAACAAATTACGTACCGTGGGTATTCGCCCCATCAACAATATTGTTGACGTTACGAATTTTGTGCTGATGGAGGTGGGACAACCTCTGCATGCTTTTGATGCTGACAAGATTGACGGCGGCGAAGTTATTGTCAAGACGGTGGCGGAAGGTACCAAGTTTGTCACGCTGGACGGTGTGGAACGTACGCTTTCCGACAAAGACCTGATGATTTGTTCCCAACAGGAACCGATGTGCATAGCGGGTGTATTCGGTGGACAGAAATCGGGAGTGACTATGCAGACAGCCAACGTGTTTCTTGAAAGCGCATATTTCAACCCTGTGAGCATCCGCAAGACTTCCAAGCGTCACACATTGAAGACAGACGCATCGTTCCGCTACGAACGTGGCTGCGACCCCAACATCACCGTGTGGGCTATTCGTCGTGCCGCTTCGCTCATCCAGCAATTGGCTGGCGGCGAAATATGCGGCGACATGGTCGACATCTATCCTAAGACTATCGACCGGGCAGAGGTTGATATCAATTTCCAGCGTGTATTCAACCTTATAGGAACGCAGATACCATTGGATGCTGTCCGCACGGCATTGACCTCGCTTGACATTGAAATTGTGAGTGAAGACAAAGACGGTATGCGTCTCCGCATCCCCACATGCAAGGTCGACGTCTATCGGGAGTGCGATGTGGTGGAGGAAATCATGCGTATCTACGGCTACAACAACATCACTTTCGATGAGCGTCTCAATAGCTGTCTTTCCTATGGCGAGAAGCCCAATCCGCGCAAAATCCAGAATATCGCGTCCGATTTCCTGACATATAATGGATTCAGCGAGATTATGAACAACTCGCTCACGAAGTCGTCGTATTACGAAAACAATCCCGACTTTGACGCCCATCGGTCTGTGGTTATCCTCAATCCGCTTAGCAAAGAGCTTAATGTCATGAGACAGACGCTGCTCTATAGCGGACTGGAGTGTATAGTCCACAATCTCAACCATAAGATACCTAACCAGAAGCTTTATGAGTTTGGCCGTGCTTATTTCCATAATCCGGAGAATAGCGGCGATGTGCAGGTGACTAAACGCTACACGGAGGTGATGCATCTCAGCATCTTCATGACTGGTGCCGAGGTTCCCGAGAACTGGAAGCTGAAGGATATGCCTACGGATTTCTATTATCTCAAAGCCCATGTAATAAATATCCTCCGTCGGTTGCGTATTCCTATGTCGCGCCTCCAATTGGTCACTGCTACCGAGAAGTTCTACGACGATGGTATCGCCTTGGTCTTCAAAGACAGCCACAAGCAACTTGTCTCACTGGGCCGTCTGTCGCAGGCAACGTTGAAGGCGATGGATTGCAAACAGGAAGTCTTTTATGCAGACTTTGACTGGGATTTGTTCATGAAGTCTTTGCCCAACAAAGAGGTCACCTATACCGAGGTGCCGAAGTTCCCGGAAGTGCGTCGCGACTTGGCGTTGGTGCTGGACAAGGGAGTCACCTTCGCCGAAATCGAGAATGTGGCTCGCCAGACAGAGAAAAAGCTGCTCAAGCAGGTCAGCATCTTCGATGTCTACGAGGGTAAAGGCATTGCAGGAGGTATGAAATCGTATGCTGTCAGCTTTATCCTTCAAGACAATGAGAAGACGCTTAACGACAAGCAGATTGAGGCAGTGATGGCCAAGTTGCAGAAGAATCTGGAGAGCCAATTGGGTGCCAAGATACGCAGTTAATGTCAATCTGATTAGTTTCGATAGTTGTGGAAAAGTATCCGGTCAAAATATTGTTGGCGTTGATAGAGAGCATAAAAGGAAATCGAGATTTCTTTAAATGGCTCTTGGACAACGGCTATCCAGAGTTGGCTGCCTTTTCCAACTCGGTGAGGGGCGACCGTTCTGCGCAGGACTTTCTGGTGAAATCCGGCAAGGGATGGCTTGCGGTTCTCTCGGAAGCTGTCGACGGAGATGACAAGGCCCGTATATGGATAGGTCGCCACTGCCACAAAGTCAACCTGATGTTCGCCCTGGCCTGTCGCAAAGAAGAGCAGGCGTTGGCTTGGTTGGCTGGCCACGATTTGAAGATATTCATCATGATGGCCAAAGAGGTTGCTGTGGTGCTCGACACCCAGGCCACCGAGAATGCGGGGCCTTATGTTATGCATTTCTAATTATCTATAATACGTCGGGAGACGTGAATTATTCAAAACTATTCTAATGGAAGACAATTATCAGAAACCAGCAAGAGGACGCCGTGACGGCGCCAATGGCAGAAACAGCCAATCCACTCGCCGCTTCCGCCAGGAGCGTCCTTTCAATGGGAATGCTGATGGCAACCGTGCAGACCGTGACGAGCGTCGCGGCTACAAACGTCACAACGGTGACGATTCCGATGGTCGCCCCTATCGTGGCACGGGACGGGGAAACAGTGACCGTCCGTATCGTGGCCATTGGGACGACAACCGTGACGTCGACCGTTCGCGTCGTGGCTACAATGGAGAAGGCGTTGACCGCAAGAACCGTGCATCCAGATTTGACGGTCGCAATCCTAAAGGTTTTTTCAAGAAAAAAGCAGTTGCAGGTGCGTCGGCAGGGGCATCGTCGGCTCCCAATGTACCCACCCATGCGTCGAAAGGTCTTATCCGGCTCAACAAATACATCTCCAATGCTGGCATCTGCTCCCGTCGCGATGCCGACAAGCTTATCGAAGCTGGTAGTGTGATGGTCAACGGAGAAATCGTCACCCAGATGGGCTACCTGGTCAAGGAGGGCGACGTGGTCACCTACGACGGCCATACGCTCAAGAGCGAAACCAAGCGTTACATATTGCTCAACAAGCCCAAGGGTTATATCACGACCCTTGAGGATCAGCAGGGGCGTCAGACGGTGATGGAGCTGGTCGAGGGTGCTTGCAGGGAACGTATCTATCCCGTGGGGCGTCTGGACCGCAATACCACCGGCTTGCTGCTCTTCACCAACGATGGCGAGCTGTCCAAGAAACTCACCCATCCTTCTTCGGGAGTGTATAAGGTGTACCAGGTGGAGGTGGACCATCCGGTGACGCGTGAGGATATGCAGAAGATGCTCGATGGCATTGAGCTGGAAGACGGCCCAATCCATGTCGACGATGTGCAATATGCCCAGTCGTCCGACTATGCTGGCATCGACAAGCGTATTGTCGGTGTGCAGCTCCACAGTGGAAAGAACCGCATTGTGCGCCGCATCTTTGAGTCGCTCGGCTATACGGTCCACAAACTTGACAGAACAGTCTTTGCTGGGCTGACCAAAAAGGACTTGCCGCGCGGTCGCTACCGTGAGTTGACTGAGAAGGAGGTTGGCTTTCTGAAAATGATATGACGGTGTTAGGATGCTTTTCAATTGAAACAAAAACTACTACAATGAAAAAAATATGCTACGCGTTGCTGGTGGCCTGTCTGCTCTTGACGGGCTGCAACAAAGACAACAACAAGGATAACGGCAGCAATGAACTTGGCGATGCCAAGTATTTCGTCAACGTCACCGATGTGGTGCCCGACGTCATCCTTGAAATCCGCTATTTCAGCACCTACAATTTTGTGGGTTCTCGCATCGACGGCTACCTGCAGCCCACGGCGCTGCTGCTTCGCGAGGCGGCCGACAGTCTGCGCGCCGTCAGCGATGACCTGAAGTCGCAGGGCTACCGGCTGAAAATCTACGACGCCTACCGTCCGCAGACGGCTGTCGACCATTTCGTGCGTTGGGGACAGGACTTGGCTGACACGACGATGAAGCGCTACTTTTATCCCAATGTGGACAAGAGCCGCCTGTTTGAACTGGACTATATCGCCACCAAGAGCGGACATTCGCGTGGCGCCACGGTCGACTTGACCCTCTTCGACATGCGTAGCGAGAAAGAGGTGGACATGGGCGGCACCTTCGACTGGTTCGGTCACGAAAGCCATCCCGACTGCGGCGGAGACCCCGTGACGGGCACCTACCGTCCCAACGACACCCTGACGGCCAAGCAGTTTGAGAACCGTATGCTGTTGCGCCGTGCCATGATGCGCCACGGGTTCAAACCCTACGACTGCGAGTGGTGGCACTTCACCCTCAAGAACGAGCCCTTCCCCGACACCTATTTCGACATCCCTGTCAAGGAAATCTAACCTTTCGGGTGGAAGAACGGCAACAAGAGGAAAACCGCTGGCATTGTCCGGCGGTTTTCCTCTTTTATGTGCTTGCTGTGTGTTGTTGTTATCTTGTTGAAGAGTAGTGCTTTGGGTGCCTCAGTTTTGTTTCTTGCATGTGAGACACCTTGTCTCACGCGGGTGAGACAACCCGTCTCATGCGGATGAGACAAACATGCCTATACTGATGGGACAATCTGCCTCTCCAGTGCGTCGGGATTCTTTTGTGTGCCATTCAAAAAAAATGTCGTACCTTTGCAAAATAAATTTCAAACACCAACACAATGAAAAAAGTATTCTTAATGTCGGCACTTCTCAGTGTCATTTTCGTATTTGCGGCTTGCAACAGCCCCTACAAGAAAACCGTCAAAATCGTTGAAAACGCTATCGCCCAGATGGAGCAGGCACAGACTTGCGATGAGCTCATGGCCGTTCTCGAAAACACTCCGGAGGGATATGACGAGGCCACCGACGCGTTGACCGAAGAGGAGATGGCCGAGCTAGAAGAAGGTCTCTTCAAGAAATTTGGCGAGGTGATGCATGCCAAAGCCGAAGAACTGGGTTGCAACTGTGGCAAAGAAGAACCCGCTCCTGCGGCTACCGCTGCCCCCAAGCAGGAAACTTCGACTGCTGCTGACGAGCTGAAGGAAGCTGGCAAAGACATTCTCGACGATGTAGTCAAGAGCATTGGAGAACCTTCCAAGTAGTTTGACTCCCTCGATACAAACACACAGGAGGCCGCCAATTATTGGCGGCCTCCTTGTTTTTGCATGAGGTTGCGGCGGATTCGTCAGGACTTATCCGTTGTCGCGTGGAGGGTCAGAAGTTGTATTTCACCAAACAGCATACGCGGTGGTTGGCAGCAGGGTGCAGCCGCTCGTCCTTCAGTACGCTCCCGTCGGAGCCCACGGTGCCATAGGTGGCCACCGTGTATTCGTATTCAAGACCGATGTTGAATGCTTTGAGATTGTAGCTGACGCCCGATGCAATGCGATAGACGGAGTTGATGTTGGTGAAGCCGCCTTTGCTGAAGATGTAGTATTGGGGCACTGCAGCGGTGCCGAAGTTCTGCAGCTCGGTGCCGGTGCCCAAGTTTTTCATGTATCCGAGGAACAAATCTCCGCGCCAGGTTTTCCCGTAGCTGAGATCCAGATAGCTGATGCTGGCTCGCATGGGAGCATATCGCCAGGAGCCGTCGGCGCGGGCTTCGGTGACGGCATAGCCGCACAGCTGGTTGAGATGAGATGTGTTTTGGGCGTAGAGTGTGCGGAACTTGAGCCCGAAGGCGTCTCCCGTGTATTGACAATAGAGGGTGGGGGAGGCGGTGGTGAAAATCTCACGGACAGGCACCCGATAGGCGACGCTGTCAACAGTGCGTACCCCATAGGTGCGGGGTCGGAGCGTCTGCACATCCACGCCGGCCTGCATAAAGACATGCTCCGAGCGGTAGCCGATGCCGAGAAAACCCTCAGGCACCAGCGCGTTGTTGGCAAACGATGTGGAAGCCACCGAGGTCCACTGCCCGTTGGAGTAGGACGGGCCGTTGTACATATATTGTAGTTGCCACAGCAGTGCTGCACTTAATTCCATACCCTTGTCACTGTGGTATTCGTAGCGTATCTGTGGCGTGCGGCTGTGAGGACGGAAAGGGGCGCCTGCAGCCATGCCGAGCACGTTGGGCATCACGCTGCCGCTCATGGGATGCCAGTCCTGTCCCAGGAGGAGGGTGGTGTGCCGCCAGTTCAGACGGACGTAGGCCAGACGCAGACGCAGAACGGTGTTGTTGGTTCCGAATCCGCCAAAATCGCCCTCAATCTTTCCTGTCGAGCTGGAGCCCCCCAGCAGACCGGGGCCGCTGATGTTGAGACCGAAGCGGGTGGTCAGCGCCTGCAGCTGTGTTGTCGGCACAGCATTCAGGTCGGCACGTTCCAGCCCCGTGGCGTCGGCCTGGGCTTGGGTGATATTCCATTCCTCGTCGTAGGGCTGCATATTGTATTCGCCGCCGACAACGGTATAGGTCTTGCGGCTGTCGAAGGTCAGGTAGTTGCGCACAAAGCCATAGGGCTTCACGTTGACTTTCCGGGCGGCTTTGGCGGTATCGTTGTCGGCCGCATGGGCGGTGACAGTCAGTGCGGTCAGCAGGACAGTCAGCGTTAACAATACGTATTTCATAATATCAAAGTTATTGTCCTATCAATAATCCAGTTTTGCCGGCGAGGATGAGCGCCGCATAGCCGATGACGAGGCCGATGATGCCGACAAATATTCCCACCAGAGCCATCTGCTTCTGTTGTATAAAACCCTTGGAATAGGCAATGGCGTTGGGAGGAGTGGAAATGGGCAGCGCCATCGCGAACGATGCCGAGATGGCGAGTCCGATAATTAGGGTGGCAGCTCCGCCGAAGGGTGCCAGTTGCGGCCCCATGCCGGTGGCTACAGCGGTGAGTATGGGTATCAGCAACGCGGCTGTAGCGCTGTGGCTCATAAAGGTGGACATCAATATGCAGAGCAATCCGCTGCCGAGGATGACCAGCAACGCCGACCAAGTGTCGAACGGAATGGTGTTGACCAGCAGCGCCGCCAATCCTGTTTTGTCGATACCTACACCCAGGGCAAAACCACCGGTGACGAGCCACAGCACGTCCCAGTCAATCCTGGCAAGGTCTTTCTTCTCAAACACGCCCGAGATGCAGAATACCGCAAAAGGTATCAGAGCCACAACATTGACGTTGATGCCGAAAAGCTTTTTGCCGAACAGCCACAGGAATATGGTTACCACAAAAGTGACATATACTGTCCACGCCTTGGCACCCTTCTCCCATTCGCCCCCAATGTGTATCTCAATCTTTTCCTGGTTGGACGGGAACAGGCGGCAGAGGAATATCCATGTGATGAACAGCACGACGATGACAATGGGCACCATTACCATCATCCACCGTCCGAAGCTGATGTCGATGCCGAGTGTCTCGTTCAGATAGCGCATGGCAACGACGTTGGGAGGCGTGCCGATGGGAGATCCGATACCGCCCACGTTGGCGGCTACCGGTATGGCCAGCGCCAGACCCACGCGTCCTCGGTTGTCGCTATCGGGCAGCGATGCCAGAACGGGTGTGAGAATGGCTATCATCATTGCCGCTGTCGCCGTGTTGCTCATAAACATGGACAGTATGGCGGTGATGACCATGAAGCCCATCATTACGTTCCGGGGGCGCGAGCCGAACATCTTCAGTACCACACGTGCCAGATTGGCGTCGAGTTTGTATTTGGTTGCGCCGATAGCCAAGACAAATCCGCCCATGAACAGCATCACCGTGGGGTCGGCAAAGGCAGCCATGATGGATTTGTAGTCGATGGGAGTGCCTAGGTTATCGGTGGCGAAGAACGACAACATGCTGTCGGAAGTGGTGACCAGCATCAGCACCATGATGACCACCGATGTGGCCCAGATGGGGATGGCTTCGCAAATCCACATCGCCGCTGCGAATACGAATAGGGCGATAACTCGTTTCTCGATGACGGTGAGTCCTGGGATGCCGTATGCCTCTGTGGGGATGCACCATGCGATGAGGGTGAGAACAATAGAGACAATCCAACCAATGGTTTTCTTAGTGTTCATGAGTTTTATTGTTTTGTTGTGCCGTTTTCGGGCGGTTGTCGTCCATCACGGTGGCTCTGCGGAGCCGGAAATGATTGTGTGGATAGAGTAGTTATAAAAAGGGAGTGGGGACTATGCCCACTCCCCGCAAGTGCTTGCGTTGTATTCGGTCTGTTGCCGTATGGCATGCAGAGGATGGTTAGTCACCCAGCGTGGCCACCATCACGGCCTTGATGGTGTGCATACGGTTTTCGGCCTCGTCGAAGACGATGCTGTTCTCGCTCTCAAACACGTCCTCGGTCACTTCAATGCCGTCGAGACCGAACTGTTTGTTGACGTCACGTCCCACTTGTGTCTCCAGATTGTGGTAGGCGGGGAGGCAGTGCATGAATTTGCAGTTCGGGTTGCCCGTTGCCTTCATCGTGGCGGCGTTCACCTGATAGGGTTTCAGCAGGGAGATGCGCTGTTTCCACACCTCGGCAGGTTCGCCCATCGATACCCACACATCGGTGTAAAGGAAGTCGCAACCTTTCACGCCCTTCTTCACGTCGTCGGTCACGGTGACCTTGGCGCCTGTCTGTTTGGCTATCTCCTGGCAGGTCTTTATGAGTTTCTTGTCGGGCTGCAGGGCTTTGGGAGCCACGATGCGGACATCCATACCCATCTTGGCACCGCCAACCATCAGCGAGTTGCCCATGTTGAAACGGGCATCGCCGAGGTAGGCATAGGTCACCTGGTTCAGCGGTTTGTCCACATGTTCGCTCATGGTGAGGAAGTCAGCCAGAATCTGGGTGGGATGGAATTCGTTGGTGAGGCCGTTCCATACGGGCACACCGGCATATTTGGCCAGCTCTTCTACTGTCTCCTGTTTGAAACCGCGGTACTCGATGCCGTCGAACATGCGTCCGAGAACACGGGCGGTGTCGGCCATCGACTCTTTGATTCCGATTTGCGAGCCGGTGGGACCCAGATAGGTCACGTGGGCACCCTGGTCGTAGGCAGCCACCTCGAAAGCGCAGCGGGTGCGCGTGGAGGTCTTCTCAAATATCAGGGCAATATTCTTGCCTTTCAGTTTGGGCTGCTCGGTGCCTGCATATTTGGCGCGTTTCAAGTCGCGGGCCAGGTCGAGCATGTACTGGATTTCCTTCGGTGTGAAGTCGAGCAGTTTCAGAAAACTGCGGTTTCTTAAATTGTAAGCCATTGTTTATTGATTTTTGAATTAGAAATTACGATAAATTAGAAGGCGGAATCTGGTGTTGTTGATCTTTGTTTTTGTTCCGGAAATTCCTCACATACAGCCATACGAGGGCGCAGAGTGCCAGTGTGGCGACACCCACCGTCAGCATCATCATTCCTCCTGGCCATTGCAAAAGCAGAAATCCCAGACCTACGATGGTTGCCGCCAGCGAGTAGCCCGTCAGCGTCATCGCGAACTTCCACAGGGAACGTCCGTTTTCGTCGGGACAGGGAAACAATCGTCCCAGCAGGAACGCCACCACCACAAGTGTGCCTATCCCCATGGTGAGCAGCGTTTCGCCTCCCTCCATCCCCATTCGTTTCATCATAAATCCAACCACGGCGCCCGCCACGCCGACAATTGCGACCACTCTCATAAAGGGCTTGAAATTGGGCGAGGAGGCAATCTTATCCATTGATGACTCTCTGTGATTCATTGTGATGTCTGTTTAGCGGACGATGCGTGTGCCGCAGTAAGGGTTGTCCAGCTGGCCTGCCTCTGTGATGACGCAGCTTTTGCCGCCATTCTCGATGAACATGATGCCGGCGCGCACCTTGGGAGCCATCGACCCTTCGGCAAACTGCCCTTCGGCCAGGTACCGTTTGGCTTCGTCGACGGTAATGGTGTCGAGAGCTTTCTCGTTCTCCTTGCGGAAGTTGATATACACCTTGGGCACATCGGTGAGGATATAGAACTCGTCGGCCTGTATCTGTATGGCGCAGAGAGCCGAAGCGAGGTCTTTGTCGATGACGGCTTCCACTCCCTGTACATAGTCGCATTCCTCCACCACGGGGATGCCGCCGCCGCCCACAGTCACCACCACGTTGCCCGCCTGTGCCAGCTGTTTGATGATTTTGATGTTGTTGATGCGTTTGGGTTTGGGCGATGCCACCACTTTGCGCCATCCGTTGCCCTTGGGGTCTTCCTTGTAGACAGCGCCTGTTTCGGCATGCAGCTGTTCGGCCTGCTCCTTGGTGTAGTAGGGACCTACGGGCTTGGTGGGATTGCTGAACATGGGGTCGAGCTTGTTGACGGCCACCTGGGTCACGATGGTGACCACGTCTTTGAATATGTCGTTGCGGGCAAACACATTGCGCAGCCCCACCTCGATCATGTATGCAATCGAACCTTGCGTCTCTGCCACACAGAAGTCCATAGGCATGCTTTCGATGCCGAACTCTTTTTTGCCGGCCTCGTGCTGCAACATGACGTTGCCCACCTGGGGACCGTTACCGTGACCGATGACTATGTTATAGCCGCGTTTGATGAGGTTGCAAAGATTTTCGCAGGTCTGTTCCACGTTGGCCAGCTGCTCCTGGTATGTGCCCTTCTGGCCGCTGCGCAACAGGGCGTTTCCTCCAAAAGCAACCACTGCAAGTTTCTTCATTATTGTCTATTTTGTTAGTTATCTATAAAGTACATTGCTTTCCTCCAGAATGGAGAAAATGCAAATGTACGCAAAAAAACATCATCCGCCAACTTTATTCGCATAGGTTATCAACAACAAACAAGTGAAGTTGCTGTCATGAGGTGGACTTAATGTTAAACCGTATACCCCTCCGGCATAGAGAAATTAACATTTGGGGCCGAAAAACGCATCAAAAAAGTTACTACCAAGTTACTTTCATGTTACTGTCAAGTTACTAGCAAGTTACTGACAGGGTACTCATTATATTGATAATTAATATATTAAGCAAAAATCACTAATTGTTAAAATTTAACGTTTTCGATAAGCCGAGAACAGACAAACCTGTTTGTATGTCGAGGCGAGAAAACGACGGGCGCGGAGCCCCAACGTTTTCGATAAGCCGAGAACAGACAAACCTGTTTGTATCCCGAGGCGAGAAAACGACGGCGCGGAGCCCCAAGATTTCTTGCCACCTTTTACAAAGCCACAGATAATGGTAAAAACACGCATCACTTAGCGACCATAATTAATGGATAATTATATGTGGAGTTCTATAAATTAAATGACTAAATTTCATTTTGTTATATCAATGTATTTTCGTATTTTTGCAGTATTAACAGAATAATGCAGCATATATGAAATGCCGTAAGAATCAAGGCGTTGGGTTGTTTGACAAGGAGAACACCCTTCAGGAATTACTCGAAAACGGCAATCCACTACCCAAGTTAAAGGAAATCATAGACTTCGAGCAGTTCCGCGACATTCTTGATCCTGTATTTGATAACACGAGAAGGAAGAGTAATGCAGGTCGCAAGCCGTTCGACCCGGTGTTCATGTTCAAGGTGCTGTTCCTACAGGGACTTTACGGCATGAGCGACGCGCAGATAGAGTACCACATCAAGGACAGGACAAGTTTCCGCGACTTTCTTGACATCCAGAGTGTGGACGATGTACCCGACGGGAAGACAGTGTGGAAGTACAAGGATGCGCTGGCACAGAACGGTACGTATGATTCATTTTTCAAGAGATTCAACGAGTACCTTGACAGCATTGGACTGATTGTGAACGAAGGGAAGATAGTTGACGCCAGCTTTGGCATTGCCCCTCGGCAACGCAACACACGTGAGGAAAACAAGAAAATCAAGGAAGGCAAAGGCGACGAATTAT
>JAEEGL013290937.1_pt1 | contig 53056 bp, 46 predicted proteins | sample 9134231 | NCBI WGS metagenome assembly JAEEGL01 (sample SAMN16246548, study PRJNA631951) | gut metagenome | biome: gut microbiome; feature: rumen; material: fiber-attached | host: Bos | place: Iran: Karaj | collected 2018-10 | reverse complement strand
TTTATTAGGTTCTTGATAAACATCTTTTGATATTTCACCTAATAATACTTTATTTTTATTATCTTTTTCATTCATTGAATCATACAGTATATTAGCCCTATTTTGCATTTTTTCTTCATTACTTTTTTGAGATAAAGAGTTGTTGCTACTGCTACTGTTACCACCTCCTTTATAAGTAAATTTCCCCTCTTCATCCCTTGGATGGTCTGCCTCGTTAAAATTTGCCATTTTCTCCCTTTTTCTTTTACATAATAATGTAATAATATTATTATACTTACATTATTATGTATAATTAATAATTTTTCAAGTTACATAGAAAGTAACGCTACAATATAAATATCCGAACACTTGTATTCATCATGATTACGGCAATTTGTATATTTTTGTTAATTTTCTTTTTTCTTTGATTAAATAAAACTTTTAATCTGGCATATAGCATCAGGATTATGAATTGTTTCTTGCATAAAATCGGCATAAATTTTTTCTGACTCTATACAGTTGCTTGCCCCATTTATTAGGACTTCTTCGGAAGTCTTTTTTAATTATTGTCAGGCATTGCCTGAACTACGAACTACATTCTGCAAAGAACTTTTCTTTGAATTTGTATTATTTTTATTAATGTAAAAAAACGATTAATTCTTTTTTTCATTTATAATAATAAGCATGGGGTATAATTGAGGAAATTAAAAAATGAAAAAAATTAAAAGGCTGGTTCTTACATTATTATTAATATTAATAATTCCGGTTTATGCACAGGCAGGAGTTATTTCGAATAAGATATATGCTTGTTCGGCAGAAAAAGTAGAAACGGTACAGATGGAGGAAGGAAAAGTATTAAAATTAAAGACTGTTGATGAATACAAATTAACAGATGATATTTCTATTGAAAACGGTTCTATTCTTACAGTTCGAATAAAAGAATATATTCCTCCCAAAAGAGGGAAAATCAACGGACAATTAAAAATATATATAGACAGTTACACAATACCATCTGAAGACAATAAAGAAATTGATATAACAGACCAAAACATTACAGGCAAATTAAAACTTGAAACTAAAATAGATAAAAAAGAAGTAGCAGAAATGGCAGGGGTTACAGCAACAGAGTATGCTCTTGATGCTTCCGGACTCTCATATCTGTATTATGCTGCAAAAGGTATAGTAAAACCAAATAAGGGTGAATCCAGATTGAAATCAGTGGGAACGAATTTATATAACAGTACAGGCCTTCAATATATAGAGAAGGGAGAAGACTTGATTATCAATGAAAATGCTATTTTAGAAATTTTAATAAAATAGAATTTTTTATCGTTTTTAAATATTGTTTAAACAAAATTTCATAATAAGTTTACAGGGTGCATAAAGCTAAAAGCATATGCACCCTGACTGCTTTCACAGTAGTTGTCAGGCATTGCCTGACAATTACTAAATTAATTCTGTTTAAATTACCATTTTTGTATATCTTTTTTCTGCTTTTTATATAAGTCAATTTGTTTTTGCAGAGCTCTTGTTCTTATAACTCTTTCTGTTTCCGTAATATTTTTATCAGCTTTAACTGCTCTCATTTCTTTATTTAAAGCATCTATTTTTGCATTAACTTCCTTTAGAGATTCTTTTTTTCTTGCTTCATTAGCTTTAGCTTGAGCTTTCTTTGAATTTTCAATATCTGTTTTTATTGCCTGTTTTGTTGCTTTAATATCTTGTCTGAAAGCATTTCTAAGTGAGCTCCAGAAAGATGCACCATAAGATGCTGATGTTGATACAGCTAAAACCATAAAAAGTACTAATAATTTTTTCATAAATTCTCTCCAAACTATTACTAAACTGTAATTTTATTTTTATGTCCTCAGTAGAAGCATGTATATATTATTATACAACTTCATATAAAGTTCACCAGTCTTTTATTTCTTTGCAATTTGAAATATATACTATGAATTAATGTATTCTTTGATTGTATCAAGTTTATCTGTGCAATCTAAAACACCTAAATCATATATGCTTTGTAATTTATTTGTATCTTTTTCTACTCTTTTCATTTTAATTAGTTTAGACGGACGCAGAACAATAATTTTATTTTCAGCCTCATATTTTTCTATTAAATCCATTGTTTCATTATATTTCTTATAAGAATTGTTGGCCGTTTTAACAAAATTCGGAAACTTTCCGTAAAAAAGCTTGTAAGGATGATATGATTTTTTCTTTCTGTTATGTCCTAACGGTCTTGTTAATACAACGATAATTTTTTCATAATTTGTATCAAGAGCCTTCTTAAAAGGTACGGCATCACTTATTGCTCCGTCTAAATAAAAATTTCCGTTTATTTCAACGGGTATTGATACAAAAGGCATAGAACCTGATGCCCTAAAATATTCCATATCTTTTTGTGCATCATCAATTTTTATATATTCGGGTTTGCCTGTTTGTAAATTAGTTACAACGGCATAAAAATCAACAGGATAGTTTTTGTATGTTTCAAAATCAAGTTTATCCAGTTCATAAACAAGTTTATTAAAACAAAAATCTTTGTTCATTATATTCCCTGTAGTAAAAAGGGAATATAAACCCATATAATTCTTTTCGTTTGCATATTTTAAATTGTATCTTAATGCACGTCCTATTTGGCGGGATTTGTAATTTAACCCGAACAAAGCACCTGCTGATACCCCGTATATAACATCAACATTAATATTGTTTTGCATAAAAACATCAAGAACGCCTGCACTATACAAGCCTCTCATTGCACCGCCTTCCAGTATTAATGCCGTTTTATGCTCCATGGTAATATTATTCTCCTATTACTTATTTTATAATAAAAAATATAGAGGTTTGTATTTAGGTAAGAATTTATATCTCTTATTCTGTTAAGTTTGTTTTATTATTGTATTCTTACAGGTAAAATTTTGTTAAAAAGGTGAGTTTATTCTATCAAAAAAAATTTTTATGATTTTTTTCTAATTGGCATTTAACAAAAACGAGGAAAAAATGAAAGTATCTTTTAACGGAAATATTTATTTAAGACCAAATACATATTTAATTAAAAAGCAAAATGGTGAAGAATTAAAACCTGCATCAAATGCGGTTGCGGAAAATCTTGAAATTAATACAGATAAGGTTGCATATGTAACCCATCAGCAATATGAACAAGGGGCAAATTTATATATGATAAATGGTGATGTAATTACCGTTAATCCTCCGTTTAATGTTAATATGTATAATATTGCTCAACAACTAAACGCAAGTCAGACTTTAGCTTATGATTCTGACGGAAAAATTTCGATATATGATAAGAGTATAGATAAACTTCGTGAAGAAATAAAATCAGGCGTAATGCCAACAATAAACGATATGGCTGCAGTTGAAGCACAGAAAGAAACTTCTGCTGTTGAAGTTCAACCTTTAGCTGATAATACTGTTGAACCGAAAGAAACAAAGGCAGCAAGGTTAGAAAGCACCTACACTCTTAACGGAATAGATTATGATGTAGTAAGAATTAAAGGATTTGATAACCTTGGAGATTTTCAACGCTTTATATTATCAAAAGGCATGACAAACAGGGGACTTGGCGGTAATGATTGGCCCGGGCAATGTCATAATTTTTCTTGTGAATACGGAGATATAATGCTCGGCTCATCAAAGATAGATATAAATAGTGATACTGCAGCAAGACAGGCAACCAGAGGTAAAGACAGACAGTTCCAAAACGTATTTTGTAAAACAAATGATGCTGCCCTTGAACTTATGAGAGCAGAACTTGAAGAAGGCAGACCATGTGTTGTAAAAATCAAAAAACCCGGAACAAATCAAAATCACTACGGATTAGTTTGCGGAATAAGAAAAGATGCAGACAGAGATAATCTTAAAAATACGGATTTCTTATATATTGACTCTTATGACGGAAAAATCGGCCAATTAAACGGTAAAAATTACAGAGAATTAAACGGCTGGAAAAATTCCGTTCATATATGGCAAGGTAAAAACTATAATTTTGAATATAGAAATCAAAACGGATATGCCGGAAAATATGCTTCTAAAGATGAAGTAAAAAAAGCCTACGGACTTGCATAATTAATAAAAAACGATTATTTAATAGACATATCAACAATTTCTTATTGATGACTCTTTTATGTTATTATTAAGTCATAAATTTTTATGTGCTTTCGGAAGCAATTTATGAATATTTATCATAGAATTTCTAAAACATTTAAGCGAAATCTATACGGAAATAAGAATAAATAATGGGAAAAAATATATCACTATCTGAATTAAAAACAGGTCAAGAAGCATTTATTGTATCAATAGATGCTGAGGATAAAGCATTAAAAAATCATATTTTAAATATGGGATTAACTCCGGGAGTTGAAGTTACATTAATTAAAACCGCTCCTATGGGAGATCCTATGGAATTTAGATTAAGAGGCTATGAACTGACATTAAGAAAAGAAAATGCCGCAAAAATCATAGTCGAAAATATACACGAATCGCATAATTGTCCGTATAAAAGAGAACCTATAAAGGAAATTGAACACTCTAAGATAGGTGAAAATAGAACTTATGAGAAGTTAAAGAATAAAATTCCGACAAAAACGGAAGTCAAATTTGCATTGGCGGGTAATCAAAATTCAGGTAAGACTACTCTTTTTAATAAATTAACAGGCTCAAATCAGCATGTTGGAAATTTTCCCGGGGTAACTATAGAAAGAACTGACGGATTTATAAATGGTGATAAGACTCTAACAATAACGGATTTGCCTGGGATATATTCGCTATCTCCATACAGCAGTGAAGAAATTGTTACAAGAAATTTTATACTCAATGAAAAACCTGATGCAATAATAAATATTGTTGATGCAACAAATATTGAAAGAAATCTTTTTCTTACCACTCAATTAATCGAATTAAATGTTCCGATGGTTATTGCTCTAAATATGATGGATGAAATCAAATCTAATTCGGGTAACATTGATATAAACGGTCTTGAAAACTTACTTGGAATTCCCGTAGTTCCCATTTCAGCATCAAAAAATGAAGGTATTGAAGAATTAATTGAACACGCAATAAATGTTGCAAGATATGAAGAATTCCCTAAACGACTTGATTTCTGTGATGAGAATGACGAAAAACAAGGAGCTGTTCATAGATGCATTCATTCAATTATTCATCAAATAAATGACCACGCACAAGCAGCAAAAATTCCTGTTCGTCACGCTGCAACTAAAATTATTGAAGACGATAATTCAATAAAAGAAAAATTAAGGTTAAACGAAAATGAACTTGAATCTATTGAAAAAACAATTGTTGAAATGGAAAATAAAACACAAACGGACAGAATTTCAGCATTGGCAGATATGAGATTTTCCTTTATTGAAAAAGTATGCAGACAATTTGTATCAAAACCAAAAGATTCAAAAGAATATGAATTTTCAAGTAAAATAGATAAAATCTTAACAGGAAAATATACTGCCCTATTGTCATTTTTTCTTATTATGGCATTGATTTTGTATTTGACATTTGGTCCTATCGGTTCTTTTTTATCCGATATAATGGAAAAAGGAATAGAAATTATAACTGATTTTGTTGATAATTCCCTGACTGTATACGGATTAAACAAAATATTTCATTCTTTGATAATTGACGGTATTTTTGCGGGAGTCGGAAGCGTCTTGAGTTTCTTGCCTACAATTATAGTTTTGTTTTTCTTTTTATCTATATTGGAAGATACGGGATATATGGCACGTGTTGCTTTTGTTATGGATAAGTTGCTAAGAAAAATAGGACTCTCCGGAAGAAGTTTTGTTCCGATGTTGATTGGTTTTGGCTGTAGTGTTCCTGCTATTATGGCAACAAGAACACTGCCGTCCGAAAGAGATAGAAAAATGACAATATTTCTGACTCCATTTATGTCTTGCAGTGCTAAACTTCCTATTTATGCATTTTTCACTGCGGCATTTTTTGTCAGGAATGAAGTATTTGTTGTAATTTCACTGTATTTGATAGGTATTATTGTCGGAATAATTTTTGCATATTTTATGAAGTTCTTTGTTTTTAAAGGCAAACCGGTTCCTTTTGTTATGGAATTGCCTAATTACAGATTCCCGAGTGCTATTAACGTATATAGGTTAATTTATACAAAAGCAAAGGATTTTATAACAAGAGCATTTACGATTATATTTGTTTCAACAATTATAATCTGGTTCTTGCAGACCTTTGATTATCAATTAAATATAGTTCAAGATACATCACAAAGCCTGCTTGCAAGTTTGGGTAATCTTCTTATTCCGATATTTAAACCGTTAGGTATAACCGATTGGAGAATATCAACTGCATTTATTAGCGGATTTATGGCAAAAGAAAGCGTAGTTAGTACACTGACCGTTTTAATCGGTGGAGATGTCAACCGGCTTCCTTTGTATTTTAATAAAATAACAGCTTTTGTATTTCTGGTATTTTCTCTCCTTTATACTCCCTGCGTTGCTGCGATAGCAACAGTCAAAAGAGAGCTCGGGAAAATAAGTGCTGTATTGGTTGTTTTATTACAATGCACAATTGCTTGGATTGTATCATTCATAGTTTATCAAATTGCTCTATTGATGTGATATATGCTATAGTACTTCATAGACTATAAGTTTTAGAAAAGTATGTATAACAGGTAAATATGAAAAAGATAATATGCTATGGAGATTCAAATACATTTGGGTATAATCCCAAAGATAATTCAAGGTTTGACGAAAATACCCGTTGGACAGCTGTTATACAGAAAAATCTGGGAACGGAATATGAAGTTATAAATGAGGGCGTGTGCGATAGAACAGGGTTTGTAAATAACCCCAAAGGTTTTATGTATTCTGCTCAAAGGCATTTCCCTAAAATGCTGTCCAAAACAGATAATATAGATATATTAATCCTTGCAATAGGTACAAATGATTTGCAATTTCAATATAATATAAGTATCGGTGCAGTTGAAAAGGGACTGGAACAATTAATAAATATTGCTCTTGAGAAAGCCAAAAATATAATAATTATTCCGCCGGTTATATTGAGTGAAAAAGTTTTAAAGGGGTTTTTTAGTTATCAATTTGATGAAACAGGCATAGTTAAATCCAAAAAAATCGGAAGAATATTCAGACAAATTGCAAATGTATATAATTGCGGTTATTTTGATATAAATAAATTTACCGCTCCTTCAGATATTGACGGTTTGCATTATGATGAAAATTCCCATAAACTTATTGCAAAAGAATTATTTGAATATATTAAGCAAAACTATTAATATTCTTTTCCACAGCATTTATATGATTACATTGTTGAAATAAACGGTTATAATCTATATAACCATAAGATTTTAATAAATAAGGCTTTGTTAAATGACTGAAAATGCTGCAAAATCGTATTCTCAAATGCGAAAAGAGTTCTACGAAAAATACAGAAATAAAATAGTTCCGCTTGTCAGAAAACATGAATCGGAACGAAAGAAAAAATTAATAATTGCTATTTTGGCTTCGGGAAGTTTATTTATAGTCGCAAGTTTATTATTATATTTAGCATTTACAAGCGTAGGCGGCATTTTTGGGAAAAGTAACGGGGGACCATTAAAAGCAGCTATTCTTGTATATGGATTATCTTATTTTTCTTGGTTTATGATAAAAAAGGGATTTGAAAAAAAAATAAAAGAAAAAATTATGCCGACAGTATGCAGTTGCTTCGGTGATATGAAGTGGTCTTGTGATACATACAATGGCGGCAAAATATTTTCTGATGCTTGTGTTGTTCCGCAATTTACGTCAGAAGAGTATGATGATATTTTTAGAGGTTCATATAAAGATGTAAAAATAGAAATTATTGAGCCTGAATATGACGTAGGTTCAGGTAAAAACAGAAGAACTGTATTTAATGGTGTTATTATAAAACTTGATATGAATAAATCTTTTACAAGCCATACCGTAATAAAACCTAACAGTTTAATGCATTTATCGCCTTCTTCAAAACTTCATCGTACGGAATTGGAAGATGTGGAATTTAATAAAAAATTTGATGTGTATACAAATGATGAAGTAGATGCAAGATATCTTATTACTCCAACATTTATGGAAAGACTTAAAAATATGAAAACTGCTTTCCGTGCAAATAATGTAAGTTGTGCATTTTATGGTAAACTTTTAATTGTTGCCCTGCCTACAAATCAAGACCTGTTTTCAATTTGCTCTTTAATAAAACCTATAGATGACAGAACACAGTACTTTCAAATGTATGAAGAAATAGTTTCAATAATAAAACTTATTGACCACTTTAAACTTAACCAAAAAATAGGATTATAAATTTATGGTGTTATATACCAATAAAAAAGACCTCAGATGAGGTCTTTTTTAATTATTTGATTTTACCTGCACCTTTTAATTGGCTGTATATAATTGCACTAACAGCCATCTGGGCATCATTTTGTTTTAATTCTTCTTTTAATGGGCTGTATGGCATAGAGTTAAATATCGGTTTATATTTAGCGTAAGGATTTCCGTTAACTCTTTCCATATAATATCTTGCAGCATTAGTAACAACACCCTTATCGTTTAAACTCGGGATTTCATATCCTAATTCTTCTTTTACAATATCATAAGGTACGGCTAATGAACCGTCTTTTTCAAAAATTGCTGATTTTGCATCTTTATAGAATGCGTGTTCGCCGCCGCCTACTATTAATACGGGGTTTTTCTTTCCTACTAATTTGCTGTAGGTTTGAGCATAATCGTTAATTTCACTTAACCCTCTTGTTAAAACAGTCGGGAACGGGAATTGTGCTTCTATATATCCGTTTGGAAATTCTTCATCAGGTCCTTTTTCAATTCCTCTTATGTATTTTGTATAAGTAGTAGGTGTTGTAGCAATACCTTTTAAACCGTTGTTTTCAACAATATTTCTTGCTGCAAGGTCAACACCGCAGTCACTGTGTGCAAAAGCAAAACCGATATCATCTGCTTTAACGCCTAATTCTTTAAAATAACCGATTATCGGTTTATAAAAATTTTCTATAGCTTGTTCATACATTTTAGAAAGTTCTTTTTTTGTTAAAGAACAACCGTTAGTAACTTGTTCGGGTTTAATATTAGAGTTACCGACAGCGCCTAATATAACAGGAGGTTTTTCTCCGTATGCTTCAGTCCATATAGTATCCGTTTCTATAGCTTGCGGATTATCTGCCCATCCTAACCATTTAAAACCTTTATCTTTAGGAAAAACGATAGGCTTATCCCACCCTTCAGCCATAATAGCAATACCTTTTGATGTTTTTATGGCACTTGCTTGTTCGGGAATCATTTCATTAAGAATTTTTACACCGTTCCAATAATCTTCGGGAGTATTTTTTCTCATTAATGCCTGTGCTCTTTGGAATTTAGCCAAATCAGCAGGTGTATTCATATCTGCACGGCTGAAAAATTCCTGTAATTTTGTTCTTTGGTCAATACCCATTCCTTCTATAAAACTGATATGTTCTTTTAATTCTTGTGCATTTCTTACTATGCGGTCGAAATTTTTTGAATCCAAACTAGAACTTATTCCTGATATCATATTTTCTCCTTTTAATTTTGTTTGTATAAAACATATGAAGGCGAAAAATTGCTATTAAAAACATTCAACTTTTATTTTCTTTGCACTCCCAATTCTTGTAGATTCCTGCTAATAAAGCACCCGAAATATTGTGCCAAACAGAAAAAATTGCACCGGGAACCGTTGCCATTGCTAAAGACGGAAATGCTGTGGCTGCAAGACTTGTTGCAAGACCTGAATTTTGCATTCCTACTTCAATAGAAAATGCTTTTATTTTTTTTGGAGTCATTTTAAGCATTTTTGCAGTTATAAATCCGAATAAATATCCAAAAAGATTATGTAATATAACAACAGCAAGAATAACAAATCCGCTTGTATATATTTTCTCCGAATTATGAGATACAACTGACCCGACTATCATACAAATTGCAATGGTAGAAACCATTGGCAGTGCTTTTATAAATTTTTGAGAGTATTGATAAAACAACTTATTAATAATAACACCCATAATAATTGGTATAAGAATGACGGTAATAATACTCGTAAATATGCTTAGTATATCAACATTTACTGTTGTTTTAAGTAATTGATATGCAATTAATGGTGTAAGTATTGGTGCAAGCAGAGTATTAACACTTGTCATACATACAGAAAGCGCAATATCTCCTTTTGAAAAATATGTAATTACGTTGCTTGCTGTACCTCCGGGACAAGTTCCGACAAGAATAACACCTGCTGTTAATGCAGCATCAAGATGAAATGCTATACTTAATCCGAAAGCGATTGCCGGCATGAGCGTGTATTGTGTAATACAGCCAAATATAATATCTTTGGGACGGGTGAAAATCATAACAAAATCTTCGGCTTTAAGGGTTATTCCCATTCCAAACATAATAATCATCAATAAATAATTAATCCAAGATGTTTTAATCCATATAGCAGATGACGGAATTAATAAAGAAAGTGCCGCTATTATAAGCACAATTACCGCCATATATTTGCTGAATTCTTCGCTGATTTTTTCTATCTTTTCCATAATTGTTAATAAAATCCAATATAAATTTATTATAAATTAAATATTTTTAATTTATTTATTTTTCTTGCAAATCATGGAAAGCATGTATAAAATAGATTTATACACTAGCATGGTTAGTTAATAACAAAAAGGGAAAAATTATGAGAATTACAGCTCTGGGAAAACCGTTTTTAATGTTTCCGAAGAGTTACGGCTGTAATGATAAAGCAACTAAATCCGCACTGCGTTCTACGAGTGCGGATATTTTTTGCTTTAAAGGCAGCAAACTCTCCGATAAAATCGGTATTATTCCGACAACTAATCCGTCGGAATTAGAAAAAAATATTCAAGCAAAATTAGGTGTTACTCCTGTAAAAACGACAGTTAAAAAATTTCAAAACGGAGAAACGTACGTAAACATTGCAGAAAATGTTAGAGGTAAAGATATTTACCTTATGCCTGCAAACGGCAGTAATGTTAATGACAACTTGATGGAAACCTATTTAAAAGCAGATGCGGCAAAACGCTCGGGTGCAAAAAAAGTAGTTGCTGTTATGCCGAGTTTCGATTATGCCCGTCAGGAAAAAAGAACGGAATCAGGCGAGCCAATCGCCGCAAGGTTAAACATGGATTTACTCAAAACGGCAGGTGTTGATGAAATTATTACAACAGACCTTCATTCTCTTGCAATTGAAGGTTTTGCGCCAAACAGTATGCCGGTAACGCATCTTGAATCAATGGAAATGATGAAAGATTACATCAAGAAGAAAAACATTCAGGATTTAGTTGTAGTAAGTCCTGATATCGGCGGTGCAAAAAGAACAGATAAATTATCACAAGCCTTGGATTGTGAAAAAGCTATCGTATACAAATACAGAAAAGCTCACAACGAAGCTGCTGCTGATTGTTTGATAGGTAAAGTTGCAGGCAAAACCTGTGTTGTTTATGATGATATCATTGATACGGCAGGCACAATTGCAGCGGTTGTAAACCTTTTAAACAAAAAAGGTGCGAAAGAGATATATGTATGTGCAACTCACGGTTTATTTAACGGAGAGGCAATGAAGAAACTTCAAGAAGCCCCTGTTAAAGAGGTAGTTGTTACTAATACTGTTCCTAAAAAAGATAATACAATTTCTAAAATAAAACAATTGGATATGTCTTCTCATATTGCAGACGCAATAAAGCATATTTCATATAGTGCATAAAATAATATTTTTAAGGTAAAAAACATCTGATATAAATGTCAGGTGTTTTTTATTTGCACCATTCAATCTCCCAAATGCCGCAAGGACATAATCCTGCACAAATTCCGCAGCCTATACATTTATTCGGGTCTGATACATATTCAAACTTGCCGTTTTCCTTTTCAACTCTTGAAATTGCATTTTGAGGACAACTCTGTTTGCATAATCCGCAATCTCTGCAATAACCGCAAGACATACATCTGTTTTGTTCATTATCGCAATTGGAATTATAACATTCATAATATTCCGATTTTATTCTTTTAGACGGTATTAAATCCTTTTCTTTTATAGGGATAAGCGGTTCATTATTTAAGAATTTTATAATATTTTCTGCTGCATGTTTACCGTCTGCTATAGCATTAGTGAATAATCCCGGTTTAATAGCATCGCCTATTACAAAAACCTTACTGTTTTGAGATTGCATAAATTCATTTATTTGTATTCTTGATTTTTCATCCAAATATTCTTTATTTAAGAAGTCAAAAATTGGTCTGTCGCCAACTGAAATAATAACGCTGTCTGCTTCTAAAAATCTTCCGTCTTTAAGATAAACACCTTCTTCTGTTATTTTTTGAGTGAAGCAGGGATACATTATTTTAGCACCAAGTTTTTCGGCTGCTTTTATTTCCTTTTCAAATGCAGACGGTTCTTGGATATCTATAGCCGTAACGTTTTCTACACCGCCCTGCTTATAAACTTCGGTTATAACATCCATTGCAGCATTACCTGCTCCGATAACAACAACATTTTTACCTAAATTATAGGTTTTTCCGTTCTTGGCATCTTTTAGGAAATTTAATCCTTTAATGAGTCTTTCATACCCCTCAAAAGGTATTACAACAGGATTGTGTCCTCCTATTGCCAAAATTACGGCATCATATTGTGATTCGATTTTATTAAACAGTTCGGGAGTTACTTTTGTTGATGTATGAATTTTTACACCGATATTTTTAAATCTTTCTAATTCAGTATCTAAAATTTCTTTGCTCAATCTTTCTTCCGGTATAACTTGAGACAATTTTCCGCCTATTTTGTTATCTGCTTCATATATTTCTACTTCATAACCTTTTCTTCTTAATTGCCAAGCGGCAGAAATTCCGGCAGCGCCCGATCCTATTACGGCTATTTTTTGCGAATGTGTTATTTCAACAGATTTTGTTTTTATATCTTTTGATAAACTTCCGAGCATTTTAACATCCAACGGTTCATCAAACGACCCGCGGGAACAGTTATTTAAACATAAGTTAGGACATACTTGACCGCATACACTTGCAGGAAACGGACTATATTCCAATACAAGTTCTAATGCTTCTTTAATTTTTCCTGCACGTAATAAAGAAAATCTTTTTTGTGTAGGAATTTTTATAGGACAGTTATATTCACAAGGTGCAGAATATGCATAGTTTTTCCAGCTTGGTTTTCTCAATCTGGAATCGCCTGTTTGAACTAAATCACAAGCCTTAAAATCATCGGTTATTAAATCAGAGAATATAGAACCGCCAATTTCTTCCATCCATTTATTTGTTCTGAATGTTTTTAAAGATATATTATTTTGTTTTTGTCTTTCTTCATATGTTTTAGCAACTATTTTTTGCCATTTTGAAAAATCAATTAACTCTTTATAATATTCTTCTTTCTTTATTTCAGACAGATATGTTTTAAGTCCTGCGGTAAGAAAATCTCTGTCATTCTCATCTAAATCTAAAAGAAATACGTCATCTGATAAATTTTTTATAGGACCTCTAACATATACAATTCCGCCTACCATTCCGATGCAGGCTCTATCTCCCAAAACAGACGGCATATTTTCACAATCAATACCGCAAATAACGGCAATACCTCCGCCCATAAATTCAAAAGAAAAAGAACCGGTTGATTTTAATACCCATAGTTCGGGAGCTTCAAATTTCGGGTCTTTTTTCATCAAAGCACCCGACCTTGTTCCTACATTACCGGCAATATATATTTTACCCGAAGCTGCACAATGACCGGTTGTATCTCCGCTGTCTCCGTTTACAACAATCTTTGCTCCTGAATTTAGCCAACCTGTATCAGCCGGTGCAGAACCTTCTACATAAATATTTGTACCCTTTGTTCCCATAGAGCCGACACGCTGTCCGGGATTTTTTACATAAAAATTCAAATCTTTTCCGTTTTTAGACCAGACTGAACCACCTATATTATGCTGACCGCAAGCGTTTATTTCGAAATCATTGTAACCGGAATCTATAGCAGACCATATCTCCTGCATTAAATTTTGAGTTGATTTTCTTTCATTTTTTTCTAAAGTATTTATTATTTTTTTCATTGATTTTCACCATTAACAAACGTATTGTATGTCCAGTCTGTTCGCAACATTTTTATCAACACAAACAAGAGCATCTGATCTTCCGACGGGCAGAGTTGAGTTCCCGACAGGTGCAAGTAATTTTTTAAGTTCAATATCTGTTGCACAAATATAGTTAACTATATTTTCCGCAACTCTATCAACATCAAGTCTTTGCATTAACTTTGGATTTTGTGTTGTAATCCCGATAGGACATCTTCCCGTGTTGCAGCCGTTACATTTTCCGAAATCATTACCTACACAACCTGCAATTTGCAGTACAAGTTTACCTATAAATACACCTGAAGCACCTAAGCAAATCATTTTAAATGTATCTGCTGCCAAATTACCGTTCATACCTATACCGCCGCCTGCAAATATAGGAATCTGACCTTGTTTCCCCTGATGAACCGCAGCTAAATAGCAATCTCTTAATTTTGAAACAATAGGATGTCCGGTATGGTTTAATGATATTTCATGGGCAGCTCCCGTTCCGCCTTGCAGCCCGTCTATAAAGAAACCGCCCACAATATTATAGGGGTCTCTGAGAAGATTATTATATACACTTACACTTGTTGAAGATGCAGCAACTTTAATTGCAACAGGAACTTTAAATTTAAAGGCGCAATTCATAGACAAAAACATCTTTTGAACGCTTTCTTCAATAGAATAAAGCCCTTGATGATTTGGAGGAGATAATAAATCCGCTTTGGGTACACCTCTGATTTCCTGAATAAGTTTTACATTCTTTTCGGCCATTAAAAGTCCGCCATCACCTGGTTTTGCACCTTGACCGATTTTAATCAAAATTCCTGCAGGGTCTTCCTGCATATACGGCATAGAGTTTATTATTCTATTCCAGCCGAAATGTCCGGAAGCTATTTGAAGTATCATATATTTCAAATATTTTGATCTTAAAAGTTTATCGGGAATGCCTCCTTCACCGGTTGCCATTCTTATAGGAATATGTTTAACTTCATTTAAGTATGCTGTTGCTATCGCTATAGCTTCCCACATTCTTGGAGATAATGCACCAATTGACATATCAGAAAACATAATAGGATAAATTGAAGTATTAACGGGTAAATTTTCGTCTTTCTTTTCCTGTAATTCTCCGTTTACAATGTCAAAATCAAGACTATCAGCACTAACAACTCTTCCCAGATTTGTTCTCAAATCAAAAGTATGACGGAGAGCATCTAAAGAAGGGTCTGTCATTTGTGAAATTCTGCCGACCTTAATTTTATCTAATGTTCTTCCTTCCGTATGTAAATTGCTTCTGCCTCCGCGTTTAACGGATTCAGATGTTTTTGCTCTGAATCTTGTTCCGAATATTTCTGTTCTGTTTCTTGTTACTTTTATGGCGCCATTCGGGCAAACTTTTGTACAAATTCCGCAACCTCTGCAAAAATTATGTGCATCTATAACTTGTCTTATTACCGGAATTGCTTTTTGATCTTCATCAATTTGAAAACCTTCTTCATTAGATATTGCACGAACTTTTTTCCTTTTTTGAACATCAACTTTTATAGCATCAAATGAACAAGCAGCAACACAATGACCGCACAACATACATTTTTCACTGTCATATTCTACTATCCATGGTAAATCATCTTTTGAGATACTGTTTATGTTAACTGTTGTCATTGACTTATCCTTTGTATGTTTAAATCATTATCCACTACTACAAGCTCGCGTTCATTTGTGTATATATCAGTCGTAATATCCCTGTTTGGCAATATCTCATTCGCACCTGTTACTTCCGAAGTCATAATTACGATATCATCATCTTTACAAACAACAGTAGGTCTTAATTTTTTTGAATCTATAACATTAAACATCGTACCGTCAGGTAACACGCCTATTGTGGTATTTGGCCCGTTTATTTCTAAATTTGATAATGATGCTTTTATTCTTTTTAATACATTTTGGTTCTCTCGTTTTTGTATTTCTTCAAACGGAAGAGGGGTTAAAACATGTTTATAATATTTCAAAGGCCATTTTAATATTTTATGAACATAGTGAAGTGTGTACAAGAAACATTGAGAATCCGATTCAAAACCGATATATCCTTTATGAAGTTTTTGCTGCATTAATTTATTTTTTTCATAGAAAGTATTTTCTCCGTTCGTCAAGGTTGTATAACCCTGTAAAAAGAACGGGTGAGCAGCATAACGGACTATATCATAGTTCGTATTTTGTCTGCATTGTGCAGTTATAATTTTTGCTCTTAAATTTACGTCTTCACTCCACAAATTAAAATATTTTCCTATATCATTAGGATTTCCTATTTCTTTCAAAGAAATAACATCTTCCCAAAAGGAATAAACATAACCTTCTTCATTTCTTTCCAAATGTTCACGGAGTTTTAATCTTGTATCAAGCAGTAAATTTTCTTTTTCTTCTCTTGACGCATTTTTATAGTTTTTAGGATACTGAAATACCTCAAAAACATAGTTTGGCATTGTTTCTATTCGAAGAGAAACATCGGGATAGACCTCAGGTGTATATTGAAAAACCCTGACAAACCCCAGTCTGTGAAGCAAGTCTTCGGCATATTTCATACCTTCATCAGTAACTGCCATTGATAAAATGGGCAGGTCTTTATAATTTTCAAAAATTCCGCCCAAATCTTGCATAATAAATGCAAAACCTGAATTGTCATGTCCTTTTTGTTGTGAACGCATTAATTTTAATATTAATGACGGGTGTATATATTTTTTCGACTTAATTGAACCTATTCTGCACATATTTTAATTATTATCAATAATATAAAGTCGTCAATTCTTTGATTTAGTGTTAAGTTGTTTAAAGATTTCTCTTTTTCGATATTTTTTTTAAAAAAATTAAAATATTTTTAATTTTTACCTAAAATTAAAATAAAAAAATTAAATTTTTAAGTAAAATTTTTAAAAAAGTTTAATTTTTTATTAAAAAAATTTAATTTTACACTTGTTCACAAAATCAATAATTAGCTAATTTTGAACAGATTTTTTATTATAATATAGGACACATTTAAGGAACAGGATATGCAAAATATAAAATTTACTAAAATGAACGGACTGGGTAATGATTTTGTAATTCTTGATTATGAAGAATACCAAAAAACAAATTTTTCAGCTGATGAATTGGCAATAAAACTTTGTAACAGAAATTTTGGAATTGGTGCAGACGGTCTTATTGTTGTTAATCCAAATACAGATAAAACTGATATTTCTTGGATATTCTATAATTCAGACGGTTCAGTTGCACAGATGTGCGGAAACGGAATGAGATGTTTTGCAAGATATATATACGATAATAAAATCGTAAATAAGAAAGAATTTTCTGTTGAAACAAAAGCTGGAATTATTATTCCTCAAATAATTTCTGATAATGAAGTTCGTGTAAATATGGGTAAACCGATTTTAGAACCTGATAAAATTCCTTGTAAAACCGAAACAAATTTGAATATTCCTTATAAAATTGATAATAATAATTTTTTATTAAATACTGTTAGTATGGGTAACCCTCATTGTATTATATTTGTTGAAAAAAACAGTAAAGAACTTGCATTAAAATACGGTTCAAAGATTGAAAATGATTCACTTTTCCCCGAAAAAACCAATGTGGAATTTGTTGAAATTCTGTCAAAAGATGAAATTACTATTAATGTGTGGGAAAGAGGATGCGGAATAACACTTGCCTGCGGAACGGGTGCTTGTGCAACAACAGTTGCGGGAATTTTAAACGGATATTTAAATAACACAGTTAAAGCAAACCTTCCGGGAGGTGCTTTAAAAATTGAATGGCAAGGAAGTCCTGACGATACTAAACATAATGTTTATATGACAGGCAGAGCTGATTATTCTTTTGTCGGAGAATTTGTTATTTAAACAAATTATAGAATCGTTTCATGGCTTCTTGAGTTTTTTCATATGTATTAAAGGAAGTTAAGCGGAACCAATTATTGCCGTTTTTGCCAAATCCGGCTCCCGGAGTTCCTACTACACCGATTTTATTTAATAATATATCAAAGAAATCCCAAGAATTCATATTATTTGGGCATTTTAACCATATATAAGGTGAATTTTTACCCCCTGTATATTTTATATTCAATTTATCAAGAGTATTACTTATAACTTTAGCATTTTGCTTGTAGTAGTTTAAGTTTTCCTGAATTTGTTTTTGTCCATCTTGTGTAAATACAGCGGCAGCACCTTTCTGAACGATATACGGAACACCGTTAAATTTGGTTGTTTGACGGCGAAGCCACATTTTATTAAGACTCATTCCATTAAAGTTTAAAGCATTCGGTACAATTGTATATCCGCATCTTGTACCTGTAAAACCTGCTGTTTTGGATAATGAACAGAATTCTATTGCACATTTTTTTGCATTTTCTATTTCATATATACTTTTGGGTAAATTATTATCATCTATAAAACTTTCATAAGCTGCGTCGAAAAGAATTACAGCATTATTTTTAATTGCATAATCTATCCATTGTTTCAATTGTTCTTTGTTGTAAACTGCACCTGTAGGATTATTTGGAGAGCATATATATATAAGGTCTGCTTTTACGGATAAATCAGGTAACGGCAAGAAATTATTATTCTCATTTGCATCTGTATAAATAATATTTCGTCCTGCCATAATGTTTGTATCAACATAAACAGGATAAACAGGATCAGGTACTATAACAGTATTATCCTTGTCAAATAAATCTAAAATATTGCCTAAATCACTTTTTGCACCGTCCGATATAAATATTTCATTCAAATCAAGATTGACATTATTAGTTTTATAATAATTTTGGATAGCACTTTTTAAAAAATCATAGCCTTGCTCAGGTCCATAACCTTTAAAAGTTTCTTTTTCCCCCATTTCGTCAACTGCACTGTGCAGTGCTTCAATAACAGCAGAACATAATGGAAGAGTAACATCACCTATTCCGAGCTTTATAATTTCTGTATCGGGATTTTGGGAAGTGAAATCATTTACTTTTTTTGCTATCGTTGAAAAAAGATAACTTTCATTTAAATTTTTATAATTCTGATTTGTATTCATGTCTAAACTCCATTCAAATTACCTTATAAATGTGCAGAATAAGGTATTTTTAAGTTCATCACATTATCAGAATAAATAAAAAAGAGGCTTTAGACCTCTTTTTTATGGTGGGCGTTAAGAGACTTGAACTCCTGACATCCTCCTTGTAAGGGAGGCGCTCTACCAACTGAGCTAAACGCCCTTAGCAATTATTATATTATCGTATAAATATTTTTAGTCAAGCATATTTTTAACGGAATAATAAATTTTATGTTAGAATAAGGGAAATTGGAGACATAATTATGCGTGAAGAATTACTTTCAATAATTGAAAAAAACAGCAAAATAGGTTTAAAAGATTTAGCAGTTATGCTTGATAAATCAGAAATAGATGTTGCAAATGAAATTGCCGCACTTGAAAAAGAAGGTATTATTTGCGGTTATCATACACTTATAGATTGGGAAAAAACCTCTATAGAAAAGGTTACGGCTTTAATTGAAGTTCGTGTTACTCCGCAAAGAGGTCAAGGGTTTGATTCTATGGCTGAACGTATATATAATTACCCTGAAGTACGTGCTGTGTATCTTATTTCAGGCGGTTTTGACCTTCTTGTTATTTTGGAAGAAAAATCTTTAAGAGAAATAGCAAACTTTGTGTCTGAAAAACTTTCAACTCTGGATAGTGTTCTTAGTACGGCTACTCACTTTATTTTAAAAAAATATAAGGATCATGGAACCATTCTGGCTAGGAAAAGCCACGATGAAAGAGAGATTATAACTCCATGACAAAAGAACTTTCAAAAAAAGTAACTGCTATTAGACCATCCGGTATTAGAAAATTCTTTGATTTAGTCAGTGAAATGCAAGATGTAATTTCTCTTGGCGTGGGAGAACCTGATTTCGATACACCTTGGCATGTCAGAGAAGAAGGTATTTATTCGCTTGAAAAAGGTAAAACCTTTTATACTTCTAATTTTGGGTTAAAGCCTTTAAGACAAGAAATATCCAATTATATTCACAGAACTCAAAATACGGAATATGATCCTAATTCTGAAATTATTGTAACGGTAGGCGGTTCGGAAGCTATTGATATAGGTATAAAAGCTATTGTAAATGAAGGTGATGAAGTTATAATACCTCAGCCTTCCTATGTTTCATATGAACCTTGCACAATTCTTGCAAATGCGAAACCGGTTATTATTAATTTAAAAGCTGAAAATGAATTCAGACTGACTCCCGATGAATTATCGGCAGCAATAACAGATAAAACTAAAATTTTAATTCTGCCGTTTCCAAATAATCCGACAGGTTCGATAATGGAAAAATCCGATTTGGAAGCTATAGCAAAAATTATTATAGAAAAAGATTTATATGTTATTTCTGATGAAATTTATTCGGAATTAACCTATAAAAATAAACATATATCAATTGCATCACTGCCGGGAATGAAGCAAAGAACCATTCTTATAAACGGATTTTCTAAAGCATATGCAATGACCGGATGGCGTTTGGGTTATGCTTGTGCACCTGCTGAAATAATTAGGCAAATGATGAAAATACATCAATACACTATAATGTGTGCACCTACAACAAGCCAATATGCGGCTGTAGAAGCATTAAAAAACGGTGATGCGGATGTAATTATTATGCGACAATCATATAATCAACGCAGAAGGTTTTTATTAAATGCATTTAAAGAAATGGATATAGAATGCTTTGAACCGTTCGGTGCTTTTTATGTATTTCCATCTATAAAGCAATTCGGAATGACCAGTGAAGAATTTGCCACAAGATTATTACAGGAAGAAAAAGTTGCAGCTGTACCGGGTACGGCATTCGGTGAAAGCGGAGAAGGTCATTTGAGAATATCTTATGCATATTCTTTGGACAACCTAAAGCTTGCAATGGAACGATTTAAGAATTTTGTGGAAAAACTAAGAAACGAACATTAAGATATAATAAAGTGCGGGTGCTGAGAAAAGGAAAGCATCTATTCTGTCCCATATACCGCCGTAGTCTGAAAATAATGTTCCGCTGTGTTTTATACCCAAATCCCGTTTAATTAATGATATGGTTAAATCTCCGACTTGAGCAAAAACAGAAACAGTTAGTCCTATTATTATACAGCTTAATATTTTATATCCTAACAGAGGATGTAATAATCCGCATATTATGCAGGTAATTATTATATTAGAAAAACTACCGGCGAATGTTTTATTTGGACTTATATCAGGAAATATGTATATCGGTTTTATTTTCGGACCGATTTTCGATGCTGAAAAATCTCCTGCTAACACTGATATAAAATACAAAATGATTACTATATAATTGTATGAATTATATAATTTAATTATATAAAGTCCGCAAAATATGAAAAATATTGCAGCTATTGTACTTAATGCCGTATAAAAATACGGTTTTTTATTAAATATAATTGTTGCAAAAAATGCAAGAAAATATCCTGCTGATAATACTAATAATTCATCTCCTCCAAATATATAAAAATATGCCAATATAATTCCAGCCATTTCGGGTATTAATAAATGGGGAAATATATTTTTAACTTTAAACATATTTCTATATTCAATCATTGAAATAATTATAAATAGAGAAGAAACAATTAATAAAACAGTCTTTGAAAAAAATGAAGCTAAAATAACTGCAAGTATAATAAAACCCAATAAATATCTTATATATTTGTTATCCAACTTATAATCCTGTTTACATGCCGATAACCCTATTATATACTATCCATATGAAAAAAGTAATGCTTATATATCCTCCCGGAGAAAAATATCAAAGAGCAGAGGATCGTTGTCAAATTAATATTGAAGCTTCAGTTGCAAATGCATTGAGAGCTTGTAATGATTTGGGATATTTGGCTGCAATATTAAAAAAAGAGAATTATAATATCTTTTTAAAAGATTATATGTCGGAAAGATTATCTCTTGATAAATTTAAACAAGATATACAACATGAACAACCCGATGTTATTTTTATAAGTACTACAAACGGCACTATTTTTTATGATTTAGATATAATAAAACAGATAAAAATAATAAAACAGGATGTTATTGTTATCCTAAAAGGTGCATTATTTTTTAATCCGGATAAAGAATTATTTTCGGAATTAGATTTAACAAATGTAGATTATATTATTGGCGGAGAATGTGAATTTATTATAAAACCTCTGTTAGAGGCTCATTATAATAATAAAGAAAATTTAAAGAATATTCAGGGTATATGCTATAAGATTAACGAAGAGTGGCAAATAAATATAATAACTGAATTTGTTGATGATTTAGATAATTTACCGTTTCCTGACAGAAGCTTAATGCCGAATAATCTATATATTAACCCGATTAATAATCTTCCGTTGGCAACAATTTCAACATCAAGAGGTTGCCCTTGTTCATGCATATATTGTATTTCTTCTTTAATATCCGGTAAAAAAGTCCGTTTTCGCAGTGTACAATCTGTATATGAAGAAATCAAAGAATGTTATGAAAAATACAAGATAAAAGATTTCTTTTTTAAATCGGATACATTTACCATAAATAAGCAATGGGTATTGGATTTATGCAACTTGATTTTGAATTCTGATTTAAAAGGGAAAATTAATTGGGTTGCAAATTCACGTGCAAATACAATAGATGAAGAGCTGCTTCAAAAAATGAAACAGGCCGGATGTTCCGTAATATCAATAGGCTTTGAATCCGGAAGCGATGAGTCACTGGAAATAATGAAAAAAGGGACTACTGTTGCACAAAATATTCAGGCTGTAAAATTAATAAAGAAATACAAATTAAAAATATGGGGACATTATTTAATAGGCTTTCCATGGGAAAACAAAGAACATATTGAAGCTACCCGTAAATTGATATTTGATTTAGATACGGATTTTATAGAACTTTCAATTGCTGTTCCTTTTAAAGGCAGTGAATTATATAAAATGGTATACCACGATATAGATGAAGGCAGAGCAGTTCTCGGAAAAGATTCTTTTGAATATTCTACCATAGGTACAAAATATTTATCTAAAGAATATATAAAACAGGTAAGAAAAGCTATTCTTTTAAAATATCATACCAGACCCTCCTTTATATTAAAGAAAATTTTTGATAAAAACCTCACACTTCCTTTATTTTTAAACTATATAAAAAATGGTTTCAGGATGATAAATAATATATTATTTAAATAAAAAAGAGGAACTTTTAAGTTCCTCTTTTTCTATTGTATATACTTTTATTGTTTTTCTTTAATTAAGTTTGTTATAACTGCGGCAACTAAAATTGTTAGTGCACCTATAAAGAATGCGTATTCCCAGTGATAGTTTATTCCTTCCGGAATAACAAATACACATTTATTAATTGCCCAAGCAAGTAATGTACAAACTAATACTTGAGGTCCTGCAATAAATATATTAAATATACCCATTACTGAACCTTCTGAACCTTTTTTAATGAATTCGGAAAGCATTGCAAACGGTAATGCCAATACACTTGCCCAGCCAATACCTGCAACTGCCATACATACGAGAACGAATCCGGGTTCTTTATATACTCCCATTCCAACCATAGCTAATGCTAATGTAATTAAAGATACAAAGTGTACTCTTTTATTTCCGAATTTTGTTGATAACAATCCGATAGGAATTGAAACAACAAAACAAATTAAGTTTTGAATCGCAAAACATATTGATGAAAAGTTTGTAGATTTATTGATTAAACCTAAATAACCGTTTTTAATATCTTCGGTAGCTGATGTTAAATCAGGAACTCCGTATACTGTATGAGTTGCATATTGAGTAAAGAAAATATTCAAACTCATAATCCCAATCCAAGTAAATAACTGAAGTGTACAAATCTTTCCTACTTCAGGTGAAGATTTGAAAAATTCAACAACTTTTGTTACAAATGAAGGTTCTTGTTCTTTTTTAACTTCAGCAGCTTGTTCTTGAGCAGCTTCTACAGCTTTTTTATATTTATGTTCTTTAATTGTTATACAAGTCCATAACATAGCCAAAGAAAATGCCAATGCTGCCATTACAAATTGAGCATTAATACTCATTTGATAATTGAAAACATATTTCAAAAACGGTGCAGTACCTGCTGCAACAACAGAACCAAGACCGATTGCAAAGCTTAAGTATGCATTTGCAAGCGAATGCTGTTCTTGCGGAACTAAATCCGGAACCAGTGCTCTATATGGACCTTGTGCAGCATTAACACAAGCATCAATAACCCATATCATGATTGCGGCAACAATTAAACCGCCAAATACAGGAAGAGGCATATGCAGCATAGCTGCAATCTTTTCGGCGATTATTGCCGAATTAGGAAATGCCCATAATGCCAAACTTGCAAATAATGCACCTGCAAAAAGATATGGTCTTCTTCTTCCAAAAATGGTATGTGTTTTATCACTTAATTCACCGATAATAGGTTGAACCAGCATGCCTGTAACAGGCCCTGCAAGCCAAATTAAACCGAAAATTAACGGTGATGCGCCAAGTCCTTCCGTAACAGGACCTGACAAAATAATTCTCATTTGCCAAGCAAACTGTAAACCGAAAAATCCCAGACAAAAATTCAATAATTGTACTGTGGAAAACGGTTTCAATACTTGTTCTTTTTCAATAGCTTCGTTACTCATTGTTTCCCTCTGCCTTTACTGTATCATATTTATCTGTTAATTCTTGTAAAACTTCAAATAAATCACCGACAATGCCAATATCTGCATATTTAAATATCGGTGCATCTTTATCATTGTTTATTGCTATAATCTTTCCGCTGTTTTTTATGCCGGAAATATGCTGATTCGCACCCGAAATCCCGACGGCGATATATAACTTAGGCGCAATAGCCTTCCCTGTTTGTCCGATTTGCTGGGATTTTAATATATAACCTTTCTCCAATGCTTCTCTGGAACCGCCTACTGCTGCTTTCATTTTCTGTGCAAGTTGGTATATAAGTGCAAATCCGTTATCTTTACATGCACCTGCTCCTCCGGCTATTACGATATCAGCTGTCGCTATATTCTTTGCGGAATGCTCTTTTATCATTTTCTTTATTAATGTAATTTTGTTTTCTGTTTCTTCGGGATTTATCCAATCAAATATTGCATTTGCAACATGTTCAACAGTTTCTTCTTTAAATACGTTTTCTTGAACCGTTGCCATTTGCGGATATGTCCTGCATAAAATATCCGCAGTTAATTGTCCTCCGAAAGTCGGTCTTGTTGATAATAATAAACAATTTTCTCCGATATCAAGATTAGTGCAATCGGCAGTCAAACCCGTATCCAATTTAGTCGCCGTATATGAAGCTATTGCTTTACCTTGAAGTGTTGCACCGATTAATATTATTCTCGGCGGATATTTTTTTGCTATTTTAGTAAACATTTCGGGATAATAGTTATGATTATATTCAGTTATTCTGTTATCACAAACAATAACAACATCATCTGCACCATAACTGCTTAATTCTTTTATAATATTATCATAATTTATTCTTGGACCTATTACGCATACCATAATGCGTTGATTCCAAATTTTTGTTTTTAATTCTCTTGCTTTGGTCACTAACTGTTTAACTACAGGTCTGATACTGCAGTCTTTATTTAATTCTCCGTATATTAATATACCGTTAGGTTCCATTATTGCTCCACAATCTCTTTTATTTGTTTTAATGCTTCATCTGCATAATTTTTATTATCAATTACTTTTATAAACTTACAGTTTCTGCCTTCTTCTTTTTTATAGACTCCTGAAACATATGTAGGAGAACCCTTTACCCCTGTTTCTTCTTCTTTTAAATTCAGTTCATATAAATTATATGTTTTGTAATTATATTCATGTGCTTTTATGTAACCGTCAATTTTCGGAATAGAAGGTTTATATACATAATTACTAACGCAAATAAGTGCAGGTAAGTTCATTTTATATGAAGATTTTTCATTTTCATTGTCTGTATTTATAAAAATTTCATTATCATTTAGTTCTGTAATTTCATTTACGTGGCACATAAACGGGAAATCAAGCCTGACGGCAAGTGACGGGCCTGTTTGAGAAGTTTCTCCGTCTATTGCGCTTTGACCGCATATAATCAATTTCGTATCGGGGAATTTTTCTCTGATTGCGGCAGCAAGAACTTTTGATGTTGCACAGGTATCCGAACCTGCAAATTTTGAGTCGCATAATAAAACAGCATCATCAACACCCATTGCAATTGCTTCTTTTAAAACATCTATTGCTTTTTTCGGTCCCATTGTTACGGCTGTTATTTGGGTATTATATTGCTCTTTTAATTTTAATGCAGCTTCAATTGCTTGTTTATCAACAGGATTCATTATGCTTTCCATATTGGTACGGTCAATGTTATTATTTTGAGTCCACTTAACATCATTAGTATCCGGAACCTGTTTTATAAACACAACAATGTTCAATATATTTACCCCTTCTTTAATTTTTATTGTGCTACAAAAATAAGGATTGTGCAAATATTACATATCTAATGCAATATCCAATGTTTTAGCTTTTGCAACAATTGCACTTGAAGAAATAACGTCTACACCTGTTTTTGCAATTTCTTCAATTGTTTCAATTGTAACATTTCCGCTTGCTTCTGTTAATGCTCTTCCGGCTATCAAATTGACGCATTGTTTCATTAACTCACAATTCATATTATCAAGCATAATAATATCAACTTTATTATCAAGTGCTTCTTTTACCTGTTCTATCGTATCACATTCAACTTCAATTTTATGCGTATGAGATAATCTTTTTCTAATTGTATTAACGGCATTTGTAATTGAACCGGCAAATTGAATATGATTATCTTTTATCATTACGCAGTCAGACAAATTAAAACGATGAAGTCTTGCGCCTCCCGTATACACTGCATATTTTTCAAACATTCTGAATCCGGGTGTGGTTTTTCGTGTATCTGTAATTCTTGCTTTATTATTACCTATTGCTTCTTGATATCTGTGAGTTTCCGTTGCAATTCCGCTTAATCTTTGAATATAGTTTAAAGCTGTTCTCTCTCCTGTTAAAACTGCTCTTGCCGTACCTTCAATAATTGCAAGTGTATCACCTTTTTTTATTTTATCTCCGTCTTGAAAAAATTTAGTCACTTTTACATCATTTGAAAGTATTTTAAACACGCTTTCGGCAATATCAATACCGCACAATATCCCGTCTTGTCTTGTATTTAGTTTCGCCGTAATTTTCTTATCTTCGGAAACAAGATAATCAGTTGTTATGTCTCCAAAACCTATATCTTCTTTTAATGCGTTTTTTATATGTTCATTTATAATAAAATCCTGCAATAAAGCGTAAGTCATATTTAACCTTTCAATGTTATATATTTTGTCAATTGATGTGATTGGGCAATTAAATCTCTTTGAGGATAATCTTCTCTATAGTGTGCCCCCCTTGATTCTTTTCTGATAATAGCAAAATCTATGATTAATTTTGCTATTGTAAGCATATTTCTTATTTCATAGCTTGCTCTATCGGGACATTTATAAGTATAACCAAATCTTTCCATAATATATTCAATATCTTCTTTTGCTGAATTTAATTTTTCTTGATTTCTAATAATTCCGACATTATTCCACATTATTTGTTTTATTTGAGTAAATAGTTTATTTTCGGTATCTTTATCATTCGAAAGAACATCGTAACTATAAAAGTCTATGATTTTAGAAATCTTTTCATCCGTAACAAAATTATTTGATAAATCTACTGTCTTTAGATAATTAACCAGCTCATATGCGGTAACTGCGCATTCTAATATTGAATTTGATGCCAATCTGTTAGCGCCGTGCAGTCCTGTACAAGCAGCCTCTCCTATTGCATAAAGACCTTCAAGCGAAGTTGTTCCGTTTATATTTGTTTTAATGCCGCCCATAAAATAATGTGCTGAAGGAGAAACAGGTATATAGTCTTTAGCCGGATTTATATTATATTCTTTACAGGTTCCGTATATAGTAGGAAATCTTTTTGCAAATTTTTCTTCCGATATATGAGTTGCATCCAAATATACATTAGATGATTTTGTTACTAACATTTCATTATATATTGCTCTTGTTACAACATCTCTCGGTGCAAGTTCAAGACGTTTATCATACTTTTCCATAAAGGTATTACCGTCTTTATCAACAAGTTTAGCACCTTCTCCTCTTACGGCTTCAGAGATAAGGAACATTGTTCCTTTATCAGTCAGGGCAAATGCAGTAGGATGGAATTGAACAAATTCCATATCTTTTACAACTGCTCCTGCTCTATACGCAAGGGCTATTCCGTCACCTGTTGTTATATCCGGATTTGTTGTATATCTGTATAGCTGTCCAATGCCGCCTGTAGCAAGAATTACTGCGGGTGACTCAATTACTTCATATTCATTATTATTATAATTATATGAAATCAAACCTGTTATAACATTTTTTTGATTTTTTAACAGTTCTACAGCCAGTGTTTGTTCATATATTTTTATATCTTTTTGGTTTAAAACATATTTCACAAGGGCATTTTCAATACAAAAACCGGTTGCATCTCCTCCGGCATGAAGAATTCTGTTAACACTATGTGCGGCTTCTTTTGTAAATTTCAATTTATTATTTTCATCTCTGTCAAAATCAACGCCAAAATTTTGAAGTTCTTTTACTACTTCTGCACTATGTTGTGATATGAACTCGGCAACTTTTGCATCTGTTAATCCTGCTCCTGCTTTTAGAGTATCTTCAATATGCAATGTCGTTGAATCAAGTTTATTTTCAGGCATTACACAAACCATACCGCCTTGAGCATATTTGGAGTTAGACTCTATCAATTGTGTTTTTGTAATAATCAAAATACCGTTGGGTAATTCAGCTTCTTTTTGAAGCTTTATAGCAGCATATAAACCGGCTATGCCGCTTCCTACTATTACTGCCGAGTATTTTGTATGTTTCATCCTAATGTCCTTATTTCTATTCTATTTTATAGCAAAAATAACAAGAAATATTATTCATTTTTATTTTCGTAATAACGCTTATTTTTATAACCGTATGCAATATATATTGCAAGTCCCATTATTATCCATAGCAAGAAGTATAACGAGGAATCGCCGCCTTTTAAACTTTTATATATCATAAAACAGCTGCACATTATAATCCCGAGTATCGGAAATAACGGACAGAACGGAACTTTAAACGGTCTTGGTCTATCCGGTTCTGTTTTTCTTAAGATTAAAACTTCTATACAAATGATTACGAAAGAAGCAAAAGTACCATAATTACATAATTCTGCGGATATATTCAAATCCATAAATAAAGAACCTATTATAACAATTAGACCTGAAATCCAAGTAATAATATGCGGTGTCTTAAATTTCGGATGTACTTTCATTATGTTTTTTGGCAGGAAATTATCTCTTGCAATTGCATAGAAAATTCTGGTTGTTCCTAATTGATAAACAAGTAAAACCGAAGTCAATGCGCATAATGCACCTACCGAAATGGCACCTGCATACCAGTTTTTGCCAATAAGCCTCATTGCATGAGCTAATGGCGCCTGTGTATCTATATTATTAAGAGGTACAATACCTGTTAATACAAGTGCAACCGATACATATAAAATTGTACATAAAACAAGAGTTCCGATAATAGCAATCGGTAAATCTTTTTGAGGGTTTTTAGTTTCTTCTGCAGCCGTAGAAATAGCATCAAAACCTATATATGCGAAGAAAATTATAAATGTACCTGCCAGTATCCCTTCAATTCCGTTGGGCGCAAAAGGAACCCAATTTTCAGGTGCAACATACTTTGAGCCTACAAGCACAAATGAAATAATAATCGAAAGATTTACAAAAACCATTATACCTGCAACTCTGGTTGATTCTTTCACTCCTTTTATTAAAAGAATTGTTAATACAAGTACAATAAAAATGGCCGGTATATTTATTGCAACAGGTATCTCAATACCAAAAGGCAATTGAATAAACGGCATTTTATCGTGAACATCCCAGCCGTATTTATCGCATATTGCATACATTGAACGAAAATCATTTCTTAACCACAATGGGAAATTTGTTACAAAAGGAGGCAGAACATGGCTAAACCCTTTTAATAATTGAGTTAAATACCCTGTCCAAGCAGTTGCTACAGTAATATTACCTATGGCATATTCAAGCATCAAAACCCAACCTACCATCCACGCCATAAATTCACCCATTGTTGCATATGTAAAAGTATATGCACTTCCTGCAACAGGTATCATAGCTGCTATTTCAGAATATGCGAGAGCAGAAAATAAACTCGCCGTTGCTGCTATCAACATTGATATAACAACTGCAGTTCCTGCTCCGGCACCGTCTGAACCGCCTATTATTGCACTGCCGATAATTGTGAAGATACCTGTTCCTACAACTGCACTAACACCAAGAATTAATAAATCGAAAATATTTAAAGTCTTTTTTAATTCAGTGGTTTTACTCTCTTGTATAAATATATCAGTTGATTTTTTATTTATTATATTTTTAAATACAGCCAGTGCTTTTTGTTTCATCTTATTCATTATCTTCTTATTTCGCTGAATTATATTATAAAACAAACATATGGGTTTTTAATTTTTTTGTAACAAATTTACAGAAAGAGGTACATATGTTATGTTAACTAATATATTAGGGAATAGTTATAGTATGATGTCTAAGCATAAGTCGGAGTCTAAAAGAAAAACATTTTTTGCGTTTACATTGGCGGAAGTACTGATTACGCTTGTTATTATTGGTGTAATTGCAGCTATAACCGTACCTACCATAATGCAAAATACTGAAAAACAAGAATTTGTTACAGCATTAAAAAAAGCAAATTCGGTATTAAGGCAGGCATTTTTCTCTATAGCAAGAAACAGCGGTTTTCCTGTAGGCGATTACGATTTTTACAATGATGCTAATTTCCTTGATGAATTTAGCGCTGTAGTAAATGTTGTAAAAAAATGCAATACTCAGGAAGAATGTTTTGTTACCAAATTATACGGAGGAAACACCCAGTATAAAAATTTGAATAACACCCCTGCTAATACATATAATACTTGGTCTGACGGTAAATCCGTAATAACCTCAGACGGAATAATGTACACCTTTGTAAAACTTTCATCCGCTTCTGCATCTATTCACGGATTAAACGAAAGAGATACAAATAATACTATCGGAAGAATAGTTGTTGATGTTAACGGGCAAAGAAAACCAAACAAATTCGGACTTGATACTTTCGTTTTTTATGTTGTAAGAGGAAGAGGCATTGTCCCTGCCGGTGATTATTCTACAGATACATGCAAAAGAACCAGCCACGGCTCAAGTTGCGCCGCTAAAGTATTGGTCGACGGAAAAATAAGCTATTAAGTTGGGTTTCTAATATGATTATTAAAAAACACACAAAAAAAAGTGCATTCACTCTTTCTGAAGTATTAATTACACTTGTTATTATTGGTGTAATTGCTGCTATAACTGTACCCACCGTAATGCAGAATACTGAAAGGCAAGAATTTACTGTAGCTTTAAAAAAAGCTAATTCTGTTCTCAGACAAGCTTTATATAGAATATCAATAGATAACGGATATCCCATCGGGGATTATGAATTTTTTGCTACAGAAAATTTTATGGATGATTTTTCGACAGTTACAAATGCGGTGCAAAAATGTGATACACCTGCCGAATGTTTCGGATCTTCATTATACAGCAGCAGTACATATAAATTATTGAATAATAATTCAGCTTCAGGATGGATTGATGGGAAATCCATAGTTACACCCGACGGTATAATGTATACTTTTATAGCTTCTCGTGCAATTCATAATATATATGGACTTTCAGAAGAAGATAAATCAAACGCAATAGGACGTATAATTGTAGATGTTAACGGTCAAAAGAAACCTAATAAATTTGGGATTGACACATTTATTTTTTATTTGGTAGACAGAAAAGGTATAGTTCCTGCCGGAAGCGAAAACGACAATACCTGTAAACGAAATAATAATGGCGCCGGTTGTGCAGCTAAAGTATTAAGAGAAAACGGAATAAAATATTAATTCATAATATTTTCAATGTAACTTTCAGCTGATTTGGAAGCTGATAAGTTTTTTATTGTTTCACTTGAATGTTCTTTTATTATTTCCAAATCTTTCTCTTTCATTGAATATATTTTTTCTAAGCATTGCTTTAATTCATATTTATCGGGATTAATTAAGAATGCATTTTGTCCGTTTTGAAGAATACCGTCTATTCCGTCATTCTTTTTTGCAATAACAATATTCCCCGTTACCATCGCTTCGAGATAACTTATTCCGTATGTTTCATTGTCACTTACAAGTATAAAAATATCTGATTTTCTTAATTCATTAATAACTTTGCTGCGTTCTATTTTCCCCGTAAAAAATATTTTTCCGTATAATCTATACTTTTTAACAAGATGTTCTAAGTATTTACGCTGATTACCGTCGCCAATAATCGTAAATTCAAATTTATAAGGAATTAAAGCAAGTGCTTTTATAATAATATCAATGTTTTTTCTCTTTATTAAAGAAGCAGCCGTAGAAATCTTTAAAATTTCCTGATTAAATTTCTTAGGTTGAAGTTCTGTTTCTATTAATTTATCATCTATTCCCGAGTACGCAACGAATGTTTTATCCTGAACTTCAGGCAGAACCTCTTCTATTTTTTGCTGGAGCGTTGCACTTCTTGCTGCTATTTTATCTGCATTTAAGTATGCCTGCTTTAATTTTTTTCTGAATAAAAAGTATTTTATGCTTTTTAATACAACAATATCAGAAGCGTGTACCGCACAAATATATTTTATTTTGTTCTTCTTCAATAATTTATTTGCCATTAATGCACCGCAAGGCATATGAGAAATAACAACATCATAATTTTTTATTGAAAAATCTTTAGGTAATTTTCTTTTAACATTAAACCAAAACGGAGTATAGTAATTCAGGTTATATATTTTGGTTCCGTTTTCATAGTATATATTTTGTTTTTTGATTTTTCTCCCTCGAATGAGCGTATTTAAAACGAAATTAGCACGTATTACTTCTACTTCATGACCTTGTTTTTGCCATTCTTGTACAAAGTAAAATAATGCTTTGGCTATTTCTTCGTTATTAATGGGATATAAATCTGTTACAAAAAGTATTTTCATATTTAATATATTACTATAAAATTAATGTATGACCCAAGAATTAAACATAAAAAATTATGCACATATCGGAGATGCTGTTTATGAGGTTTTCATCAGAGAGAGAACTATAATGTTAACCTCTAATTTAAAAAGACTGCATTCGCTAACTGTACATTTTGTGAATGCTAAATTTCAAACGGAATTACTTGATAAATTAATGCCGTCTTTGACGGATGAAGAAAAAGAATTTGCGCGAAGGGCCAGAAATATACCAACATCATCCGCAAGAAGAATAGATAGAGCTTTACATTCAAGTGCGACATCTTTAGAAGTAGTTTTAGGCTACAACTATGTTCATGATAAAGACAGATATAATGAACTCTGCGGTATTATGAATAATTTAATAGATTGGAATACGGAAAATTTATAAATATCTTTTTCTTTCCTGCCCCGTAACGCCCGCATATAATTCTATAAACGGTTTTGCAGGACTTGCATTAATTTTAGAAAATAAAACTTCTTCTATTTGGAAAAATCCTACATCTGCAGACATTTCAACATCGATTTTTATAGGTTTGTTTTCTCCGTGATGGATTCCTACATGCGTGATGGCATTAGCGGAATATTTATGAATATCACCTACTTGCGGAGTATGATTGAGTGCAAGAGGTATTCTTGCTCTGCCTTTTGTCATATCACATCCGTCAGCAATCAGCATTACGCCTGCTTCAAGAGAATGTATTTTTTTAGATGACATATGCCCGACTATAGCTTCAACCGCAAGAGATTTAATAATGACACGTTTATGCATATTATCAGGAAATATCTCCGCCATTGCTTTATCTATTAAAGGAAGTGCCAAGATTACGGACATATCTTCGTGTCCCTGACGTCCTATCATCATACCTAAATCATGCATTAAACCGGCAAGAACAACACCGCAAAGACTGTCTTCAAAAGTTCCTATTTCTTCTTCCTCCAATGAAGTTTTAATACCCGAATCATTAAGTATCTTCATCATTTTTATGGAATTAGCTGTTACTTGACGCATATGAACAGGTCCATGGTCATTATAACCGAGTCTTTTTATAGATACATTATTTGCATAATCCTGCATTTCCTGCAATTCGTCATTTGCAAGTAAAAATTTAACCAGTTCATTACATACAGGAAAATTTTTTAATCTTTCCAATATTTTTGCTTCAATTGCGATTTCTTTTGCTGATTTCATTATGTCTATCCTTCTTGTATATAGTATTATACCAGAATATTAATATATTACTCATCATTTAATAAATCTATTTTGCTTAATATAAATTTACAGCATAAATTCCTTATGAATAGTGTTGTTTTAGGTAAAAATAAAATAATATATAAATTATGTCTTTAATTTTTTATATATTATGATATCATAATATTATGTTGATTAGAGAAACGGAAATCCGTTTCTTTTTTATTTGTAAGAGTATTTGGAGACGGAAAGGACGGTCAAATTGAGAAGAGATAGACACGGTAAATCTCAACAAAGTGATAATGCACAGTTTGAGTACGTTAACAAACGCGAATTAATGGAAAAACTTGAACCTCTCATTGATAATACTCTTATGAGATTCGGATTAATACCTGTTGAAACCGAACTTGTAAAAGAAAATCACAGATGGTTTTTAAGAATTTATATTTATTCACCCGAAAGAGAAGTAAATCTTGAGGACTGTGAACATGTATCACGCAGTTTATCCGATTTTTTAGAAGAACTTATTCCTTTTAAATATAATTTAGAAGTAAGTTCTCCGGGTGTGGAAAGAAAAATCAAATCTTCAAAAGAATATTTGATTTTCAAAGGAAAAGACATAAATATCAAACTAAAAGAGCCTGTTGATGATTCGGGCGAAAAACAGTTTGTTGCTAAAATTGTTGATTTTGATGAGAATACAGGTTTAACGGTATTTACATATAAAGATAAGCAAAATGTGCTTATACCTAAGGAAAATATTATATCGGCTAAATTATATTATAGTGAAATATAGGAGAAAGAACAATGATTAAGATAGGAACGGCTTTGTTTGAAGCCTGTGAAGAATTAGAGAGAGAAAAAGGTATAACAAAAGATGTAATTATTGCTTCTTTATGTGATGCTCTTGTTACAGCATATAAAAAGACAATTAAACAAAAAGAAGTTCCGAATGTTGAAGCCATTCTTGATGAACAATCAGGTGAAATCGGTGTATTCAGAACAAAATTAGTTGTAGAAAAAGTTGAAGACCCCGATATGGAAATATCATTAAAAGATGCTAAAGAAATTGATGATGATGTTGAACTTGAAGATGAAGTAAAAATAGAAGTTACACCTGAAAACTTCGGACGTATTGCAGCTCAAAGTGCAAAACAGGTTATTACACAAAGAATTCGTGAAGCTGAAAGAAAATTGGTTCTTGACGAATTTATGGAAAAGAAAGGTACTTTAACTACAGGTATTATTCAACGTGTTGAAAACAGGAACGTTATAGTAAACATCGGTAAGACCGATGCCATTATGCCGCAAAAGGAACAAATCCCCGGAGAATACTACAAACCCGGAAACAGAATCAGAGTTTTTGTTCTTAATGTTAAAGAAACATCCAGACTTCCGCAGGTTATTGTTTCTCATGCACACGCTGAAATCGTAAGAGAGCTGTTTGAACTTGAAGTTCCCGAAATTGAAGACGGAATTGTTGAAATTAAATCTATATCAAGAGAAGCAGGCTACAGAACCAAAATTGCAGTTACAAGCAATGACCCTGAAGTAGACTCCGTAGGTGCTTGTATCGGACCGAGAGGAAGCAGAATTCAAACAATTATCGGCGAATTAAAAAATGAAAAAATTGATATTGTAAGATACAGCGATAATCCTGTTGAATATATTGTAAACGCTTTATCTCCTGCAAGAATAGTTTCTGTTGATATTTTAGCAGATGATGAATATTCAAAAGAAGCATTTGTTATAGTTCCCGATGACCAATTAAGTTTAGCTATCGGTCGTGACGGTCAAAATGTAAGACTTGCACATAAATTAACAGGCTGGAAGATAGATATTAAGAGCCAATCTCAAGCTGCTAAGATGGAATTTGCACCTCAACCTCAGCATAATGACCAGCCAGAAGAAGAACCTGTTGATGACGAAACGGATGAAATAGCAGAAGAAATCAGAGAACAAGAAGAATATGCTATGGATGAAGAAGATATGCAAGCATTTGAAGGTGATGAAGCAGCTGAAGATGCAGTTGAAGAATAATTAATCACAAATCATAAAAAAGAGGAATTATATAATTCCTCTTTTTTTTTTATTATTTACTGAATTAAATCATAAAAGTCAGGAGAGAAATGGTCTTTATATTGTTTTACTTTCGGATGCTGTAACACTTTAACCAATTCCTGATGCAGAGGATGGTCTTTCCTTACTATGTACAAATTTTCTTCCATAGGATAAGAACAGTTTTCCTGACGAAATTCCCAGAAATGAGGCGAAGCATTAACTTCTTCCGCTATGTCTATAAACATAGGTATTTCTTTATAGTTAATTGAGCTTATAACAAAGTGGATATAAACGGGAAAATCATTTTGTTTTCTGATTTCTTTAAGATACTTCAAATTTTCTATTATTTTAGGAAATAATAATTCTCCTCCCGGTACTATTTTACCGTATGTTTCGGCTGTTGCAGCATGTATTGAAATTCTTATTTTATCAATTTTATCGGGAGTAATATTCAATGCTTTAAAATTAGCTTCGTTACATAAAATTCCGTTTGTATGGAAATCAAATTTTAAATCAGGATATTTAGCAGCTGCCTTTTGAACCACAATACGGCTGTGTCTTGAACCGAACGGGTCGCCATAAGCATTAATAATTAATTTTTTTGCCGATTGTAAAAACGGCAGGAAAAATGTATCTATTTTTGAATTTAACAATTCAAGCTCTTCATCAGATAATCGTTTAATTTTGTTCCTGCATATTTTGCAAGCAATATTACATTCATAGTCATATACATATTTTACTATCTGAGGATACTCTGTCATTACGGGCTTGCATTCGACATCATAAGGAGATTTAAAATCCTGCTGTTTTAGGTATGCACAGCCTTGCAAATCGCATAAAGAATAGTCCTTATTCATAATTCTCTTACGTAAATCTACGGCTTTATCAGAGTTCCAAACTTCGTCAAAGCTGTCTTTATAAATATTTCCGATAGAATAAAATTTATTCCAATTAGGACAGCAGGTATATACTTCACCTGTGTTATGTATTTCTATTTCTTCAAAAGGTCTTGTGCAAAATTCTTTTATACCGCTCATTTTCTACCTGCTTCTCAATTCTTTTAATTCCGGATACAATATAATATTTTCGTTATCAAAAATAGGATTTTCCAAAATTTTTAATAATTTTTTATGATGTTTATGATTTTTATTTACAACCGAATATTTTTCGTAATTAGTACAAACTTCGGTATTATTTGTTTTTCTCAAAGCCCAGAATTCAGCTTGAGCATTGTATTTTAACGCCAGCTTGGCAAATTTTTCCATTTCTTTGTAGTTATCTTCATATACTACAAAAATCATTCTAAAATGCTTTAATAAACCGTTTTTCTTCATTTCGGAATATAATTTTATATTTTGCATTACTTTAAAGTAATTTCCTCCTCGAACGATTTTATTATATGTCCAAATTGAAGCACTATGTAGTGATACCGTTATGGTGTCTATTTTATCGTATACTTTTAAGTCTTTTAATTTCTTTTCATTTCCCAAAATACCGTTTGTATGAAAATGGAATTTAATATCAGGATATTTTTCTGCGGTATATTTTATTAAACTTGATTCTTTATAGCTTGCAAAAGGTTCTCCGCTGCAGCCAAACCTTATTATGCGGGCATCTTTAAAAATCGGAAGCCATATATTTTTTATTTCTTCATCCAGTTTATCTTTATTATATTCTGTTCTCAGACAGTCATCCCTGCATATTTTGCATTTTACGTTGCAGGAATTATCAGAAGATACATTAATTTCTTCGGGATATTTCTGCATTATTTCATTGTATTCAGGCAGTCTTGTTTCTTCATTCATTTTTCTCTGGCAAATATCCGCACACAACGAAAAATCCGAATTAATTATCTTTCGGCGTAATTCTTGAATTTTTTCACCGTTCCATATCTCATCAAAAGAATTCTGATAGATATTGCCTATACAATAATTACTTATAAACGGAGGACAACAATTATATACATCTCCGTTTTCATATATTTCTATTCTGTTAAATGGCTGCGGACAAAAAGACATAATTCCCCTCTGTCTATGAATATTATCATACATAATTATACAATACAACTTTGAATAATTTATTTTATATGCTAAACTTAATTTGCATGAAAATATTTATTAAAAGGAGATAAACATGCAAATTAAAGATTACCAAATTGTTATTTTAGGTGTGTTAATTGCAATAGGAAGTATATTTTCAACTTATATTCTTTCAAAATCAGTAGTTGAATTTCAAAAACTTTCAAATCAAACAATAAGAGTAACAGGCAGTGCAAGCCAAAATGTTACATCTGATTCAGCATCTTGGAATATTGACCTGCATACAAAACAGCCGAATTTAAAACAAGGCTATGCAAAAATTAAAGCGGATGCAAAAAAAGTTAAAAAATTCTTATTGGATAGCGGTATAGAAGAAAAAAATATTACATTCTCCGCAATAAACAGTTATGAAGAATACAAACGTTTCCCTAACGGCAACACTTCAAATGAAATTGAATGCTATAACCTTTCTCAATACATAACAGTAAAATCAAACGATATTAATTTATTAACGGATATATCAAAAAAAGTTGATACGTTAATTGAACAAGATGTTGATTTAACGACTCAGAATGTAGAATATTTTGTTTCTAAGCTCGATGACATAAAAGTTAAAATGATAGCAGAAGCATCTAAAAATGCAAAAGCAAGGGCAGAAAGTCTGGTTGAAGGTACAAACGGAAAAATCGGTGTTATGACCAGTGCTAAAGTCGGAGTATTCCAAATAGTTCCTGTTGACTCAACAGAGGTAAATGACTACGGCATAAATGATACATCTTCTATTGAGAAGAAGGTTGTTTCAACAGTTTCCGCAACATTTACAGTTAAATAAGTTATCATTTGAATAAAATAAAAAAGCCATATTATTGAAATATGGCTTTTTTATTTTTGAATTAAATTAATATAATTTATACTGTTCCTTATGTCTTGTTCCGTAAACATTTCAAGAACCATTGAAGGGTTCAATTTATTTTCTTTCAAGGCTGCAAATATTTCACGAAAATCCAATGTTCCTTTACACAAATCGAAATGGTCATCATTTTCTCTGTAGTTATTATGGATATGCATATGATGTAAATTTTGTCCGTATGCTTTAATCCAATCAGTAACTTTTGTCTCCTTTGCATATAAATTTATATGCCCTGTATCAATAGCCAATTTAAAATTCGGTGAATTAATCGAATAAAGCAAATCAAGACAATAATCGGGAGTTGTTTCAAATACATTTTCCGCAACTGCAATGATACCTGTTTTCTCAAAATCTTTTATTAACTCTTTCCAAAATAATGCATAATTTTTTTTAAAATTTTTTATTGAACCGTAATGCTTAGTACCTTTATTCCCTGTATGGTACAGTATTGTTTCAACACCTAACGCCTTGCCAATTTCAAAAGATTGAATGCATCTTTTTTGAGCAACTTCTCGCAATTCCCAATCCGAACTCGAAACATTGACATCAGAAAACATTGCATGAAGCGTTTTTCTTCCTGCAAATCCTTCTAAATCAGCATTTAAAATATCAATTGTATCTTGCAGAGTAAGATTTTTATTTTTATACAAGGGAATTCTGCTTATTTCTATTCCTGCATTTAATTCTTTAGCAAGCAATACAGACTCTCTGATTGTATTGCATGCGGATGATGATATTAATATATTTTCAAGCATAATTATTCCGAAGCATTCATCATTTTCATATTTAATCTGTCTGCGAATTCTTGAATTACATCTTTTAATATTGATTCAAGCTTTTCGGAAGAAAAATCTTCAAAATCATAAGTTAGTCTTCTTACCACAGGTGATTTATCGCCTTCAAAATGCTTTATGTCCATTAATAACTTAATATATGCAGGATAAGTTATTGATACTTCACTATTTATTTCATCCTGTTTTATTGAAAATTTGCTTTCAGATTCGTTTATACTAAAGTCAATACTTGCATTTGGAAATTTTTCGGCATTAGAAGATTGAACCTGATAGAATACAGGTGCGACTATTTTTTCAAAATTTCCCATGAAATCTTTTTTAAAATCTTTTAATCTTTGACCGTTTTCATCCCGAATATCCATAACTTCAGCTACTTCGTTAAATGAAAGGTCGTATAAATAATTAAAGTCTTTGTCTGCCGAAATTTGGTCTTTTAAACTTTGATATAAAACAGGTTCCATTTCTTCAAATGAAGCTGTTATTTCTGCTGCAACCGCAAAAATTTTACATTCGTTCGTTAATAAATTTTTAATTCTTGAAGAAACGGATTTTGCACCGCCAATCCCTGAATTATATAAAATTAAATAGAAGCCGTTACCTCTGCCATATGCAACAATATCATTTCCTCTCGGAACTTTTTTTACTATTTCTGCAATATGCGGCATATCAGGCTTCTTATCATCTAACGGAATGGGCTTTAAGTACATAAATACTGTATTTTCAAGATTTTCTTCCATACTTTTGCTAAAGAAATTTCTTAAAGCAACAGGAGCCTGTTCTTTTTTGTATATTCCTGTTTGTTTATCTATTATATTTGCGGAAACCAATATTTCATTTCCTATATCAATTTGTTTATACAAAATAGATTTTTGCAGTGTTAAAAATATTCTCATGAGAATAATGGAATCAGCATCATTTAGGAAGAAGAAGTCATCAATACCGTTATCAAATGCATACATTAATAAATCTTCAACGAATGCATCCATTACAAAGATTATAGGAACTTTATCAAGTGCTTTTATTGCTCTTATTTCTTTTATAATACCAACTGTATCAGAAGTTGAACTATAGACCAGAATTAAAGACGGCTGTGTCGAATTCAAAACAGATATTGCTTCTATATAAGAAACATTTTTGATAACGTCACATTCACGGAGCAATTTTATTTTGCTCGAAATTTGTTCACCGACTTTATTATCATTTGATATTATTAAAATAGAACCGTTTTTCAATTTCCTACCCTCTATTTCCTAGAACATACCTTTTTTTCTGAAATATACTACTACTACTATTGATGTAATTATAGCAAGCATAACAACAATTATAAAACCGAACGGATGATTCCCGTATGGAACAGGTACATTCATCCCCCATAAACCGCCAATCATTGTCGGAATTGACATTATAATTGTAATTGCCGCTAAAAATTTCATAACTTGGTTTAGATTATTATTTATAATTGAAGCAAAACCTTCCATCATTGCTTCCAGAATCATTCTGTGCATATCAACCATTTCGATAGCCTGTCTGGTATCAATAATAACATCTTCCAAAAGGTCGATATCCTCTTCCGTGTTTTTTAAATAACTTCCTGATGCCGAATTTGTCATTCTCATTATCTTTTGCAGCACTATATCATTATCCTTTAATGCAGTTGAAAAATATACGAGAGTTTTCTGTATTTCCATTAATTGGAATAATGCTTTGTTATTTGTTGCTTTTTGGAGTTCGGTTTCAATGTTATCCGTTGTTCTGTTGATTATATCCAAATATTTCAAATAGAATTTAACCGAACGATAAAGTATTTTCAGCATAAATTCTGTTTTGTTTCTTGTATCAAATGTATAAGCTGTTGTTTCGTTAAATGAAGAAAGAATATTATTATCCTTAGAACATACCGTAATAATTGATGTGGGAGTATAAATAATACCCATTGGCAATGTGTCAAAACAACCGTCTTCTGTCATTATCGGTAAATTTGTAATTATAAGAATGTTCCCGTCTTCAATTTCTATACGTGATCTTTCATCAAGGTCTAATGAATTTAAAAGGAAGTCTTCATCCAAACCTAGAACAAGAGATACTTGTTTGATTTCTTCCTCATTAGGAGCAATCAAGCTAAACCATGAGCCTGATACAGCCTCATTTATACTTAGTTTTAGCAATTGCTTATTATCTTCTGTTTTGAGGATTTTAATCATAATTAATATCTCAAATATTTACAAAATAATTAAACCATAAATTCACCCATATTGGAAGCCTTTTAAGGTTATTTTAAGTTATTTATAGGAGAAGATTTTATAATAAATTGACTCAATTTAAACTGGACACAGCATTATTATTTGTTTACAATCAAAATATAAGAATATGCAGGGAGAAAATATGGGACAAACAATTGCAGAAAAAATATTATCAGCCCACTCCGGAAAAAATGTAGTTCCGGGAGAATTGGTTATTTCAAATATAGATGTAGTAATGGTACAGGATGGTACAGGCCCTTTGGCGGTTAATGAATTCAAAAAATTAAATAAAACAAAATTATTTAATCCTAAAAGAACTATTCTTTTTATTGACCATGCTGCACCAAGCCCCAGAAAAGAACTTTCTAATTCTCATACCGTACTGCGTGATTTCGCAAAAGAATATGGTGCTGTTCTTTCTGAAGTAGGTGAAGGTGTTTGTCATCAAAGATTAATTGAAAGTTTTGTTAATCCGGGAGAAATATTGCTCGGTGCCGATTCTCATACTTGTACATCCGGAGCATTGGGCGCTTTTGCTACAGGAGTTGGTTCTACTGATATCGCAGTTGTTATGGGACTTGGAAAAACATGGTTAAAAGTTCCTTCTACATATAAAATTGTTGTTGAAGGCAGCTTCCCTAAAGGTGTTTATGCAAAAGATTTTATTCTTCATTTAATAGGATTAATCGGTGCTGACGGTGCAACCTATAAAGCACTTGAGTTTACGGGCAGCGGTGTTAAAAATATGACAATGGCTGACAGGTTTACTATTTCTAATATGGCTGTTGAAGCAGGCGCAAAAGCAGGTCTTTTTGAAACGGATGAAAAAACATATGAGTATTTAAAAGAACGCGGAAGAGCAGATAAATTTAAAGAAATTAAAGCTGACCCTGATGCAATATATGAAAAAGTAATTAATATAAATCTTAATGAATTAAAGCCGACCGTCTCTTGTCCTCATACCGTAGATAATACAAAAACTATTGACGAAATAGAACATATTGAAATTAATCAGGTATATATAGGTACTTGTACAAACGGACGAATCGAAGACCTCAGAATTGCAGCTTCAATTTTAAAAGGTAAAAAAGTTAAAGACGGTTTGAGACTTCTTGTAGCACCGGCATCAAGAGGAGTATTTTTACAGGCTCTTGAAGAAGGTTTAATAACAACTTTTGTAGAAGCAGGTGCAGCTATAGTGACATCAGGCTGCGGTGCTTGTGTAGGTGTACATGCCGGAATTCTCGGAGACGGAGAGAAATGTCTTGCAACCCAAAACAGAAATTTTAGAGGCAGAATGGGAAATACTGAAGGATTTATATATCTTGCATCTCCTGCAACTGCAGCATATAGCGCAATAAAAGGATACATAGCCGATGTCAGGGAGGTTTTATAATGGAATTAAAAGGAAAAGCATTTAAATTTGGCGATGATATTTCAACAGACCATATAGCACCGGGAAGATTATTCCATTTGCGTTCAAATCTTCCGGAACTTGCAAAACATGTTCTTGAAGATGCAGACCCCGAATTCGCATCAAAAATGAGCAAAGGAGATTTTGTTGTTGCAGGTAATAACTTTGGTCTTGGTTCTTCAAGAGAACATGCACCGCAAATTATTAAAATAGCGGGTGTTGGCGCAGTTCTTGCAAAAAGTTTTGCCAGAATATTTTATCGTAATGCAATAAACATTGGATTGCTTTTAATTGAATGTGATACTGATAAAATAAATGCGTGTGATGAACTTGAAATTGATATTAAACAAGGTTATGTATATAATAAAACACAGGATATAAGAATGCCGATAACACCATTGCCGGATGTAATGATAAAGTTGTTAAACGAAGGCGGTTTAATTGAGCATATTAAAAAGCATGGTGATTTTGATTTAGTATAAGGAGAAAAAATGCAGACAGTTACTTTAATCCCTGGAGACGGTATAGGTCCTGAAATTACGAATTCGGTACTCGAAATATTAAAAGAGGCAGGTGCTCAAATCGAATGGGATATTCAGACTGCAGGTGCGGAAGTAGCGGAAGAAGAAGGCTCACCGCTTCCTGATAGAGTAATTGAATCTATAAAAAAGAATAAAGTTGCCCTAAAAGCTCCTGTAACGACTCCTATAGGAAAAGGTTTCAGAAGTGTAAATGTTCAATTAAGAAAGTCATTGGATTTATATGCCAATCTGCGTCCCTGTAAGAATATTGATGGGATAAAAACCAGATATGATAATGTTGACCTTGTTATAGTAAGAGAAAATACAGAAGATCTATATGCAGGTATTGAAAGACAAATTGACGAGGATACAGCCGAATCAATAAAAATAATAACCAGAAAAGCATCTATAAGAATTGCAGAATTTGCTTTTGATTATGCCATAAAGAATAAAAGAAAAAGAGTTACTGCCGTATCTAAAGCAAATATATGCAAGCTCACAGACGGTTTATTTTTAAATTGCGTAAGAGAAGTTGCACAAAAATGTTCTAACATAGAATACAATGAAATTCTCGTAGATAATTTATGTATGCAGCTGGTACAAAATCCGTCTAAATTTGATGTTCTTGTATTACCTAATTTATATGGAGATATAGTGTCCGATTTATGTGCGGGACTTATAGGCGGGCTTGGTGTTGCACAAGGTGCAAATATAGGTTTAAATGCGGCTGTTTTTGAACCTGTACATGGAAGCGCACCTGATATAAAAGGTCAAAATAAAGCAAATCCGACGGCACTTATTCTTTCTGCAATAGAAATGCTTAAATATATTAATCAAAATGATGCAGCTCAAAGGATTGAAAAAGCATTATATAAAACTTTAAAAGACGGTTATATTGTAACGGAAGACTTAGGCGGCAGTGCTACTACGGAAGAATTTACAAATGCCGTAATAGGTAATTTATAAAATTTAGGTATTAATAAATATTAATTTTTTTATTATTTCTGAAAATTCATCTCATAAAAATTTTTTTTATATATGGGAGACTTATGGAGAGATGAATATTGCTTCTTTGATTCAAGGTTTTGAAAATTACCTTGATAATCTTGGAAAAATATCAAATAAAAAATATAATACTGACTCTGCAAATGTCAGTATATTCATGTACTCTCAAGAATTTAAAAATTATTTAAAAGATGAACTGGGTTCTTCTAATGAAATAGCATCCATGAATATAGGTGATATCCTCAATATGAGTATAGAAAACGGTCAATTATTGGATGGGAACGGACAAAATATTGAGGATAATCCGGCAGGTATTAATGATATATTAAATGATTTATTCAGTGATAAATCCGTAATAGATACATTAGATAAAGACTCTGACGGGAAACTGAATCAAGATGAAATCAACAGATTTTTAAATAAAATTAAAAATTATGATACAAATTCAGAGAATATATCTCTTGATGATATCCTTTCTGCTGCTCAAGCTATTCAAGAAGGAACATTTCAATTTGATGAGAATGTAGAACCTTCGGCAGGCAATATTACAGCACCTGAATCTCCCATTACTCCTTCTAATGTTGAATCAACCGAATCATCATCAGAAAAAAAACATCATCATTCTTCAAGCAGTAAAGATTATGATTCTTCTTCGCCCGATGAAGTGAAGCAAAAAGATATTAACAATATGACTAAAGAAGAATTAACAAGTGAATTAAATACTGCGAAAGGCACTCTAACAGACAAGCAAAATGCTCTTGAGGCTGTATTGAACGGTACGGATTCTTCTGTAAAAGAATTGCAAGAAAATGTTGATACGGCTTATGCAACGTATCAGGAACAATTAAAATCTATTGATGCGGATTTGGCAGCTAAGTTAGATGCTAAAGTAAAGGATATTTCTGCTAAAGAGCAAGAAATCAGTCAAACTGAAATTTCAATATCAAAGCAGGAAACTACTGTTTCTTCTTGTGAAACATCCTATAATAACGCAGTATCAGAAGCGGAAAATTTAAAAAACTGTAAAGCTGAACTTGAAAATACAGATACTTCAAATATGTCAGAAGAACAAAAAGCTGAATTAAGAAGTAAAATAAATGCTGTTACTCAGCAGATTTCTGCGGCGGAAGCGGAAAGAGACAGTAAAAAGCAAGAATTGAATGATGCACAAACAGAATTAGATAACTTAAATAAAACAAAAACCGAACAGGAAACAACACTTAATAATTTAAACTCGGAAAAAGGAGAAATAGATGCCGAAATTGCGAAATTAGAGACATCAAATCCCGAATTAAAAACGGCAAGAGAAAATTATGAACAAGCGAAAGAAGCTTTAACGACAGGGAAACAAACAGCTGCAACAGAAGCAAAAGCTGGAGTTAAAGAAGCTCAAGATTATGTAAATAAAATTGAAAATGCCATACAAAATAAGAAAAATGAAGAAAATAAATCAAACAATAGCTTAGAACCCGAATATAATGCAGAAGTTGGTGCTCAGCTTGCGAAATTATGTTCCGGAATCGCAAAAGATATGGATTCTATAGGAAGCTGTCTTGTCGGTGTAGGAAGAGCAATCAGAAAATTCTTAGGCGGCGGAAGAACTGCCCTTACTCCGCTTCCGAAAGCATATTTGGCCGCAGAACAATTTAGAAATGACCCAACTTTATCTAAACATTTTAAAGAAGTAAAAGTAGACAGAAGCGAATTAGCTAATTTGCCGGCAGGTGCGGTTGTTGTATGGAATAAGTCAGAAGGACATCCCGCAGGTCATATTTCTATTGCACTTGGCAACGGGAAAGAAGCAAGTGACCATATTCAAAAACAAATGAACAGAAAAAATGCTGATTTTACTGTATTTTATCCCGTATAAAATTAATGAATAAATTTTATTTCTTTTAATCCAAATCCGTTTAAATCAATATTTACATTTGTGGAATTTATGGATATTAATTCTGATTTTTGTTCATCATAATCGATACTCCAAGTACCTAAAAACAAGGGTTCTTCCTGTGTGAATGCATATGCATATACAACAAGTCTATCCGGATTATTTTTATCCCAGCCGACAGGGAAAATATCCCACATATAATCCTTTAGTTCTATCTGCATATTTTGACGCCACCAATATACTATTGCTTCGCGAACGGCAGTCAATCGTTTCCATGTCTTTGTCTTAAAATCATATATAATAACATTTGTCTGCCATGTTTCTTCTATATTGGAACCCACTTTCTCTTTAAATGCTATTTTAGAACTGTCTTTTGAAAAATCAATCGGGAAAAGTGTTTTGAACTGGAATTGCTGCAAATAATCCATTCCCACAGACAAAATAGGTTCAGGATTCCCCTGCATAACATTTGTTTTATACAAAACATCATATGCATCTCCTCCATCTGTCGGAATATAATATGCGGAAGATGCTGTTTGATTAAAACGAGGATAAAAGAAACTTTTTGTATAAACCATTTTCTTTTTATCAGGAGAAAGTATACCCGGAGATGATGCAACTCTTTGTCCAACAAGTTTTGTCAAATCAATATTTCTCTGTCCCGGAGGCATATTATAACTTATAACCCGAAAATGCGGATGTGGAACTACGATTTCAGCACTTGCCGTAAATTGAGGCTCGGGAATTTGAAAATCTTTCCTCTTTTTGTCATATGCCATTTTATAATAGTCATCCATTGTTATCGGAATTTTACTTTTGTCTATATTATGATAATAAACTTTTTTTGATGGTGGTAAATGCAGTTTCGCTCTCGTTTTTTCCTTTAAGGTTCTTGGATCTTTTATTTTTTCGGGTTTTTGTTCTATTTGTTCAAAATCCTTTGTTTCTGAATTTAGATATAAAGGATCTGGTATTACTTTTTCTTTTTTTGCATAACAAATACCTGAAAAAAAGAAAAGAATAAGACAAAACAGAACAAGCTTTTTCATCTATATAAGTCCTTCTTTTACGGCTTGAATTGTAGCTTGTGTACGGTTAGAAACATACATTTTTTGAAGAATGCTGTGAACATGCGCTTTTGCCGTAGCAAGAGTTATAACAAGATTTTTAGCAATATCTTCATTGTTTTGACCTTCAACTATTAATGCCAAAACTTCAATTTCTCTATCAGTAAGTCCATACATATTTTTTGCTTTATTTCCTGTTGCATCGGGTGTATTTGGTTTAACAGCTGTTGATTGTTTTCTGACATTAGAAAGCACTAATCTTGCAATAGCCGGATCAAGCCATGCAGTTCCTTCTGCTACTGCTTTTATTGCAGATATCATTTGTTCTTCATTAGCACCTTTCATAATATATCCGTCAGCACCTGCCGATAAAGAATCAAAAACATCATCCTCCGATTCTCTTGAAGTGAATATAAGTACTTTAATATTCGGATTAGATTTCTTTATCAAATTAGTTGCCTGAATACCGTCTAATTCCGGAAGACCTATATCCATTAGCACAACATCAGGATTTAATTTTAGTGCAAGTTCAACCCCTTTTTTACCGTTTTCGGCTTCTCCCACTAATTCAATTCCTTCAGCATTTTCAAATACAAGGGAAAGCCCAAGCCTTACCATTGTATGATCTTCTACAAGTAAAACTTTTAAGCTGTCCATACTTCGTCCTTATCTTTTATCATTACCGCATCAAGAAGAAGAAAGAAAAATTCGCTTCCTTTTCCTTTATCACTTTCCAGCCATATTTTCCCGCCATGTGCATCTATGATTTGTTTTGATAAATATAATCCTAAACCTGTACTTATTGAGCGCTTTTCCTGTGTGCCCTGTGAAAATCTTTTAAACAATTTCGGAATATCTTTTTTATAAATACCCTCACCGTTATCTTTTACGGAAAATCTTAAATCATTACCGTCTTCTTCAGCTCGTATTTGAATTAACCCGCCTTCTTGTGTATATTTAACAGCATTTCCAAGAAGGTTTATAATTACTCTTCTTATTTCATTTCTGTCCGCTAAAACAGGGGCAGCATCTATATTTGTATATATAGTTTCTATTTGCTGATTCTTAGCATCTGCAAGCGGTTTAATTTGTGATATACATTCTTCAGATAAGCTTTTAAATTCAAAAGGCGTTTTTATCAATTTTAATCTTCCGGATTCATACTTATACACTTCCAAAAGAGTGTTAATTAGTCCGAGCATATCTTCCTGACTTTTTTTCATTGTACTTAACAGCAGATTTTGTTTTTCCGTTAACTCTCCCAATTTTCCGTTTAAAAAATACTCCAATGTCTGAATTGAAGCTAAAGACGGCGTTCTAAGGTCGTGAGTCAATGTTGCGATGAAATCTTCTCTTAATCTGTCCATTTCTTTTTGAAAATGAATATTTCTGATAACAAAAACATGCTTGCCTTCTTCTGTATCAGATTTGGCAGGAATGAATGCACTGCTTATTTCAACCGGAATTTTATTTCCGTTAACAACATTTATAATATTAATTTCTCGTATTAATTTTTCTTCTTCATCATTAATAACTTCATTCCAGTCTGTTTCATATGCTTCAAACAATTCGTATATCGTCTTTGTTTTAAGTATTTCATCTGACATGCCCCAAAGTGACTCACAAGCAGGATTATCTTCAGTTATTTTCCCTTGTTTATCAACGATTAAAATACCGTCAGCACAATTGTTTATTACGGCACTTAACCTCTCATTCATTTCAATTATATCTGCTGTTTTTTCTCTAACCAATTCTTCCAAGTGTAGAGTGTGTTTTTTTAATTCTATATTCGTTTTTTCAAGTTGGTCAACTAAATGTGCTCTTTCATAAGCATTTTTTATGTTAATTACAAGTTCATCATTATCCCAAGGTTTTTCTATATACTTATATAATCCAACCTCATTTATAGCTTTTATTGCATTTTCTTTGTCCGCATAGCCGGTAAGTAATATCATACTTGCATTCGGATATAGTTTTTTTGCCTCTGACAGGAATTCTAATCCGTTCATCTCCGGCATCATAAAATCTGAAATTATTACATCCCTTACATTGTGATTTAAATATTCTACAGCTTCCTTAGGATTATTATACAGAACAACATCGGTAAACCCTTCTAACATCAGCAAAGATTTTAATGAAGATGTTACAAGTTTATCGTCATCTAAAATTAATATTTTATATGGCAGCTGCATTATTACACACTCCTATTAAAATAATAGTTTAGAAAATTAAAACAGACAAATATTTTACAATTATTAAGTTATGAGAACGATTCTTCAATTGTTTTCTGTTTTTCCGTTAAATTTATTATTGTTTGATTTAACAGTTCAATTTCAGCAATGATTTTTGCAATTAGTTGCGGAAGTTTAATATAATTCTGTCTGTCTGTAAGATATCTTATTGTCGCTGCAAGCTCATTGCTTTGTTGTTGAGCTTCTTCTTTTGTCATAGCTGCAGCTATTCTTCTATTATTTTTTATGGTTTTTTCCAGCTGATGAATAGTTGCAGTGACATCATATATGCTCTTTTGTATTTTTTCCAGTCTTGATTCTAATTCTTTTCTGTATTCACTTGCCTTATATGCTTTTATAACAGGCATTTTTTCTTTTTCGGAAATGGCTTCTTCTATGGGTTCTTTCGCTTTTGAGTGAATTATTATCCTTATACTGCCGCCATTCGGATGTTCATTAATATATGCCAATGCTTCCAATAAATCTTTATATGTTTTATAACATTCCTGCTCTTCCGGAGAATACGACTCTATGTTAAATGTTTTTGTAGATTCGGGCATTTCTGATATTTGTGATTTGAGTTCTGCTTCTGTTTCTTCAAGTTTTGACTTCTTTTCTCTGTTTTCAGCTAATGTTTTTTCATCTCTTTCAATAGCGGAATGAGCATTGACGATATTATCAGCCTTCATTTTTCTTGATTGTTGTATTTCTATTGTAGGATGTTTCATATTTAATTCTTCAAGATTAATTTCAATCTCAAATTTTTCATTTTCTTGTTCTGTTATTTGTCCTGTTAGCAATTCTATGTCTTTTTTTAATTGTTCAATTTTTTTCGCCTTTTCTTCTTCAGACATTTGCTCATTTCTTTTTTTATTCTTTTTAGAAGGAGCTCTTAATGCATTTAATGATTCATTTAATTTCTGTCGTCTTACTCTTGTGCCTTCCAATTGTGTTGTTACATTATCCAATCGCGTTTGCAATGCTATTCTGTCAAGCATAGCAACATATTCCGGATCTTGTTTTAATTCTTCAAATTTTTTCTCTAATTCGGCTTTTTCAATTTCTTTGTCTGCAATCTCTTTTTTGCAGGTTTCTATAGAATTTTGTATTCCTGTCTTGCATCCTCGTATTCTGAAATCTATAGATTCAAGGGTATTAGATGTTTCAGTTCTTTGCAAAAATAATCTTTCCAATAGCCTTAGCATATTTGTTGCTGATAGTCTTTGTAATATTTGTTGCTGCGAGGAATCTAAAATCTGAGACATTGCATATTGGAACTTTTCTTTTGGCATGTTATTTTTTATTGTCGGGAACATTGTATAAAATTCATTGAAAGACGAACCTTTTTTAATATCATGATTACAGCAATAACAAGCTTCCACTAAATTTATATCACTATTTCCGTTTTCATGTTCTTCTCTTTGAGGAGAAATATGGTCAATTGTTTTTAATAACGGACGCATGTTTTTTATAAGTGTTTCAGAAGCATTATCGGGTTCCATATGATATACTTGCTTAAATAATTCTTCTCCTTTTAAAAACGGCTTCTTTGCCGAAGCATCAAGAATACCTTGGAAAAAGTCTATTTCTTCTTTATTTTCCATTCTTTTTGCTACTGCTAATTCTTGAGAATGTTTAGCATCTTCTAATTTTTCAAGAATACTCTTTATTCTTCCTTCTAATCTTGTTGATTTTGCAGCTAAAATTTCTTTCGCTATGGAATTTATCTGACCTTCATTGTATATTTTACATCCGCAATATCCACAATGGTTTGTAGGATTAATTATAGAATCGGCATTATATTGCTTCGCAGAAAAACTGACAATATCCCTTTGCTCTTTTGTAAAGGGATTTGTGTATTTTATATTACTGTTATTACTGTTATTTTTTATAATCGAAAATGGATTATAAAATTTTATAGGCTGAATATTCACATCTATTCTCTTAACACTGTCATGATGTTTAAACACCTATAAAATATTTTTTTGTTATTTTATTAAAAATAATTTATTAATATTTACAAAAAAAGACCGAACTATTAGTTCGGTCTTTTCTATATGTTGAATAAAATTATGCGTTAATTTTATCTACAACACCAGCACCTACTGTACGTCCGCCTTCTCTGATAGCGAATCTCATACCTTGTTCGATAGCAACAGGAGCGATTAATTCAACATCCATTACTACGTTTTCACCAGGCATTACCATTTCTCTGTCAAATTTAATTGAACCTGTAACGTCAGTTGTTCTGATGTAGAACTGAGGTCTGTAACCGGGGAAGAATGGTGTATGACGACCACCTTCGTCTTTTGTTAAAACGTAAACGTTAGCTGTGAATTTTGT
>JAEEGL011796369.1_pt1 | contig 53060 bp, 115 predicted proteins | sample 9134231 | NCBI WGS metagenome assembly JAEEGL01 (sample SAMN16246548, study PRJNA631951) | gut metagenome | biome: gut microbiome; feature: rumen; material: fiber-attached | host: Bos | place: Iran: Karaj | collected 2018-10 | reverse complement strand
TATAACCATGTTTTAGATAGATTTTTATCTGAATATAATGATGTTAATAACATAATTGTTCCAAATGGATGGGCACAAGTATTTCAACCAGAATTGATGCAGAAGTTAATGGCATATAGAATGTTAACTAATGAGTCATATGGAAATTGGTGCGGAACTGGTGCAGGTAAGACTATTGCATTTATTTTAGCGACTCGTGTTGTAGATGCAAGAGTTACTATCTGTGTTTGCCCTAATTCTGTAACAAGCACTATACAAAAAGAAATTAATAATACTTATCCAGATAGTAATGTTATTGTTTATAATTCACTAAGTGATATTGTTACATTTGACAGAAGTAAGTTTAATTATATTTTAATTAACTATGAGAAATTTCAGCAAAGAAATTCTGCTAAGCTGGTTAATAAACTTATAGAAACTAATCAAATTGACTTTATTTGCTTTGATGAAGTTCATAAGGCAAAGAATGAAATTTCAACAAGATGTAAGAACTTAGTTAATTTAAGGTTATTAGCTCATGAGCATAATTCAAATTTGAAAGTATTAGGTATGACTGCTACACCTCTTATTAATAATATTCAAGAAGTTAGAATTATACTCGAGCTTATTACCGGTAAGTCATTTAAAGAACTTGATAAGAGTGATAGGAATATAAGTAATATTCATAATGCCTATAAGTATTTGATGCTTAATGGATTTAGGTATATACCAGATTATAAAATAGGAACTAATCCAGAATATCCTAAAACAGATGGTTCTGATCTGGCTTCAATGCTTATTGAGTATAAGAATAAAGATATTAATAATATTGAAGGCCTACTTATCCCTAAAAAGTTTTCTGTTATATTATCTGATATTAAGAAATATAGAACAATAATCTATACTCAATATATTAAAGCTATTATTCCAGTTATTCGCAAAGAACTCGATAATGCAGGCTTTACTTATAGAGAATATACTGGTGAAATGGATAGCTTTGAAAGAGATACTATTGTTAAAAAGTTTGCTAATAAAGAATTTGATGTTATTCTAGCATCATCTCCCATTTCAACTGGTGTTGATGGTTTGCAAAAAATATGTGATACGATAATTATTATGTCGTTACCTTGGACTAGTGCAGAATATGAGCAACTTGTTGGACGAATTAAACGAAAAGGTTCAAACTTTACAAGTGTGAATATTATTGTTCCTCAAGTAACAATTACTTTAGATAACGGCGAAACATGGTCATGGGATAGTATGCGATATAATATTATCGATAAGAAGCATTCTCTTGCTGATGCTGTTGTTGACGGTAACTTTAATTCTATTTATACACTCAATAGAAAGAAACTGTTAAGAGAAGCAATTCAAAATCTTCAAAATGGTATTAGTGATATTGAATATGAACGTCCGTTGTTGATGGTTGATTTATCTAATACTATTTCTTCTAAATCATATGGATATTCTGTAATGAACAGTATTCATCAGAAGGCTAACACATCAACTTCATCTTATATGCATGACTATTTTATTGCTAATCCTGATAAGTGGAGAGAATATCATGATAATAGAGATGAGAATAAGAAAGACTGGACTAAGGATCCTATTGATGTAATCGCTGATAAGCTTAATAGCGAATGCTGTAATATGGTCATTGCTGATATTGGTTGCGGAACCAATATGCTTAAGACAAAAGTTAAGTCATATAAGAAATGGTATTCAGTTGATCATTATTCAGATGATTCGACTGTTATCAAAGCTGATGCTGCAAATCTGAAAGATTATATTGAAGATAATTCAGTTGATTGTGCTGTATTCTGTCTTTCATTGTGGGGCGTTAACTATCTTGATAGCATTAAAGAAGCATACCGATATTTGAAACCTGGCGGTAAAATGTATATTGTTAAACCTGAAGATAAAGTTAATCAGGATAAGATTTTACAGGAAGTTTTGGGAATGGGTTTTAGATTAGACGGTTATTCAACTGATGTAGACAATAAACCTAAATGTACATATATTTATTATAGTAAAATTTAATTATAATATGAGAAATGAATGGTTAACAAACGAAAGAGCAGAGAGAAGGAAGAGTACAGGTGAAGACTTTACCCCTCCTGAGATTGTCGATCTTCTACTTGACGGACAGGATGAACTCTACTCAGACTTTTCCAAGACATTCCTGGATCCTTGCATAGGTATCGGGTTCATCTATATCGGTGTTCTCAAAAAACGGTTTGAACACTGCAAGACATCAGACGATGTTCTCGATGCTATTAGAACAATGTACGGGACTGAACTTATGCAGGATAATGTAGACGAATGCAAATTAAACATCATATCCTGTATCAGAGGTTTCATTGAAAACGCTGAGTTAGTTCCTGAAAATAACAAAACTTTTATTTTTTGGGAAAAGAGTCTGGTTCCTGAAGATACCAGAGCATTCCAACCAAAATCGAGATTCTATAATGAGGTCCAGAAAATTCTGAATCATAATATCGTCTGTACAGACACATTCAAGTGGGATTACGAGAACTGGTGTCCGATTAAGGAAGAGAAATCAATGCCTCTGTTTTAAGATAAATAAAATAAAAAGAAGCAATTATGAAAAGAAACAATAAAGCTCTTTACGAATAGATCATGCGTAATGTCTCAAGAGAAATTAAACGTAGTTTAAATGAAGCACGTTATAACTCTTATAGTTAGGAAAATGCAATTATAAAATTAATGAATTTCGCAAGGGTTGATACACTTCGCTTACTTAATTCGAAAATAGATCTTCATAATTATATGTCTCCTGAATCTGTAAAACTTAGAAACGGTGAATTGATTGTAGGTGGTTTATTTGACAAATATAATACTACTAAATTTAATGATGAAGATTGGAATAACTTATTCTTCGGTATTAGAGATAATTTATATTCAGAATTGTACTCTGATACTTTAAGTAAAGAAGAATATGATGAGTTTGCTGATTGGGTTTATAACAAAGCATAAAAAGTTAAAAAATTATTGAAATAATTGATATGAATAAAGGTTAGGACGTTAAAATTCTAACCTTTAACATTTTTTAACTATAAAAATTATCTATATTCCTAAATTTGGCACTATCTTTGCAGTGATAAGTTTAGATAATAATTTAAAAAATTAAATATTATGAATATCGAAATTCCTGTAATTAATGATGACAAGCTGAAGCTGTACGTGAACGGTGAATACAAGGGAGACGTTAACGAAGCTCAAGTTTGTAAGATAAGGGTAGATGTTATGGAACATATTATCAAAACTGGTGATACTTCTGTTCTTGATACCTTTTACTTCATCGGTCACAAAGATACAAATATTGAGGAAATGGGTGAAGAGATCAAGATCACTATGGATGAACTTGGAAACTTTTCTGATATCCCTTGGGAACTTCAGCATGTTCGCAGATGTATGTATAAGCTGTTACAACTGGAGCAAAAGTATGTATAAGCTGTTACAACTGGATCGAGAAGCAAAATCACATAAGTAATCCTTAATCAACTTTTAAAGTATGGCAGCCTATTTTATCATAGCTTTTATTGTCGCTTTATTTGCTGGCGATAATGGTAAATTAAGTGGAACAGAATGTATTCTGTTAGGCTTATTTTGGCTTCCCATACTTATTGTTGTTTTGTTTGTCTACGGTATTTTATACATTGTATCTTTAATTAGCAGCATTCCAGCGGCTATTAAACATTACAAGTATAAAATGTATGTGAATAAACAGATTATAGAGATGGTAAAGAAATTTAATGATAAATCTGAATAAATATGGGAAATAGAAAACATAAAGGGTATCAACGGCAATACGATAGGCGTGGCCGAGAAGTTTGTTATCCTGAAGGTGATAATAAATCTCTCGAACAGGTTGAATTGTCATGCGATAATAACACCTTACAAAGGATTAATCTAGCAAAACGATCATACAAAGAAATCGCTAAGCATCCTGAATTGACCGGTAAGGCTTTAAAAGAGTACTGCAGGGAATGGATGTTATGGGAAGTCAAGTTTGATGATAATTTTAACGTCATTCCTCTTGAAACAGTCATTGAGCAGATTAAGAACGATTGCAGACATTATAAGTCAAGCCGTATATACGGTTCTCGACATTTCACCGGTTACATGAAGAGAATAACCAATAAGGATAACCAAAAGTTTGTCTTTAACGGGACAGGCAATTGTGTATATCCAAGTAAAGTGCGTGTTCCTTCATTGAAAAGATCGAAGGCGACATGGACACGATTTTATGAGTTATTTCCTTATTATCGGGAACATTTTGATGAACTGACGGCAGAAGGAATTAAACTAAGAAAGGTCTGGTGATTAGATAAATAGAATAAAAAATTAATAATATGAGAGTTTTAGGAAATTCTGATGAAAAAGTATGTACATGCGAAAATTGTCAAAGTCGTTTAGCATATACTGAAGAAGATGTGCTTTATCTTGGACATGATGATTATGTTGATAAAGCCAGTGAATTTTTAAAAGATTGTGAAGAAGATCATCCAGAGTTTAAATTACAAATAAGACCACGAGATTTTGATTTAATAAAGAAATACCGTAAAACTTGGAGTATTACAGTTGACTATAAAAATTTTGGTGTTGAATGCCCTGTTTGTGGTGAAGAGATTCCACTTATTTCTATACTTTGTTGGATAGAGCTTTATGCTCCAGGTGTTAAACATGATTTTAGAGATGGCGAGGTTATTCCCGGTAAGTATTATCTCATTAATCATTTTTTGGATAGGGAGTTTAAATTTGAGGATATTAAATAAGTGAGACCTACGTTTTAAAATAAAAATGAATGGTAAAATTACCATATTATGAATGGGGATATGAACTAAATCATATCCCCATTTATTTTATATTTTAAAATTATATTAAGGTATTGCTTGAATGCGAGAACTATATAAGTGCCATCCTTGTGCAGCTTTATATGCCGCTACACTTTCAGCAGGTACATATATAGGATAAGTTCCTGAAATGTATCCTAATGGTCCACCATTTGTATCTGTTGATATTGGCGGTGTTATAGATCTACAAGTAAATGACGTTATATTTGTACAATTATCAAATGCTGCATAACCAATTTCTGTAACTGATTCAGGAAGATCTATTGATGTTAAACCTGTACACTTAAAAAAACTGTTTATACTAATATAAGTAATAGAATTTGGAATTGCTATAGAAGTTAAACCTGTACAACCGTTGAAAGCATTTAATCCAATAGATGTAACTGATGATGGAATAACTGTACTATTAGAACCTACAATTAACTTATTTGTTGATGTTTGGATAACAGCATTACAATTATTTCTTGAATCAAATGTTTCATTTTGTGGATTAACTCTAATTCTTTCAAGATTTGTATTAGCAAATGCATTGTTATTAAGTGGTAATGATAAACCAGAACCAATATAAACATCTGTTAAACTTGTACAACCCTAAAATGTCCAAAGACCTAATTCTGTAACACTATTAGGTATTGTTATAGATGTTAAACTTGTACAATCCACAAAAGCGCCTCCACCAATATAAGTAATATTAGTAGGTATTGTTATAGATACTAATTCTGTACATTCTGCAAATCTACTACCTTTAATTTGTGTAGTGTCTAATAAGCTATATTTAACAATATGTTTTCCTGTATTATTAAATTGATATTCACCAATAACTTCATTTTGAATAACACCATCAATTTCTATAGATGTATAATCACTTGTATAATATTGGCCAGTTTTACCATTAAATCCCATAAGACGTGTTGGATTTGATATATCTGTTATATTAAATGTTGCAATAATTCGTGTATCTATAAAAGGATCATAATGCACATCAAGATCTTGATAACATATAGATACATTAGGAAGAATGTAATCCTGACTGTTTTTATATGTCTCATATTCGCTATGAGTATCAAACCATTTGCTGTATAAAGTCATAATATCATTATTAATTTTTAAAATATTATTAATTTCTAAATAAAAAAATACCGAAATATGGTGACTCACCATATTTCGGTAAACTCATTTATTATATTTATTTATTATATTTATCTGTTAATTTAATATTTGTTTATTAAACAAACGTTATAAACACAGATATAATATGAAAATTAATCATATTATATGGAACAACAGGAATTTTTCGACAAATGGTATAGATAGATAATTAATGACGGTCAAATAACAATAGTTGACATACTTGAATATGCCCCGAAAGGATTACAACTCTACTATAAATCAGATAAATTCGAAGGCATAGTATATTTCAACAATATTATGTTTAGCAGTGTTAAAAAGAAAAATATATATATCATTGTCGATACTGAACCTATTGATAATCACATGGATCAAGATGATGAATTTACAATTATTAAAACTACTACGTTAAAGATAAAGAACACAGCTATAACTAAAACACATCTTTATCCTTCTAAAGAATATCTTTCATGGGAAAACTGGCAATATATACTGTTTCCTAAAAGTGTAGGTGCAGTAATCAGCGGTTTAGATAATAAATACTTCTATATTATCAATGATTCTGAAATGGTTGATGAAAAGTACCATATTATATATAATATGAATATTGAGTCTTTACCTATATTTAGTTATGCGGATATTAACAAAACAGAGTTCAAGAATATAGATTGTAGTGAACTTATAGATAAACGAACAGAAGCAATTCTCTTCGAAAACAATAACGTAGATGAAGCTATTAAATCAATAAAACAAGAAAATAAAATAGAAAACGATATAGATTATGACACAGACAGAAATAAAAGAGGGTATTGACCCAAATAAAGAAATCACAATTAAATGTGTTAGCGGTGTTGAGGGAAACTCTATATATCTTAATGATACAAGAATAGCAGGTCCTAAACCGTGGGGTGGAGGACATATATTATGGGAGAAAAAGACGACCATAAGAGATATAGAACTTGCCATAGGATTCTTTTTTAGCAAAGAGGAGTGCAACTGTATAAATCGTTATAAAGGTATTGAATAAAGAACTAATGATAAACAGCAAATAATTAAAAAACGAACTTATAGATAAAAAATTGATTATGGCAAGTAAGAACAAAATGAATAAAGCCCGTAATTCGTATTGTCTTTCTGCATTGAAGTGGGGTAAACTTAGGTGTAAACGTCTTGCATTTTTTGATGCAACACAACGGAAACGTATTAAGGTGAAAATAAACCAAATAGATAAAATTTAATTAACAACTATAAAATAATAAGATATGACAAGTGTAGAACAAGTAGTTAGAAACGATTTATTATTATGGCCAACTATTCATGTAAATAGGCTTAGTGTCTTACATCATCTGTTTTGTGTTATAGGGAATGGATATGAATGGAAAGACGGTGAACTTGTTGAATTCGGTTCTAAAGAATCTAAAGAAGTTTCTATTGAAGATGCAATTAAAAAAATAATCGATGATGAGTTATCTATAAGTGACCTTCCATCTTATACGTTTTTAGAAATGCTTTCAGGCGATAACGATAATGAGAACGTCTGGACTTTTATCAAAGACAAATTACAAAATGCAATGAATGATGAACGGGAATGGATAGTTAATAAAATCAACGATAAGGTTGCTATGACCTTCCGTATCGATGAAAGACAAGCTGACATGAGTTATCCTTCATATGAAAGATATCCGTACCATACGGTTGAATTATACAAAAATTCTGAAGTAAAATTTTATCCGATATGTGAATACTCAAGGTTATGTAATTTGCCGGATGACATAAAAACAGACTGGTTGATTGCAGCAAGAGACATGTATAATTTCATAATTCATAACCCGCAATATATAGATGAAAACTATAAAGATGATTTTGATGAATTTCTTCCCAAAATAAAAGCTAGGTTAGAAGAATTAGAAGCCAAGCTTTAATTTAAAAATACAAATTAAAGATATGACATATCAAGAGCAAGAAACATTAAAAGAGATTATTAAAACTCTTAAATATAAAGCTAATCCAAGATATAACCCGAGTCCTGACGGATCCAGAGAGAAGTATTATGAAGGCGAATCAAATGCTTATAACGATTGTGTAAGTATTCTTGAGAAGTATTTAAAAATGAACGGTTATATAACTTGGCATCCAGGAACTGAAAAACCAGTAATATATACAGACAAACTTACAGGGAACAAACTCAATACTTTTGCTTTGTGTATTTTATGGTATGACGGTTGGAACGAAGAATTATGTAAAGTAACTGAAGACGGTAAATTTGAGTCAATGACAAGTTCAGAAACATATGATTCTGACTTCTTTGAATTTTGGGCATATACATCTGATATAATCCCTTATTCTTTATATGAAAAAATAATCGGGTATAAAGAACTTTGTGAAGAGATGCATTTAGATGAAGATGATAAACCTGAGTTATTTTATATTCCTGGTGATCCTGATAATGCAGATAAAATTAGAGAGGCATTTGAAAAATTAGGTTGTGAAAAAGTAGATGCATTCAGTTTCACTGATAAAAACCGTATATTTTTTACATATAAAAGTGAAAATATATTTGATAAAAAATTATATTTAGAAGCTGGAAACTATTGGATTTTAAATAATATATTACCTCAACACCCTTATTACAGAAAACTAATTATTTAATTATGTGCTTTACAAAATTTTTAAGAGAGTCACAAATTACTGCAGAGGATAAACCTTGTATGAAGATATTGATTAAAGACGAAAATGGAAATTATGTATCTTCTGTAAAAGGATTTAAGTATGAAGTTGGAGTGACATATGAATGCAATGAAATACCATTAGAAGAACTTGAAAATAAGAGTAAACTCGATGAGGGTGTATTTCATAGTTTTTCTGAAATAAGTATAAAAGATCTGATACTAATAAGAGATCATAATAGACAATGTATAGCTGATAATATGTTATATAATTGTATATATCCTGCATATTGTTTGATTCCAAAAGGAACACCATATTGGTTTAACCCATTTAATCATGTATATGCATCAACAAAAATAAAAATTAATAATTTAGTTGATCTTGAAAATTTACCAATTACTGAATAACTATGACATACGAAGAATTTGAAAATAAACTATATAATAGAAACTCTAATAACTATTCTTTTCATCTAAGAGAACCTTTAGAGGTTTATTTAGACAGACCGATTGCACAATGGTACATGCTTATAGAAAACAAAGAATATGATCCAGAAGGGTTTAATCAAGAAATTGAGGATAAAGAAGAATACAAGCCGTTTTATGATATTTTTCTAGATTATAAAGAATGTTATGTTATTAGCGATAACAGCGATGAATGGAAAACGAATCATAGCAAAATATGTCCTGTTAGAGTTCATAGTTTCATTAATACGACATGTGATGGAAAAGGAGTTGAATCTCATAAATTTCTTTTCGGAAACAAGACAAAAGACTGTTTACTAAAAGCATTTAAACTGATTGAAGAAAAAGGGCTTAATGTTGTGGGATGTACATACGGAGATATTAGAGATGAAGACTTTTTTGAAAAAATTAATAAAAAGAAATAGGTTTATTGAGAAAATAGATACTATTTCTGTTAATGATGTTTCACTTAATTTAATAAACATAGATGAAATACCTGAAAAAGGACCAGTTATAAAATATGTTAATACATCAAGTATATCAGAAATATTTGGTGATTAACATTTTTTAGTATATTATATTTTATTGTTTACATTATATATAATATCTTTGTGGTATTATAACAGTCAGACTATATAAATTTTAATTAAAATGGAACAAGAAGTAAGAGACTTACAGGGTAATATATTGAATGTGGGTGATAGAGTCGTTTATACGGACTCAACATATTCAAAAACACCGCTTTTAAATATTGGCACTATTACTGAAATTAAACATTTTTTTAATAAAAACGGTACATGGAAAGAAACCCTTTTACGAGTAAAGCTTGAAGTAACTTCTGATCATGCATTTGTCAAAACATTACAAGAAGAAAATTATAAACACAGATTCTGGAACGACTGGAAAAAAACGTTTTATGACAATGATGCAGAATTTTATGATTCGTATTGGCTTAATCCTAAAAAATATGTTTCAATTTTGAAAATCAGCTAAATTTGTATATGGAAAAGATGAGATATTTTTACGTAGTCTGTGACTACAACGATGGTGATTTGTCATCAGGTATTGTATCAATTAGCGAAAGCGATTACCAGAGGTTTAAGCCTATTATTGAGGCAATCGCCAACTATGAGCCTTATGTCTGCAGACATGAGATGGGTGGTATTGATTACCATAACTGGTATTCATACAGGACTGATCTAGGCGAGAAATCTGTATACGAGAAGTACCCGCAATTTTCAGAAGAGCTGCTGGATGAATTCAACGAAAAGATGCTTGATATTCCCAATCCAGAGTCTGAATATGTTGAAGGATTCCACACTATCGAGAAAATTCAGGAGGTATTCTTTGGAGATACTTTACTGGATGATAGTGTATATGCTATCTCAAAACGAGAACAATCACCTAAGATCAAAGCATATCTCGAGGAACGTAAGAAGCTGTGCAGCTATCAAAGAAAATCTGATGGAAAAAACATTTTGTCTATTCCGTTTAATGAAATGACTGAAGAAGAAAATGCAATTATTGCTAGGCTTCATGACTTATGGAAAGACTATCAGTAAAAAGTGTATTACTAACTATTACTAACTAAATATTTTAAGATTATGAAAAAGATTTTAGTACTTATTCTTTTGTGTGTTTCATTTTTGACATCAAATGTTAATGCACAAGAAGTAACTTATGTAGAGGATCCCAGTCAAGGTTATCTGCTTAACCGTATGAGGGATAATTGGTTTATTGACGCTGAAGGCGGCGTCGGTGTTTTCATGTCTTCATTTGATGCCAATGCTCCTTTTGGCAAGCGTATTGGTGCCAAGGTGAACATCCACGTTGGCAAGTGGTTCTCTCCGTTGTTGGGCTTACGTTTTGGTGGTGATTTCGAGCAACTTAAAGGTGCAACCTGGACAGGAAACTATGCAGCTCTTGGCTATCGTTGTTGGCCATCATTATATAAAGACGGTAAGTATGCTCCGACACATTTTAATGATATCGGTTTGACCGGTGATGTACTTTTCAATGTATCCAACTGGTTGTGCGGTTATAAACCTTATCGTTTTTATAATGCTATTTTCTATGTTGGTGCCGACGCTAATTGGGTATATGCTCGTGATGGAGCTCGACCTGTATCAGACGGTCCTTGGAAATACGGCGCTAATGATGATCCTGATCATAGTCGTAACTATAGTGTTCATAGCGGCTTGCTCAATTCGTTTGCTATTACTAAGAAGATTGATGTGCTGCTTGACTTGCGTTTCGATTTCTTGCAAGAGCATGCTGATGGAGCCGGTATGGGTTATCGTACATGGAATGAATATCCAAGTGTAATGGTTGGTATCAGCTATAAGATTGGTAAGAGTGAATGGCATGCACCCGTAGTTCCTGTTTGTCCTGAGCCGAAATATACTAATAATGAAGGCGATGCTCTTGTGGCTAACCTGAACGATGCAAACCACAAGATTGCTGATCTTGAAGACCAACTGAAGAAATGTCTTGAAAAGAAAGAAGAGCCGGTTAAAGTTAATAAATTGGCTGAAGATCCTTTGGCTACAATTTATTTCCCTATCAATCGTACTGATGTACTCGGTGTTCAACGAGACGTATTAAAAGCAGTTATTACTGTGATGAAGAATGAAAGCCGTAATTATGTTCTTACAGGATGGGCTGACAATTATACCGGGAATGACGAGATTAATGTGCGTTTGCGTAAGGGACGTGTAGAAACCGTAAAAAATGAAATTGTAAATCAAGGAGTCGCAGAAAGCCGTATTGAGACTAAGATTAACAACGGTGAACTTACTAACTATGGACCCAAGTGCGCTTCACTTAATCGAGCGGTGACTATTCATCGTAAATAGTAAAAATAAGCTACTAATACCTATGGAAAAAGTATCAGTAAAGGATTTAAAGACCGCTGACAGATATAATGTCGTTATCAAAGACAGAACGATTTATGCAACTGTCAGCGGTCTTGAATTTGAAATGGACATAGATGACTATGAAAAATTCACTTTGATGGTATCACATGCCCTAAAGGTTAACCTCCATGCGTCGTATATTGATGATGCAGGGTATTTCTTTAGAATCGGGGATGAGATTTATCAAACTGATATATGGGGATATAACAGGTTTTATGAATATCTTCAGGTACTTAACGATATGTATAATAAAAATGAAATCACTAAAGAAGATATTCAGATAGAGATAAATGAAATTATTGATTGTCGAAGTGATGCTATCGATATATATGTCAGACCATGTGAAGACCTTAAACATTTTGAAGAAGATATTTATAAATAACTGTATTATGAAAATTTTAGAAAAAAGAGATCCAAATGTTGTTTGTTATTGTCCGCATTGCTCAAGCAAACTTTTATTAGAAAAAAGTGATATTCATTGGTATACAGATATCAGCGGAACACGATCACCTTATGTAACATGCCTTAATTGTGAAAAAAATTTTGATGTTGAAGGGTTAAACGGAATCCATAAGTTATACTGAGTATGCGATGGTTAAAAAAAAGAAAAACATTATGACACAAGAAGAAAAATTGCTTCTGCTGATAGACCTCAGCGGAAGATTGCCGTATAAAGTAAAATGTTCTAATCCTCATGGAATCGCTGTTTTAAGTAGTATCGATATAGAACATATGGAACTTACATTTGAAGGTCCAGATGATAATTATTATACACTAGACAAGAATATACAGCCATACCTTAGATCATTATCAAGTATGACTGAAAGCGAGAGAGATGAATTAAAAACATTATGTGACAAAGATTTAAGCGAATTTGCGGGTCATATTATGAAAGGTCATGGATTGTCTCGTGACGGATTATATATGTTTGATAAATTGAGACAACTTGACTGGCTTAATAGACATCATTTCGATTTCAGAGGGTTAATCGATAAAGGATTAGCTATTGAAATCGATAATGAAACATACGAAAAAATATACGGAAAAATAATATGAGTGGATTATCTGTATTTTAGTTTAATTAGATAAAAGACTATATCAAGGAAAATATTCCAGGTGTTAAAGATGATGATATTGACTTCTCTTTAACATTATTAGATGCATTAAAAAGTGGAAGGCTCCATGACGGGTATTTACTAGATATTGAACAAATCGCATACACTGATGTTGATGATATTGGTGATATTACACCTACTGTTACATGTGTTGATGTGTTTCCAAAAGAAGCAATTTGGTTTATATTAAATAAAATATATTAATGAGAGTAGTTAAAAAATCATACGAAAAACAAATAACATGTCCTAAATGCAAAGCAGAACTTTTATATGATTCTGGAGATATTCACCTTGTAGGTGATATGGAAGGTGATTGGGACTATTGTGTTACTTGCCCTGAATGTGGAAAAAATATTAAAGTTCTATAAAATACAATTTATGATATGAATTACTATGTTAGAGGCAACAGCAAAAGCGCAAAAGAAATTCATGCAGCGTTTGAAGCATTAGGTTTAGATACGAACAATAAAACATTTGATGATAATAAAAAAGTTTATTGGGGTGACGTATCGGATAATACTGATAATAAAATTGGTGAAGCTGAATGGGGTGGTAGAGCTACAGAGATTCTAGTTCAACTTGAAGAACTAGGAGCATGCCATTATTTAGATTATTAAATAAAAAGAATTAAATAATTATGAAGAAGATTTTAGTCACACTTTTACTTGCGGTTACTTTATTTACAGTTTCCGCTCAAGAGAATTATACCGTCATTGTTTCACTTGATGGTTTGAGATGGGATTATCTCGAAACATTTGATGTACCTTTCATGGATAAGATGGCAGATCAGGGTGTTAAAGCTGTTATGATGCCATCATTCCCTTCTAAAACATTCCCTAACCATTACACACTTGCGACAGGTTTATATCCGGATCATCATGGTATTATTTCTAATACTTTCTGGGATCGTGAGAACCAAGTTCAATATTCAATGAGTGACAGAAAGATTAGCGGTAATCCTGATTATTATGGCGGTGAACCAATTTGGTTGACTGCTAAACGTCAAGGACTTAACACTGCATGTATTTTCTGGGTTGGCAGCGATGTCAAGATTGATGGAGAGTATGCTACTTATTGGCATGATTATCAGACAGAAGCAGAGAAGATGGATTTCATAGCAAGAGCAGATGAAGTAGTTAAATTGTTGAAGCTACCTTATAATGAAAGACCTCAATTGATTATGCTTTATTTTGAAGAGCCTGACCATAGCGGACATAAATTTGGTCCGATGAATTATAAGACAAGGCAAGCAATGGAGGATGTTGATATGGTTCTCGAAAACATGTGGGATAGAATTCAGACTCTTTCTGTAGCAGATAGTGTTAACCTTATTGTTACCGGTGATCATGGTATGACGCAGCTAAGTGCTGAGCGGTATATTGACCTTAAGGACTATCTTAACGAAGAATGGATTGAAAAGATTTGCAATGATTATCCTACATTGATTTATGCGAAAGATAAGAAATATATCAAGAAGATTTGCAATGCATTGAAAGATATTGACCATATCAGAGTATGGACGAGAGATGAGATACCTGAATACCTGAATTACGGTTCAAATGAGAATATCGGTGATGTTATTGTATTGCCTGATATTGGTTGGCATTTTGGTAAGAATATACCAACAAATCAAGGAAGTCACGGATTTGATAATACTGCTTCTGACATGTGGGTTGGATTCAGAGCGATGGGTCCAGATTTCAAAGTAGGATATAAGAAAGATTCAACTTTCAGAAACGTTTCTGTATACTCATTATTATGCTATCTATTGAATATTTCACCTTCGCCTAATGACGGTGATTTTAATGAGGTAAAAGGTATGCTTAAAAATACAAAATAATTATATTAGATATGACTGATATTGCGAAATTATTAAAGGATGCACCATATGGAATGGAGCTATATTCAACATTATTCGGGAATGTATATTTAAAAGGGGTTTCTGATAATGATAATATTAGTGTATATGATAAAAATAAAGTCGTAAGGTACTTTAATAAATATGGCCAATTTTTTGAAGGTTTTCCTGAAGCAGATTGTCAGCTTTTTCCAGCAAAAGAACAAAGTTGGGAAGATTATAATCGTATTGTTGATTTATTAACTACATCATCTTTAAATCCATATAAATTCAAAGTAGGCGATTGGATTATATCTAGAGAAAAAGACCGAGCTTATGACCGTATTTATCAGATAACCGATATTAGAGAAGAGAAATATTTTTATGACAATACAAGCAAGTATGATTATATAAATGCCGCTGATAAAGTATATGAGTTATGGAATATTAATGATGCAAAACCAGGCGATATGCTTGTAGCGAACGGAGCTCCATTTATATATAAATCACACGATAATAATTATGTATTTCATTACTGTGGAATTAATCTAGCCGACGAGTTTGTTGTGTCAGAAAAGGATAATTCTATCTGGAATAGTAATACGAAAATCACACCTGCTAATCAAATGCAATGCGATAGTCTTTTACGTAAAATGGAAGACTTTGGTTATGTATGGGATCCTGATAAGAAAGTATTAAGTAAGAAAACGAAATTCAAAATTGGTGATTGGATTGTACATACTGATGGAAGTAGTATCGTTCCTATACAGGTTTATGACATTAAAAAGGATAGATATCTTGTCACCAATATGCTGGGTACGAAAAGTGAAGTTATAGTAACATATCAAGACAAATGGCGTCTTTGGACTATCGATGATGCAAAAAATGGAGATTTCGTTGTTTATGAGGGCGAAATTTCCATATTTAAGCATAATATTAAAAATAGCTCTAATAAAAATAAAGAAAATAGTTTTGGAGGGTTCGCTTATTATTACTGCTGGGACGGAAAAACATTTTTCACTGATAATTTTTATAGTTTAACAGAAGATGATAAATGCAATATTCGCTTGGCGACACTTGAAGAAAGAGAATTAATACATTCTCAAATGGCCAATAGTGGATATGAATGGGATTCTGATAAGAAAGTATTAAGCAAAAAAGCGAAATTCAAAATTGGTGATTGGGTAGTTAATAATAAAAATAAAAGTGTTAGTCAAATCACAGAAACAATTTGTGACAAAAAAGATCCAAATACTTTATATGGATATGTTCACACTAACGGATTTTTCGCTAATGCATTTGAAGATGTTTATCATCTTTGGACAATTAAAGATGCCAAAGATGGTGATATCTTATCTGCAAAAATAGACGGAGATGATTATATCTTGATATTTAAAGAGATAAAAGATGGTTGGATTGAAACTTATGGTCATTATTATATTACGATTGATAAGTTTTGTGTACCATCTCAGCTATTTTGTCGTGATTATCAAGGAACATTTCATCCAGCTACCCAAAAAGAGCGTTACCTGCTCTTTAAGAAGATGCGTAAAGCAGGATATCAGTGGTATGCTGGTAAGAAAGATTTGAAGAAAATTCAGTCTCACTACGATATTGCTAACTTCTATACAGGCATGCCTGTGTTGGTGAGAGATACAAATAGTCGTAAGTGGTGTTATCTTCTTTATTCTCATTACGATAATACATATGAGGATGGACTTTGCTTTAATGCCGGTTCAGTTGACTGGCGTCAATGCATTCCGTTCAATGAAAAAACAAAGTATTTGCTTGGCACTACCGATATGTGCCCAGAAGAATATGTTAACTGGCGAAATAAATGATAAAAAATTAGGCAATGATATACTTGCTGCCTATAAAAGGAAGAAAGGTATGGATGAGAAAAAGATTGATATAGACTATATCGAAGAAGAATTAGATAAATTCGTTAAGCCAAATAGTGATTTCGGTTACGGAACGTTGTATGATGTCGCAACCCATTTCTATAAACTTGGAATTAACGACACGCATAAAATGACAATATTAGAAATATTACCTTTATTTTTGAAAGGCGAAAAAATAAGGCGAGATTCTTGGGATAAGAATGCTTATATATACAAAGATGGTGTTTATTTTCATTTTGTATATAACAATAATGGTGTTAAGGGTGATGACATTAGATTTCTTTCTGATAAAATTTTTGCCATTGATGATTTAATGGGAAATGACTGGATACAAGTGGATACTATCGACTAATTATAGCCAACAAGTATATCATTACCATAATTAAAATAAGAAAAATGATGATATTATGTCTCATTTTGCAAATTATATTATATATAATATTTTATTCAAAATGAGACATAATATAAACCATGAATAATATGAAAAGACATGAAATAGAAAAATATGTGGATTGTGATAGATGTAAATGGTTAGATGAGAAACAACCCTTATATTGTTCTAAATTTAAAAAGAATCTGATAGAACCAGAATACTGGAATGATGAATATTGTGTAATGTTTGAAGATAAAGAAATTTAAATACTAAGTTATGACATAGGAAGAAAAAGAGCTTTTGATCAAAGATCTATCAGGCAGAATACCATATAGGCATAATCTCTGGCTACTGGTTAGAGAGTTTGACGAAGATGCACCGAGCAACAGACGTATGCTCACGAAATACATTGACGATATTTATACAGGATGGGTAGTAGAATGTAAACCATATCTTCGTCCAATGCACAGTATGACCGAAGATGAAGAAAAACAGTTTCAAGATATAAACTTGTATGAACTTCCATATATGGTTGAAGGCCTTGACTGGTTAAATGCACACCATTTTGATTATCGTGGCTTAATAGAAAAAGGGCTTGTCCTCGAAGCACAACAAGGAATGTATAAAAATTAAACAAAATAGGATTATGGAAGAGTTAGATAAATTCAAAGAGTTACCGCATATCACTGATCTTTATGAAATAGTTGATGATTGGGGTTATGCGCCCAATCTGTACCATTTTGATGGTGATTGGCATGTTTCATGGATTCATTGTGCAGAAGGTGATGGGTTAGATGATTTTGTAGGTAAAACGCCTGAAGAAGCAATAAACAAGGCATATGAATGGTATCAGAATAAGTTCAATAATGTAGATAAAGCAGAGTTGTACATTAAAGAATTTACAAGGCGTTGCAGTAATGAGCTTGTACCAAGCGGTTATCATGAATGGGTTACACCTGATAATGCGTTGAGGGCATGTGAAATCGCCAAGGATGAGATGCTTGACAAAGTTTGTGAATATCTGTACGATAAATTATACACAAGGGCAAATGGTGCAGAACATTATGTGGCATCAAAAGAAAAGATTACGCAAACTGAATTTATGGATAAATTGCGTGACTACATAGGATTAGGACCTAAAAATAATGGTAATTAAAAAAACGAGAAGGCTATGAAAATTATTTTTGATGTCGATGGAGAAAATATGCCTTATGTCGCTGATTGTACAATGACGTTTGATAATATTAATAAATGTTACAATTATCAATTTGATAAGAGTAACAGTAAAAATGGAAAGAAAGTCATATTAGAATATCTTCTTAATCAACTTGAACATGAACAATAATTAAAACGAAAAAAGAGGAAAGATGAGTAATATTAATAAAGATATATATGACCAGCAACAATACGAATTAGCTCTTGCTAAACGTATGATTCAAAATAGTTTTTATGGCGATTATTGTTTAGAAAAGTGTTATTGTAGTTTAATAAAAAATACAAAAAACAAAATGACTATTAACGAATTAGTACAAACATTAGAAAATATGCTTGATATCCCAGAAGGGAAACATTTATTCGCTGTGTGTGAAAATAATGAATCAGATGAAATTAAAGGTTTTATTGTTGCAGAGTGTGTAAAAGATGCACGTTTTCCAAAGGGCGATATAAGCGATTATCCTTTATTAAGTAGTGCTGATTTAATTAAAAAATACAGGAAGTAAAATTCTATGAACTGGGAAGAAGCTAAAGAAGCGAAAAGAAAAAGTTTTGAGATCTTAGACACAATAGACTTTATACCGTTCATCAAGTTATGTGATGGATTTGAAATAGATATTTTACGGGAAAAAATGTCAAACAAATACAACTACACAGAACTTACTAATAATGAGTTCATGCATGGTTATCTGTTTAATGTTATTGGCGATAATGACTTGATTAAGTATCTTAGAGAACGATATGATGACATCACTATCTATGAAGACACACATTATACCATTAAATATAAACATAATGATATTCCTAAAAATCAGGTTGTAGAAGACTTTATTGAAAAATACGATATATATTCAATGACTTTACATGAAATTATTGAAACAGCGATTAAATACGGTAAAGAAGAACAAAATAGTTAAATTATGAGTGAAAAGATAAAATGTATAGCTTACAAAGATAATCCTCAAAAGTGCGAATTATATCCGGATTGTGAAGATTGCAGTGGAAACATTACTGATAAGACAGAATGCCATGTATATAAATTTAGTATAAACCCTGATATTGATTTACTTTCAATGTTTGAATGGGTATATGTAAAACCTTTTCATATTGAAGAGGAAGATGATGAAATATATCATCCAGATCCAAGAGAAGATATGGTTAAAGAAGCATATTTCACACAAGAAAAAATTGATGAGTTAAAACGTGAATTGATTAGACGGATTGAAGAAAGTCATTGTCCGTTTACAATCTTCTGTAGCGACTATGACGAATATTATGTTTCTAATGACAAAGAAATATTAGAGATAAAATAAATTACAAGTTAATATATATGACACAAGAAAATAAAGATCTATTATTTATGGATCTATCATCAAGGTTAGCATACAAAGTAAAATTTCCAATATATTGGTGGAATGAAGAATCTCAAACAGATGAAGAAATTGTTGCGACTTTATATTCAATCAACAATGATGGATATTGTGAAATTTTTGATCATGACGGCACTGTATACATAGATAAGATTAAACCTTATCTTCGCTCTATGAGCTCAATGACGGAAGACGAAGAATACGAATACCATAAAACATTTAAGGTAGAAGCAGACACTCATGGGTTTACTTATATAGAAAGTTTTGAATCATTTGACTGGTTAACTGTACATCATTTTGATTTCCGAAACTTAATTTCTAAAGGACTAGCTCTTGAAGCTCCAAAAGATATGTATTAAAAAGTTTACTGATTATATTGAAAAACAGAGTTATGACAATTTATTTCGAAAATGGTAAAAACAAAAAGCATATTTGTACATGGGATAACTATCAATTAGCAATACCTAATATTGGTGATTATGTCATGCTTGATGTTATGTTTAATAAAGAAGAGCACAAAGTAATAAAAAGAATTTTTACTGAGGAATATGTGACACTTATTGTAATGAATACTGACGGATATATTTAATTTTTTATATGTTAAATAATGTTAAATAGTTGAAAATTCTCTGACTATATTGTTGTAGTTAGAGAATTTTTATTATCTTTGCAGTATAAATCAAAAGTTAAAGATATGAAAGCAGAAGAATTAAATACGTTTATTGAGATGTATAACAAGTTCATTGATGATTGTGAACGAGTTCAGGACAAATTGGGAAATTTAAAAGACTTCCGAGGTGAAATTTGCTTTGCAGATCATTTTCATATTGATGTTAATATTAATGGAACGACCGTATGCTGGGATGGCGAAGAAGCGTTATGTTACGGTGGCGGATATGAATATCATAGCGGCGAGTTTGATGCAAAATTCCTTACTATGTCTGATGAAGAGCTTGACGAATATGTTAAGCATGAAAACGAGATTTTTGATCAGAAGAAAAAAGAAGAAGAGGAAGCCAAAATCAAAAGTGACCTAGAAACTAAGAAAAGGTTATATGAAAAGCTGAAAAAAGAACTTGGAATTGAAAACGAGAAATAATATTTTTATTACATGAGTAATACAAATGTAAATTATATAGTCGCACAGCTGCTGTTAGAAAAAGGCTACGATGAACGCTGCAGATCATTCTATAAGGATTGGGATGATACGGTAGAGTTGTATGATTGCGATAGAGGACAAATGTTCGACTATTGCTATAACACTATGTTGTTGCGAGAATACACTTTTGATGATGAAAAGAATATCGCTGCACCTATCCAACAAGATGTTGTTATTTGGTTGAGAAAGAACCATAACATTCTTCTGTGGGTTCAGCCTTGGCATGATATTGACAACGACAAATGGCCTTTATGGAAATACTATATTAAGGTTCCGAATAAAGACCTTATTTCTCATGGACATTATGTCAGTCCTGAAAGTGCAATCAATGAAGGTTTAGAATTTATTTTAAAGGATTTAATTTAAAAATGACACTATCAGATTTTTTCTTAAAACAGACAAAGAAACAAATCCGTGAATGCTGTAAAGCTGTCGGATTAGACAAATATAGAAACGTACCGGCTTCTATTGAAGAATGGTGTAAAAAATTCAACCTTGATCAGGACGATGTAATCGACTACTTCCATGTAATCCATAGGACTCGTGGAAGTGCCGCTGAGGTATATGTACGTTTTGTACTTCCTAATCCTGTATATCCTGACTGCCCGATTATCTTTGACTCAGAATTTGATTTCAAAACTGCAAAGAATGGGTGTACAGTATCATTCACCAGGATTTTGGAATATCATGAGGAAACAAGTGTGTATAAAAACCACTTTGACATCTTCGATGATCGTCCTGAATATAACGAGCTTTCATATGATGTGTACTTTTCATTTCTTTCAGATGTAAGTAAGCCTTATCAGTACGATGAATACTCTAAAGTTCGTTATATTCTGAAAGATGAAAATATCACTGTATGGGATGTTTATCAGTCTGTATGTGAGTTTACTAAGGCAATTTCACCATTACTTAATTCTGTAATTAAAAACTTCAAAGACGGGACGTTTATAAAGAAATGGAACCAGATTGAGCCTGACCGTAAATGGAATACGGGACGTGAGCCCTTAATGAAAATGTATTGGGGATTTATTTTAACCGCTTGGTATCGAGTAATGATAGCCGGTATAAAACCTGCATTTTCTGATTATGTGAAAATATTCGCTGCTGTCACTTTACATAATAAAGAATTTGGCGATATGGTCGCTAAAGATCTGTGGGTTCTTACTAAGTTTGATAATTCGGACGAAGAGGTAAAAACAGTATTTAACAAGTTAATATCAATATACGAATATGGTTGGACGATTTCTTAGAAAATACGGAGATAAAGAGGTTAATCTCAAAGACCAAATACCTACGATTGATGATCATTATTCATGGGGAAGTGGTACTGTAGGTTATTTAACCGGTGTTAGAGTCCGCAATAACAAGTTTGAGTATTATCACAACTGGTGGGCAGGAGGATGGCAGACTGAGAACCAGTTAATTAAAGATTATCCTGATGTTATGCCTGCTTGTATCCAACAGGCCAAGTCACAAATTCAACAACTAATTTGGTAAATTATGAATCGATATAAAAACGGAAATTATATTGTCACTATCATGTCAGACGGAACAAAAATCCGAATGACAGAAGCAGATGAATTCATTCCTGCATTTGCAGAAAACTGTGATGTAAAGATAACATCTAAGTGCTCTGTCGGATGTCCATTCTGTTATGAAGGGTGTACAGCTGCAGGTGAGCATGGAGACCTGTTCAAGTATAACTTCATCAATACACTTCACCCGTTTACTGAAGTCGCTCTTAACGGCAATGATCTTAATCATCCCCAGCTGGAAGAGTTTTTAGTATTTCTTAAGAGCAAGAAGGTATTCGCTAATATCACTGTTCACCAGAAACAGTTTATCAATAACTTTGATATGATCAAAAGATTGTGTGACGATAAGCTTGTGTATGGTTTAGGAATTTCTTATTCTTATTATGACCAAGACTTCATTGAAAAAGTTAAGCAATTCCCTAACGCAGTGATTCATACCATTAACGGTATTCTGTCTGAAAATGACATTATGCAGTTAAAGGGTCATAACTTAAAAGTTTTGGTTCTTGGTTATAAGGAGCTGCAGCGAGGTAAAGATTATTTGTCAAGTAATGAAGATTCTGTAAATCATAACAAGCAATACTTGTATGATAACTTGCAGACTATCGTTAACGATATGTATTTCAAAATTATATCATTTGATAATCTGGCACTTGACCAGCTCAATGTCCGTAGGATCTTAACAGATGAGCAATGGCAAGAGTTTTATATGGGTGACGATGGTGGTTATACATTCTATATCGATATGGTTGCCGGTAAATTCGCCAAAAATTCATTATCTACTGAAAGATATGATATTGGAGATAAGACAATTGATGAAATGTTTAATATTATAAGAGAAAAATAAAATTAATACAATAAATTATGAAGATTCAAATTCGCACAGGTTTATTTGAAACCAACTCAAGCTCAGTACACTCTTTGGTCATGGTTAGCGGAAATGATTATGAGAAGTGGAAAAACGGGGAATTTGTATATGATCGCATGAGAGGTAAACTTATTCCTGTAACTGATGAGGAGTATCTTGAATGGACGAAAGAGAATGAAGAAACTGATATAGATTATTATGATTATCTCACATATGACGAGTTCTTTGATTATGATATCTTGTATTATGAGACATTTTTAAATAGTTTCACTACGGAAAATGGTGATACTGTTATTGCTTTTGGTTATTACGGTCGTGGTTAAATTACATGAAACTTAAAAATGATCAATATGAAATCTTCGTTAATGGTAAGAAGATAAAGACTATTAAAGGTCATGATTCTTTTTACCAATATCTTGAAGATTATAGTGAAGAAATGTCTAAAGCCGGATATGAAATTATTAAAGAAGTATCCGGCTATATAGCTTATACTATATATGTAAATTATAAAACACAACAGACTCAATTTTTTACTTATAGACAATATCTTGGTATAAAAGACTGCAACGATCAAAAAATTTATGATGGTGATATTTTAATTACTAATAATGGAATGGAGGTTTCATTATTTGAAGATTATGATTCTGGCGATTATATGTATCGATTTAACGATTCTTATGAACGATACCATTTTTACCGTGATTTTATTAAAGAATATGGTATAAGAGTAAAAACAAGTGTTTTTGAACAATTATATTAATAAAATTATGGACTAGTTTTTTGATGGCTAGTCCATAATTTTATTAATAATTTTTCCTTAATAAAATGAGGTATTAACAACATTAATATAATGTTATAGCTTATTGTTAATCCTTAAAAAGTTGAGGCATATAAATTCATAAGTATTAAAAAATCAATAAAATATAAACAAATTATAACATTTTATATATTATTATATAGAATATAAAAAGATGATATTATGTGTAATTTTGAATAAAATATTATACATGATATAATTTCCAAAATGAGACATAATATAAACCAAGAATAATATGAAAAGGGATGAAATAGAAAAATATGTGGATTGTGATAGATGTAAATGGTTAGATGAGAAACAACCATTATATTATTGTTCTAAATTTAAAAAGAATCTGATAGAACCAGAATATTGGAATGACGAATATTGTGTAATGTTTGAAGATAAAGTTGATTCTGAAGATAAAGAAATTTAAATATTAAGTTATGACACAGGAAGAAAAAGAACTTTTGATTAAAGATCTATCAGGCAGAATACCATATAGGCATAACTTTTGGTTACAAGTTAGAGAATTTGATGAGGATGCTCCAAGTAACAGACGTATGCTCACTAAATACATTGACGATATTTATACAGGATGGGTAGTTGAATGTAAGCCATACCTTAGACCAATATCAAGTATGACCGAGGAGGAAAAAGAAGAACTCCGAGATACATACACTTTTCTATATAGTGAATATCCGTTTGATGATGAAGACGAGGACGAAGAAGACGTAGGCGGCCATTATGAGCCATCAGCAGAAACATACGATTGGTATAATAGGAAGATGTTTGATTATCGAGGGCTAATTCCAATGGGCCTGGCTCTTGAAGCGCTTGAAGGAATGTATAACAATTAAACGAAGTAAGATTATGGGAGAAATAGAATTTGGAAAATGTGATATATGCGGTAAAGAAAGCTGGCTTAGCAGAACGTATTTCTATTATAATATACCATGCGAATGTTGCGGTTGCAAAGAGGATGGGAAAAACATGCATTTTGTTATGGTAAGACACTGTGATGATTGCATTCCTGATGTACCAAAAGAAATAAGTCCTGTCCTTAAGTCTAAAATCGACAATAAGGAATACCGTATTAAAATAGAAGGTATGCTTCCTTACTCAATAAGAGGCTCATTTCTTATTAACCATGATTTAACTGAGAAACACGTTAAGTGATATGGATAAAGAGGAATTTATGGACAAATTGCGTAAATACATAGAATGGATGAAATGTTATGAAAACAAAAACATATTGGGTTGAATATACTTACGAATATCCGTATATTAACGGTGATACCGGTGAAACTGAATTCGAGACTGATTATGATAGCGGAAGATTTACATGCCGTAAACGTGATATCAAGAAAGAGGTCATAAAACACATTAAAGAAGAATGGACAGAAGACCAAAGTATAATGGCTGTAGAGAACTTTAAAGTAACAATAACAGACTGTTACGAAACAACAGAATATGAAATATGAAAACGTATTATAAAACAAAAGAAAGAAGACTTAATATTTTTGGTCATGAAGTAAAAGCCGTCGAGGAGTATTTTTACAATGAGTATCGTAATAGTGAACAATTTCAATCAAGATGTCTAAGGTGTTGTTTTTATCGCAAAAGAGAAGACCGTCTTGAAGAACCACATATTTGTGATTATATACATTGTAGTAGTTTTGGCGGTAATTATCAAACTCATTTTGAACTAATAAACTGATATAAAAACTAAAAGAACCGTATAAACTATGGAAGAATCAGACTTAATGGATTTGTATCTTGGCAATATGCTTACAGAGGAATTACTCAAAAAAGGATACTTTTTAACAAGTAATTAAATAAGAAAGATATGACACAAGAAGAAAAAGAATTAGTGATTAAAGATTTATCGGCTAGGTTGCCGTATGGTGTGATAGTGCAAGTCAACGATGGATTAAGAGGCATATATGATAGGCGGTTGGTGCAAGTATTTTGTGATAGGGCGAGTTGCAGTGTCAATGTATGCAATCCGCTTAAAGAATGTATTTGCATTGATAGTGTCAAACCATATCTTCGGGCACTTTCTTCAATGACAGAGGAAGAATACCAAGAATTTAATGAGATTCGTACTGAACATACATTAAAGTGTTTGGAATTGGATGGTAAAGAATCGTTTGAATTGTCTATGTATTTCCAACAAGAGGAATTAAATTATCTTTATCAGAAACATTATGATATATATGGATTAATATCAAAAGGTCTTGCTCTTGAAGCGCCGGAAGGAATGTATGAGAATGAATCTAATTCTGAGAATGAATCCGATTCAGAGATTGATAACAGCACTAAAATTACAGTAGGTTGCAAAATTCGCTCAAAGACAAATCCCGATGAAATCTTGAGGATTGTTTCTGATGACTGTCACGGAGATGAGTTTGAATGTTCAAACGGAAGCGTATTGTCGTTAAAACAAATCAATAAGTACTATGACCTTTACATAGAGGAGAATAAAGGGACGATTATAATAAACTAAAATAAAAAAATAAAAAATATGGATTATAAAAAAGCATATGAAGACAGTCTTGAAAGAGCAAAAGAACTGTGGGGAATTTATAAAGGTGAAAGACATATTATAGAGTTCATTCTCCCAGAAGTTTGTTATCTCAAAGACAAAGAAGAAAGGTTGAAAGATATGACGAGCGAAAAGAGAAAAGAATTTACTTGCCCTAAATGCGGAGTAGTACTCAATGATAATACATACGATGAACATACGGTATATCACAACTGCATTATGGGTTTGTGTAAAAAATGCGGATATGAAGCACCGATAGACGTATTTTTTAAGAATCAATAATTAAACATTAAGTTTATGAAGACAGGAATTGAATTGATTGCCGAAGAAAGGCAAAGGCAGATTGAAAAAGGCTTCACACAAGAACATGATGTAAAACATGAAGTGATGGAGTTTATTGATGCGGCTAATTGCTATTCAGTGGCTGCATTAGTAAGCAATTCTGCTAAGTATGAAGAAAAAGATAAGAAGATCTTATTAGCGGCCATTGAAAAAATTCGTTGGCCTTGGGATAAAAAATCCTTCAAGCCAACTACGAGTTTGAGAGATTTGGTTAAGGCAGGTGCTTTGATTGCAGCTGCCATTGATAGATTACAGAAAGAGTCGAAGGCTGCTGAAATAGCTGAAAAAATTACAAAAATACAGTAAACGAGAAAGATATGATACAAGAAGAAAAACTTAAGCATTTTCAGGTTTGGCTTGAAGAAGTAGAGCAAAACTTCAATGATGAAGAAGATAAAGAATCTGCAAGAATAATAGCAGGGGTAAAGTCAATGTTTGAAGCCATTTTTGATTTATAAAACGAGTAAGATATGGCGCAAGAAGAATTAAAAGAATTATTAGAATATGACGAAATCCGTGACACTTGGGAATATGTTCAAGAATTTGTTGAGAAATTTGGTAAAATACCCGAAGACCAAGATGAATTAGTTGTTTGTGTAAATTATGTCTTGGAATGTATGCAGGATAATCATCAAATCTCTATAACCAATGAATGGCAAGTTGCTGAAGGATTATACAAATGCACCAAACGTATGTTTGACGGAACACCTGAAGGCAAAATATTGTTTGAGGTTGGAGAGGTGTATAAATGTCTATCTAAACACGATATTGCCGAATTTGAGGTATCACATGGACACTCAGTATTTCTAATTGACCCTGTTGTAAAAAAGCACTTTATCCCATTAGATGAGAATAAGTAATCATTGTAATAAGCTAAAACGAGTAAGATATGGCAAGAAATAAGCAGATTACTGTTGGTGAATTGGAACACTATCTGTCACTTATCAAAAACAAGGACATTAAAGTCTGTGTGGGTGTTGGTGAATGTGAATACCCATTGTGCTTTTTGCTTAACAGCCATGGAGATTTACTTTTACACACATCTTTATATCAACAGAAACAAGACAATAATCTTAATAAGGTTTTATTTTTGAATATCAACGCAGAAAAATGATTTTCTATCACGGAACGACAGAGGAAAATTGGAAGAGAATCCAAGAAGAAGGTGTATTATTCGGTGTAAGGGAATTTGCAAAGAGCAGAGCAACATACCTTACAACCGATATTGACGAGGCAAAGCAATACGGGGAAATTCTTCTTCAAGTTGAGTATGATCCGTCAGATCATTCAGAAATGAATAACTATACAGAGGGCTGTTGGCAATGCAGGGTTTATGAACCCATTCCTATTGACGCTGTTAAAGAATTGTAACGAAAAAATATGAAGACATTTAGAATTGTATCTGAACTTGTATATGTAGAAGAACACAAAGATAGACCAGTATCTACAGTAGAGCGATATCGGATTGAACAACAGTATAATTTTATGTGGATTTTCCATTATTGGAAAACTCCGAAATTCGCAGCAAATGAACTATTTGCATATCCTAATATTGCTGAATATTTTATTTGGTCTTATTATCCCGATGCGGTTATACTTTGATGAAACTAAATTATGGGTCAATTAATAAAATTAAAAATTAAAACGAGAAAGAAATGGGACGATTATTCAAACAATTCAGATTAAATAACGGTTCGGGTGATCCGAATGGTGCAGAACTTTCCATCATCAATCCATATACTGATGGTGTTGTGTACCGTGAATGGCTTCACGATTCGGAATTAGAGGGTCTATACAATCAACTCAAGGATTACCTTGAGGAGAAAGGTATTATTGACGAGGAAAACGAAGAAACGTGGTCATGGTGATACCCTGCATCACTTGTCAATATGCTTAGAACTGTAACCCCGCACTAATGAAGTATAAGGACAAAGATGGTGTAACAAACTATGACAGCTATAAGCTAATGTTTGATGATACTGAGAACTTGACGATATGCAAGGAATTTATAACGAGCTTTGGTTATAAGGCAAGTAATGAGGAAATCGTATCTTTACACTGTCAATGGCTTCACAAATATGTGGAAACTTATGGAGATTATATAGAAATATAAACTAAAACAAGAAAGATATGGCACAAAAAGAATTAAAAGAATTATTAGAATGTGATGAAATTCATGACACTTGGGAATATGTTCAAGAATTTGTTTAGAAATTTGGCAAAATACCCGAAGACCAAGACGAATTAGTTGTTTGTGTAAATTATGTCTTGGAATGTATGCAGGGTAATCACCAAATTTCTATAACCGATGAATGGCAAGTTGCAGAAGGATTATACAAATGCACTAAACGTATGTTTGACGGAACGCCCGAAGGCAAAATATTGTTTGAGGTCGGAAAGGTGTATAAGTGTCTATCTAAACACGCTATTGCCGAATTTGAGGTATCGTATGGTCATTCAGTATTTCTAATTGACCCCGTTGTAAGAAAGCATTTTATTCCATTAGACAAGAAAGATATAAGTGAAGAGAAAATAAAGACTATTGATTATAAAAAGGCATATGAAGCCAGTTTTGATAGAGCAAAAGAACTATGGGGAATTTATAAGGGTGAAAGACATATTATAGAATTCATTCTCCCAGAAGTTTGTTATCTCAAAGACAAAGAAGATAGGTTGAAAAATATGGACAATTCAAGACCAAAATCAATAAACGACAATATCTCTTATAAGAAATCAGAGGTTATATGTGTGAACTGTTCTTATAGGTGGCTTGCTGAAAGACAAGTCACTAAGTCTTTAAAAGACATAGAATGTCCTTGGTGCGGTAAACAAGGTTTTGTAATTGAAACGGGAGAAATAATAAAAAACAATTAAACTAAGAAAGATATGACCCAAGAAGAGAAAGAATTAGTGATTAAAGACTTATGTGGCAGATTGCCTTATGGGGTGAAAGCAAATGTTTCTGAATGGGACAAAGAGAAACAAGAGGAAGTTAACATATCGAGACGTGTCCACTCAATCGACATTGACGGTTATTTGGTTTTTGAAAGCAATGGTTATGGTCTAAACTATTATTGGATTGAAAATTGTGCTTTATTACTTCGTCCTTTGTCAAGTATGTCAGCGGATGAAGTGCTTGAATATATTAGTTTAAAAGAAAGTATTATTGCTTGTGATGATACAACTTATTTTTTCGAAACATATAAATCTATAGATTGGTTAAACAAAAATATGTTTGACTATCGTGGTTTAATTACAAGGGGGTTGGCTAATGAAGCGCCCGAAGGAATGTACTTAACTTAGTGACTATTTAGTGAACTATAAGTCAGTTGACGGGTAATTAGTTCAATTTTTTATCCAACCAACGAGCGAGTTCCTGTCGACTGATTTTTTAATAATCAGTTAAATATAATAACAAATATATTATTACCTATCATTAAAACTAAAATGTAGTCCAAATTTAGGCTGTATTTACAGGCTGTTTATTAGAAAAATATTGAAGTAATTATGAAGAGAAGAATTAGACTTAGTGAAAGCGATTTACATAGCTTTATTAAAGAATATGTTATTGTTATTGATGATCAATATAATTTTCCTATTGGCGTTTTTGATACATCAGAAGATGCTGCATCATACTTAATATCTCATATAATGGCAATTCAAGAGGGTAGGTATGGTGATTCAAACAATGAGACGGAAAAACGTGTTTATGAACAGATAGAACAAACAAAAGATGAATATGGTCAGTGGTTATACAAATATGATGGTAAAAAATATGAATGTATAATTACGAAATATTGCATTCCTCAATAGTGAGTAAACTTGCAGACTGATTTTTTTAATAACCGGCTAAATATAATAATAAGTATATCATTACCATAAATAAACGAGAAGATATGAACGAAATAATAAATAAACTTAATGAATTAAAGGATACGTTTCATAATGCATCCCAATATCATCTTAAAGAATCGGAAAAGTATAAATTTATTGATACATCCAATAAGTTCAATTACCATCTTGGTGTTTCTTTTGGGTATGGGTATGCCGAAAAAAAATTAGATAATGTTATTAAAGAACTATACAAATAAAACGAGAAAGATATGAATTGGAACATAAGCAACCATCAGATACAAGATGTGTTAGAGAAAATAGGAATGCTTGACGATAACGGTCAATGCCCATACACAGCTGAGGAGATATTCAGAGGAGGAATGGAGTTTGGTTTTGACGAGGTTATTAAATGGTTAAGAAATAACGTTGATTTAGACCACGATTACCCGAATTCAAAAGAGGAGTTAATAAATGACTTGATGAATCATTTCGGTATATGGGTAAACAATTAACCAACATGTATATCATTATTAAAATAGGGCTGATATCAATGGGCTTGGTACTTGAAGTGCCCGAAGGAATGTATAACAATTAAAATGAGGAAGATATGACGAAGAAAGAAATACTGATTAGGGATTTGTGCAGCAGGTTGCCATATAAGCCTATTGTACACATTGAAAATTCAGCCACAGGTGTTAGTAGTGACCAAGAGTTAAACCCGCTTCACATAATAATGCTGACTGAAAATGACATTGTGATAATCAAGCCTTACTTGCGTCATGGATTTGACACCAAAGAAGAACGTCAAGAATACTCCAAGATTGATGATGTTGTTGAAGCGATGGACTATATGCTTGCCAAGCATATAGATTGTAGGGATATGGTTGAAAATGGGTTGGCGCTTGAAGCACCAAAAGGAATGTATAAAAATTAAATGAAAAAGATATGATTAGTAAACAAAATGTAATAGATATTATTGATGAGCAAATTGAGTCTCAAGATTATGATGAGTTCGGCAGAGGATATATATCGGCTTGTGAATTTATAAGAGAGAAAATAAGTTCAATACCCGAAGAAGATTGCACGGAAGGTATGGACGATGATGAGAAAGAATTGATGAAACAGCCTAAATGGTGGTTAGCGAAAACTATTGCTGAACGTGATAGGAATGCTAAAGAAATTCTAAAAGACACACCGTGGGAAGGAGTATTTGCGATAGTGGAATCAATGCAAGAAAACAAAGAATAATACTAACGGACGAGAAAGATATGAAGACATTTAGAATTGTAAAAGAATTGGTTGAGAGAAGAGGGAAGGAACTTGTACAATTTAAAGTTGAGCAAAGGCATCACTTTATGTGGCTTTTCCATTGGTGGAAAGCACCGAAATTCGCAGCAAATGAACTGTTTGCTTATCCTAATACTGCTGAAGACTTTATTTTGTCTTATTATCCCGATGCGGTTATTCACGATTGCTATTCAGACCAACCCAAAGTAGGGGGTAAAATAACACTTAAACAATAATAACACTTAAACAATGAAGTACATTTCTTTTATTATTACAATTGGCGGTGATACGGGTTGGCGTTTTAAGAACAGCCCGCAATGGAACTCAGCCGCAGGTCAGTTGCTTTTTGATGCTGAGAAGTTCACAAATGAGTCAATTCATGACACATTAAGTAAGTTGATGAAGTCCATCAAGAAAAGGTCAGCGTATTGCAGTACATTTTCTGAAAAGTGCGACAATGGAATGGAGTACATCTTGCCGTTTATCGAAGAAACAGATGGTGTTTATGTAAACATGGAGTTTGTCTATGAAAGTGTACCTAACCGTTGGAAAACTGGCGGTTGGGAATTTACCAACAAACAGTCAAAACTCGTAAGCCCAACCAAAGATGACGAGATTGTCTCTTGGACTGATTCCGAGGGAAAAGGAGACTGCTATGACATTTAATTGTTATGAGACTTCGAAAAAAGAGGTGAACCCAAAGACGGTTTAAAGATATTGATTGAACACATTATAAGATTAAAATATGAAACATTTTCATATAGTTAAAGATGACGTTAGCGGAAAACTTGTGACCACATATGATGAGGTTGGGTGGTACGAAGAAACATACTACATCAACGAGGAATTAAAAGAACTGTATGACGTTCTTGGTAAACTTTGGATAAATCAATAGTAAATTATGAATCGTGAAAATATATTGGCTTATGAAGCTGATTTTTAGTGAAATAATTCAGAACCCAAAATAGGGGGTTGAATAAACTTAAAAGTAATTTGATAATGGGTAGACAAGAAGATTTCATTGAAGCAGGTATTCAAAGCAAAGCAATGACTATGCATATAATTGACGCTGATAAACTGATAGAATTTATTGACTTGGGTATTAAGCATTCATCAATAAATTCAATGATAGAACCAATTAACTCAAATGGTGAATATGATGTTTTATCTGATCTCACAAGACGTTTGGATAGATTTACTCAAAATCACTTAGAGCTTATCAAAAAATACGTAATTGAAAATATGATTTGAACTATGACACAGGAAGAATTATATCAACAATATCTTGATGAAGTGAGTTCATTAAAAAGATATGGCAGCAAGAATGTTATCACGTTTGACGAGTGGAGATGGCTTAAATCCATAATAGAATGTACTCGCCCCGTATGTGAATCTGAACTAAATTTATACAAGGAATTATTAGGTCATTCAACTCAAGATATTGATACGTTAGAATAAGAAAGAATAAATAACGAGTCAGTTGGTGGGAATAGTCTAATTTTTATCTAACCTTTAGCGAGTATTCCTGTTGCCTAACCTTTTAATAATCGGCTAAATATAGCTAACAAGTATATTATTACAAAAAATAATGGCAATTAAAAATAAGATGAAAATAACAAATATTGAAAAAAAGAAAACTGAATGGGGTATAGTTTATACATACAGAGGTGATAATTATAGGTTTGCATTGTATGTTTACAATGATGATATGAAAACGATGTATCTATCTAACGTCAGGGTAAATCCTACAGCAAGAAAGAAAGGTATTGGCAATGATATTCTCGTTACAGCAGAAAATGAAGCTAAGAAGTATGGAGCAGATAATATTTTTCTTCTTGTTTCAAAATCTTCTTGGGTACACGATTGGTATAAACGACACGGCTTTGTTGATTTTATAATTGACAAATATAAAGATTATATTTGGATGCAAAAACAAATAAACTAAAACGAGAAAGATATGACACAAGAGGAAAAAGAATTAGTGATTAAAGACTTGTCAGCACGTTTGCTGTACAAGGTAAAATTCTCATTCAATTTATGGGATGAAGAAAAACAAGAAGAAGTCAATGCGGTTTGCACAATATATTCCGTAAACACAGATAGTTACTGTGAAGCTTTGGAAGTAAGTGGACACATTCCTTTGGATTTTGTCAAACCATACCTTCGACCTTTGTCAAGTATGACCGATGAAGAGCTGGAAGAATATAGAAAGTATGTCAAAGAAGTTAATGGTTTCACTTATAATATCAATTGTAGTGACCTTATTGATTGGTTTAATAGGAAGATGTTTGATTATCGATGCTTAATTCCAAAAGGCTTGGCTCTTGAAGCAAAAGAGGGAATGTATTGAAAGGAGGAACAACTATGAAAGCAAAAATAAAAGAAACAGGAGAAATTGTTGATGTTTATCACGAACCTCAACACGGACAAATCACAAACATATACAAAGAAAGTGTTTTTGTCAATGGGAGAATTTGGACTGAAGATGAACTTGAATTTATTGAGTCAAAAGAGGTGAACTTAGATAAAGAAGTTGCAAATTGGTGGAAAGAGCACTATAAAAACCTAAAAAATGATTATAAGTTTGAAAATTATAATGGTCATTATATGGATAATTCCACAATAATAAGCCTTGCCCAATATTTTTTTGAACTTGGACTTAAAACAAAGAAAGATGAATAAGGTTATGACACAAGAGGAAAAAGAATTAATGATTAAAGATTTGTGTGGAAGATTACCGTATGGTGTGATAGTGCAAGTCAATGATGGATTAAGAGGCGCTTATGACAGCCGGTTGGTGCAAGTATTTTGTGATAGGGCGAGTTGTAGTGTTAATGTATGCAATCCGCTTAAAGAATGTATTTGTATTGATAGTGTCAAACCCTATCTCCGTTCAATGTATTCAATGACAGAGGAAGAATACAATGATATGTATAATCAACTTTATTTGTCACAAAAGGAATTTTACACAAATTGCAGTAATACTGATTATATAGGGAAATATATCAAACTTATCGCTAATGATACTGTGAATGATTGGTTGAACAAGAATATGTTTGACTATCGTGGACTTATCAAAAGGGGCTTGGCTCTTGAGGCACCCGAAGGAATATATGAGCTTGAACTTTTGGACGATTGGTTGCCTTCTCAAAATGAATCCGATTCAATGATTGATAAAGCTACACAAATTACAGTCGGTTGCAAAATTCGTTCAAAGACAAACCCCGATGAAATCTTGAGCATTGTTTCTGACGACTGTCACGGGGATGAGTTTGAATGCTCAAACGGAAGCGTATTGTCTTTAAGGCAAATCAAGAAATATTATGACATCTATATAGAGGAGAATAAAGGAACGATTGTAATCAATTAAAATAAAAACTATGGATTATAAAATTTATACAAGAAAAGAGTATCTTGAATGGTGTAAAGAACATAATATAAAGAACCCGCTTCCAGAAAGAAGACGAAATAAATTTACTATTAGCGGTTATCCTACTGTCAGTAATATTGACATTATTAAAAGTGATACAGACGCTGATTGCTGGTATAAGAATATGTGGTAATAAAAGAAATGTAGCGTATAACAATTATGACACAAGAAGAAAAAGAATTGTTGATTAATGATTTATGTGGAAGACTGCCGTATGGATTAATTATCAAATGCAATGACGAATTTCGTCAATCAAAGGAAAAATTAGTCAGTATTGATGTCGGCAATGATTTAATAAATTATGATTGGAGGTTGACAGACATTAAGCCATACCTTCGTCTGTGGACAAGTATGTCAGAAAAAGAAATAAACGAGATTCAGACCATACTTGGCGGTGCTTTTGCTGATACTGAAATGTACACAATTTCGATACTTGGAACACAACCTCTATTCAAGTACCTCAACAAGAAGATGATTGATTATCGTGGTTTAATTGAAAATGGTTTGGCGCTTGAAGCGCCTGAAGGAATGTATAATTAAAAATATGTCTTTTAATCAAAAATAAATAAAAAATCATGAAAGCTGGTTTACAGGTTGCAAAGAAATATGATGTTAGATGGAGTGATTATAAATCATTTGTAGATAACCACATCGAAAGCTTTATTGAATTACTACGTTTCTTTAACGTTACTTATACAGGGGACGTTTATTATGATGTCTTTAATATTAAAGTAGAATCGTATAAACGTATGATTAATAAGCTTAAACATGCTGATGAACAATTAAGCAATATTGAAAAATATAATCTGAACAATATTTTAGAGTGTGAAATGACTACCATTGATGAACTTATTGAATGTCTTGAGAAATATCTTAATGACGCAGATCTAACCGATGGATATTTACATTTCCGTTTTTCAAATAACAAAAGTTAATTATGAAGAAGTTTAAAATTGTAGAAACATGGAATCCTGGAGAAGCTTATTGCGAAGTGTATCAACGTTTTCTAGGTTTTTTATGGTGGAGAAAATGGAAAAATTTCAGGACAGATTATGACAGAGCAGAAAAAGCTATTTTATGTCGTCATATCACTTATGAAAGAAAAAGTACAATTAAGCAATCATGACAAACGAAAATAAAATAAATTATGCTGAATTATACGGTGTTTATCCAAACGAGCCTGATTTTTACGGAGCAATCATCAGAGCAAAAAATAAAGAAGTACAGCATTTAAGTAAAGAATTCATAGACACTGTTTTAAACGTTAGAAACAAGTATAAACGTTAAATTATGCTTGTTTCTGTTTATTTTTAATCATAGCTAAAACTATTTTTAATCTTCCTATATAATAGGAAAACAGCTAGTTGACATGGATATTAAAGAAATAGTAAATCTATTATATACTGCAATAGATTTAGCCGCTGACGGAGGACCAGAAGCGTTTACTGATGAAGAATATTCAGAAATGCATGAATTATTAAAGAAAATTAAATATGGTCAATTCGGTTGGCACCCAGGAAGCGAGTTGCCAACCAAAGATGGTGAATATATTGTTATTTGTGAAGGCTTTGAAATGTGCCCATTCAGAGCTACTTTTGATACATATATTAGTGACTGGAGTCATAATGATGTTAAATACTGGTGTTATCCACCCAAAAATGAATAATTATGGAATTTACAGAAAACGAAAGCTTTATCCCGTATAAAGAACCACCTCAAAAAAATAATAGCAATTGCCCTGATAAAAAAACAAATAAAGATCAGTCTAAAAACAAAAACAGTGACAGTGATTTTGATGTTATGAATAAAGGCTATTTAATTTCAATCACTATATTGTCACTTTTTTTCGGATGTATAGTTGGTTTCGGTAAAGCCAGTTTTTGGTGGGGTATTGGTGTTACAACAGGATGTTTCATTGTCTTTTTCATCGACTATTGGTTTGGTGTAATGCTTGACGGAATAGATAATGAACTTGAAGAACGTAGAAATAAAAAGAAATAAAATATGGAACAAAAAGAGAACTCTGTACAGCACGTAATATAGGAAGCAGAAAATGTGTTAAAACATGCGTCTCATTGGTATCCATCAACTCAATTACCACCAATTGAAACTGATATAGTTGTTTGGTGTATTTTAGATGATAAACAAATTCATGTAGGATTAAGTTCGTTATCTGAAAATAAATGGCCTGCCGCACTTGAGAAATATGTTAAATACTGGTGTTATACCCCTAAAAATTAATAAAATAAATGTTTAAAGCAAGAATCAAAGAAACTGGCGAGATTGCCGAGTTTAGTACAGGCAAGAATTTACAAGGCGAAACTATTCTGTTGAAAGTCGGTACTGCCTCATTTTTCAAACCAGAAGAAGTTGAGAATATTGATCAGCTTGGTTGGCATCCGGCAAGTGAAGCTCCCCAAATTAATAAGAAAGTTGTTGTTATAACAACTAATGGTAAAGCACAAGAAGACGTCTATTATGACGGTAATAGATATTGCTGGAATAACTTAACTATTAAAATTAAGTGGTGGTGTTACCCGCCAGACTAATAAGTATTATGAATATTATTAAGGCAATAAAGCAGCTGTTTTGTAAGCATTGTTATCTGGTTGAATTTAAAGACTGGACTGATAAAGACGGTAAAAGTCATGTAACTCGTATTGAACAATGTTCTAAATGTGGGCATGTTCTTTATGAAAAACAATTAGAATGATTATGGAGAACATTGAAAAAATAACTAAAGAAGAATTTGAAGAATTTGCTGAAAAAGAAGTTGGCAAACTATTAAAAAATAATGTTTGCCATGTGGATGACATTTATGAAATTTACAAAGCCGGTTTTTTGAAAGCAATAGAGTTATGTAAAAAGAAAAGTTTAACACTCGAAGATTTTATAAAACGTTTCTAATATGACACAAGAAGAACAAAATCTCTTAATACGAGATTTATGTGGCAGACTGCCATATGGTGTAAAAATAAAAGAGCAAGATGGAGATTATACTGACGTTAATATCCATAATGCACATATTGAACACCTAATAGACAGAGTTGGATCCGGATTGGATAAGATGGTACTTCGACCATTATCTTCAATGACAAAGGAAGAAGAAAAGGAATGTGTTTTGCTTGATTTGGGATATTGGGATAGTGGCAAATACGAAGACGAAGAGAGTGGTTCAACAATATATATTGGAGAATCATTTCAACTTATCCCGTGCACAGATACTTTTGATTATTTTGATAGAAAAGGTTTTGATTACAGAGGACTAATTAAAAAGGGTCTAGCTGTAGAAGAAACAGAAGATTCAGTAAACAGATTTCCTGAAATGTATGAATCTACTATTCTGAGTCGTCTTGGAAACAATGAGGTTCAGGATATTCTTGAAGAAATGGGAATGATCGATGATGACGGAAACTGCCCATATACAGCAGAAGAAATCTTTAAAGCAGGAATAGAATATACATATAAACAAAGTATTAATATGTTATGATAGACAAATCAATGATTGACACAAAGGAAAATTTTCAATATACACTTGAAAATATTTCTGATATTTGTAATCATGCAAATGACTGCAATACTAATAACTGTGAAGAGTGTTTAAGAATGCAGGTAAGATTAATGAATATAAAATTATGAAAGCGTTTTTTATTTTTAAGGATGGTGAATTAGTTGGTTCTCCAATAGGATATACAACAGAAAAGGGTGCAAGAAAATCTCTTGTTGGTAGTGAAGATTGGTGTGACGAATTGTATAAGTATGATTATGCAAATGCTTGTCCAAACGCTCCTCAAGAGTTAATAGATATGGGATTGTATGAATGGAGTGAATATACGAATTCATATTTGTTCAACCGAGAAGCGTGGTCTCGTAAAATATGGAACAAATATTTTAATGAACACTACAAAATAATAGAAAAAGAATTTGATATAGTTTTTAAAGACTAATGAAAAGATTTTATATAGTAAAAGACGGTACCGGCGGTAAACTATGCATGAACACATCAGACGATAAAGAGCATGAAGAAAAGTATTTAACGAACACAGAGTTAAAGCAGCTATACGAAGTATTAAACGAATATTTCAAAAAATAAACAGATAAAGATATGAACGATTTAATTGAAGCTTTAACTATACTTTCAAAGTATTTAAATAAAAAATTTCCTACTGCATGTGAACATGATGTTTTATATGTCTGCGGAATTAAGATGGATGAAGTAACTGTTGAAGATGTTCATCGTTTATATAAGCTTGGTTTTATTCCTGGAAATGACGATGACGATTATAGAGAGATTTATGACAAAGAAGGAAACTATGTAGGTGAGATAGATTTAGAAACCGTCGATCAACTGACATGGGATATGGTTAAAAATAAAATATCTAACTGTTTTTATTCATACAAATTTGGCAGTTGTTAATATTATGTGTAAAACAGATTATGAAGAAGATGTTAAACTGCTTCAAGAAAGTTTAGCTAAGGCAACAAAATAATAGAAAAAGAATTTGATATTGTTTTTAAGGATTAATAAATCAAATATAAGAGCGTTTTATCTTTCAGGAGTATAATTACTCACTAAATAGATAAAACGCTCTTATATTTAGCCTGTGTGCTTATAACAGTACTTTTATTTGCTTTTAATGATATGCTGATTAATATCAATTATGCCTTCTGACAAAAGGTTTTCATATTCTCCTTTGACTTTTTCAATTTTTTGCTTCTGTTTTGCTTGGAACCTTTCAACTTGTTTATTCCAATTTTTGACAGCTGTCTTGAACCGTTTTTCTGCGTCTTTCTTTTCAAAAAATTTATCTATACAAAAATTTGATTTGCAGTATATTTTTTCGCCATTCTCATAATTGACAAATGCATAAAGCACAGTATCTTTATAACATACATCATCTAAATCTAATCCCCAATTAGCAATAAGGTCAAGAGTCAAGCTTTCATATGCATAAACACCTTCACGTTTCTTCCTTTCAACATTTTCAACTGTCACTTCAATGATACCTACAGGTTCTTCTGTCATGAACATACCTGACCTCGTAGTGATCTCTCGGTTATGCTTATGGTAGACTGCCCACAATTTTTCCCCTTTTTTCCAATTATGTTCTAGTGCTTCTTGTACTTTCATATTTTAACTTTAAAATTTTAAATATAACCATCAATGCCAATTACTAATAATGTTATATAGCCTTCTGAAATAACTCTTCTAACTACCTTATATGTTGTTACAGATCCATCAGTATTATTTGCAATATCAACATAATCACCTACAAGAGGAACTGTACCTTTATAAAATTTCCATGTTCCTAAAAGATCATCTTCCTTATTGATATATTTAAAGTAAATTGTTTCTTCCATATTGTTTTTATTAAAATTAGTATTAATTATACTTATGAATTTATAAAAGGCTTTAACTAAATGTTAAATATTGTTAAAAAAACTATTTGATTATTCTTATTTTAAAAAACTTTATTATCTTTGCAATATTAAAATTATAAAATGACTATATGACTATGACACAAGATCAAGAATTATTATATAATGTTTTAGCTGGAATGCTGCTGTATAATGTAAAGGGGCTTTACCAGTGGAAAGGTCATGAACCTTATGAGAGGGAATTAACTGGAAGTCTATTAGATGAGTTAGCTTCTTCTTGGGAAGGAACCAATGACACCAGTTTCCTTCCATATCTGCGAACTAAGGACTCTATGACGGAACAAGAACTGGAAGAGTACCATGAGTTGTGTGAATTCAATGATTGGGACGATTCATATCTCGATAGCTTCGGAAGTATTTTATGGCTTTTCAAGCATAATATTGACGATTGGGGGTTAATCGATAAAGGCTTAGCTTTAGTAAAAGAGTGAAGTTTTCGGCTCAAAAACATTTATTAATTTCGAAACTTATTATAAATAATTAAAAACGGCAAATTAAAATGATTTAGATAACAAGAAAAGATGGTTGGATGCTAAATCCAAATGACAAGATTGTAAATGGCATCATTAGGATGATAGAAAAGAATAACGGTGAATGCCCATGTCACAACGAAAGCTATGATAAAAAATGTCCATGCAGCGACTACAGAGAAAACGATATATGTCACTGCGGGTTATATATTAAAGAATTAGGGGTATGAAATAACTTCATATCCCTAAATTTATGTATAGACTTTAATATAAATTTATCATATAAATCTCAATAAGAGACAATTAGGCAGTATGACAGATACAAATGAAAATAAGACGTCAATCAATCCTCAATCTCAACAAGAGGTTGAGGCTTACCGTTTTGGATATAATAAAGGGTTTGAAGATGGATCCGCATGGGCTGAAGATAAATTCGGCTGGCATCTAGCGAGTGAGCTGCCGCCGCTTAAAACAATAGGTAAACCTCATACTGAACCGAGACAGTATAAGGAAAGCGACTATATTATATTTGTCACTAAAAATGGATTAACCTTAATAGGTAAATATGGAGAATATCCATATAAAGAAAATGTAACAAGTACTTGGGGAACTGATTATAACAAAAAGTTCAACGGTGATAATAAAGGACTTTGTTTTGAACAAGATGAAATCTTATGCTGGTGTGATTTACCTAAAGAAATAAAAGAATAAATGAATAATATGGAAAATTTAATTGTTTTTATAGCTTTAATGACTGCACTTAATTTTATAGCTACTGCAGTCCAAGGATGGATATTTTATAGGTTTACAAAAGACAAAGAACAAAATGACAAGAACTAAACAAATATGGAATGCGGATAATCATTACCGTGAATTAGGTTCCAAGTTTAATACGTTTGAAAATGGAGCAAAATGGGCAGATACTCATCCTGCATGGATTGATGCTAATGAAGAATTACCTCCAAAAGTTAGGCCAATAAAATATAAGACTTATAAATATAAGGACAGATTCAAAAACAGGGCATGCCCTATATGTGGAAGCAATCACTTTGAGTATGGGTTTGGTCATGCTGAATACCCTGAAGTTTGGAATTGGCAGTCATGTTATAATTGTGGATGTGTAGTTGGTTATGAAGACAATTCTCCATGGTTTGACATTTGGGATGAGTTAAAAAAAGCGAGGATCAGAAGCAAAAAGAAAGTCCTTGAGTTTGTTAGGAAGTTTTATTTGCCTAATGAAAAAATAGAAAAGATTTATAAGTAAAGATGTTTGATTTAATAGATTTAAAAGGATTCTCTAAAGATATTGAGAAGATATACCAGTATATACAGGATAACTACAATAATGTGATGATCAGTAAGCTCTGGTCATTTAACCAGCTTTGGTCTTCAACTGCATTAGGTTTCGGAGGCTGGGGTGGATCCGCAATGACAGAAGCGATAACAACTGTCATTGAAATCACAAGACGGAACGAAAATAAAAAGTTTCTTATTAAAAACTATCTAGTCTTTTTCAAAGGAAGTTTCGCATATTATGTCGAAACCCCGAATGAAGCATTTTTAAAAGATTTAGATAACAAAGAAATGGCGTCTGTAGACATAGCGCTTAAAAAATATCAAACAACATGAAACCAAGAATATATACTGCAAAAGAAATAGACAAGATGAATCTAAAGCCTATTAGATTATCTCCAACAATATCCGGTGTTTACCGGGCAAATAAAATATTGATTACAGCTAGTGATTATTCATCAGGTATTAAAGTGTATCAAGGTTATTTTTAAATTATAAGTTTATAAGATTATGGCAAGTGTAGAACAAACAGTTAGAAACGATTTATTATTATGGCCTTCCATTCACGTAAACAGGTTTAATGTATTACATCACTTGTTTTGCGTTATAGGGAACGGGTTTGAGTGGAAAAACGGTGAACTTGTTGAAAAAGGTTCAAAGGGTTGTAAAGATGTGTCTATTGAAGAAGCAGTTAAAAGAATAATTGATGATGAGCTATCTATTAAAGATATTTTAAGCTATATGTTTTTAGGAATGCTTTCAAGCGATAAAGACAAAGCATCTCCTTTTATCGAAGAAGAGAAACTGAATATAGTAAACGATGAACGTAAACGTATAATTAATGATATTAATGAAAAGGTTTCTCTGACCTTCCGTATCGATGAAAGACAAAATGATATGAGTTATCCTTCATATGAGAAATATCCGTATCACACAGTCGAATTATACAAAAATTATGATGCGAAATTCTATCCAATTTGTGAATACTCAAGACTATGCAATTTGCCGGATGACATAAAAACAGACTGGTTGATTGCAGCAAGAGACATGTATAATTTCATAATTCATAACCCGCAATATATAGATGAAAACTATAAAGATGATTTTGATGAATTTCTTCCTAAAATAAAAGCTAGGTTAGAAGAATTAGAAAATAAACTTTAATTTTTAAGGACTGACTAATAAAATAATAGTCAGTCCTTAAATTTAATCGTCCCATGATCCTTCTTCCCAATCATCGTCATGCCATTGTCCTTCTTTGTGCCTTAACAAATCTCCAAACGGATTATTTGTAATAGGGAATCCGAATTCATCCCATCCAAGAATGAATACACCAGGAAATATCTCTTGTCTATGCTTAACTTTAGGTCCCTCTGAAACGTTACCGTTAACATAACCTTTCGTAAAGCCTCTGTTAAGACGTTCAGGATGTTTTTTATTATACTCTTGATAATAACCAGGGCGATGACGATCCTTCTTAACCTTCTTTTCTTTTTTAGGTTTAGGATTATCTGCTTCAGCTGCAGCTTTAGCAGCTTTCTGCTTTGCCCATCGTTCTTTCCAATATCCAGGACGGTGCCTATCTTTATTTTTAGTTGTTTCGCTCATGCTAAATAAAATAATCCTTGTCTATTAAACACATCTATAGGATTCTCAATATCCATTTTTGCACCGAGAATCATTACCCATTGATCAAGCGGAATATTGGTTTTTAGAAGCTCATTTACGTTTTCATAAAACCTTTGACCGTTTGAGTTTATCTCTTGTTGAGAATTTACAGGAACACAATAAGTAACAGCCTCATCTACATTTGATATGAACATAGATGTTGAAAAAGAATGCAGGTTATGATTCGCACAAAATGCTGAAGCGTGACACCATGTGCAGATAACATTCTTTGCTTTAATAAGATGAACGTTACCCATGTGGACTATATATGATTCTCTGTAATAATCAGGAAATAAAAGACCTTGAGAAGTTCCGTGTCCAGCCATGATCAATGTATCTGTTTCAGCTGCAATAGCTTTATCGACACCATCTTCCCAGTCTACGGAATCCTTATTGATTTCAATAAACGTATCAATCACAAGGCCTTGCCACATTTCTTGCAAAACCTTGCAATCGTCGTCACCCATATTTGCGAATATTATTGTCATTGCTTAAAATGTCAAATACTTAACAGGAACGAATTTGGTCAACCAAACATTATTGTTAGAAAGATAAAACTTATATCCATCTTGCACCATTTGCTTACAGTCAACTTTAATAATATAAGGTTTACCGTGTCTTGAACCTACATTTACTGCTGTTTCTTCATCAATAGACAAATGCACATAAAGTCTGGTTCCTGGAATTAAACCTTTATCCTTAATAGAATCAACAAAACGAGTCGCAGTTCCATGATAAAGAATATCTGGAGGTGTTGTTTCTTTAAGCTCTACATCAACAGGGATTGAATGTCCTTGGCGTGCACGGAGTTTAGTCTTATCTGAATTATACTCAAAACGTTTCTTGTTGTTTGATGAAACGATTTCATCAAGAAGATCTTGAGTAAATCCAAATGTCATAATTTCAGCGACATCCCGCCAGCCGTTATTATCGATTTTACCTTTGGCAAACGCATCTTTGTCATGTCTGAGCATGAGTGCGAGTTGTTTACCTTTATTTACTAAAATGTTATCTTTCATATTCTTATTTATTTTATACTGCAAAGATAAAAAATAAATTGGACATATAAAAATTTTTAACATTATTTAACATTAAATAAATAAAGAAAAAGAAATATTATGGCACTAGATCAAAGTTTACATTATAAAGACCCTATAGAATTCTTAAATAATTCAAGATACGGAGAATTCGATAGTAATGGTGATGGAGTAGAGTTAATACCTGACGATAAAGGGCAATGGGTTTATTACTCCGATGCAGTTGAAGCAGTTGAATACGCAAAAAAGTTAGCGAATAAACCTCAGAAACTTTATAAAATTAAAATCGTTCATAGTCCAGGACTGACAAGTGATATTATATGCGATAATATGAAAGACACTTCAGATATGATCAACTCTTATTGGAGCAATGCTAAAATTAAACCAATGGGAATTGGACTTTACGAATGTGCATTCAAAGACGGTGTTCTTCAAGAAACAAAAAAACTTAAACAGTATAATTAATATGTATAACATAAATTCACATAAACTCACAGAAAGCGCTGCAGAATACCTTGATGATGAGTTTAAATAGGTTTTAATAGAGAAACTAACAAACGCTTATATGGAAGAGATATGTGCGTTTTATGCATATTTCACAGTTATTCCATATCTTGTAGGTAAAGAAAGACCATCTATTCAGAAATTCTATGAAGAGACTGCAAAAGACGAATTATATGATCATGCAGCATGGATTCTAAATAGAATATCCGAGTTAGGTGGAGTTCCTACAGAAGCACTTAATATAGCTGCTTTACAAAACGCAAAGCATAAATATATAGTTCCGGCAGTTGACGAAGATTCAGGTCAAATCGACGTATATCAGAGTCTTCTTGATAATGAACAAGCTGAATCAGGCGCAATAGAAACATACAGGGATATTGAAGAATACACTCGTAATACTGATGTTATTACAAATGATAAGATTAAACAGATTCTTGCAGATGAAGTTAAACATCTTCAAGAGATTTCTGATTTCTTGGCAGATTTCGACGTTATTTATTATTCTGATGAAGAAGATTCAGAAGAGAATTTTGACATTGAATATTGAGATTAATACAGACAAAACCAATATTCATTATATAATAAAGTATAAGTAACGAGCACTGATGGTGTTACGAGAGACATGAGTTTCCGCCCATTGGGTCACCGTTACGTTTTGCGGGTTTTCTCAAAACCAGCCGTCTGGTGTTTTCTTTGTTAATCCACTACTTGAGATAACAAAGCAGATGTAATTGCTGAAGGCCAAGGCAAGATGAAGCAGAGGATTTATGGTATAGATCTGACCATTAGATCCATTGGGTGGTAAACTGCACATCAAACCGCCCCACATTAGGAGATGGTGCAGTAGCAGCATACCGGTTTAACACGAAACCGGCGGTCGTCAGTGCAAGTCTGGCTCTCCTTACCAGCATAAAGGGTTGTGAAATGAATCACAACCCTTATTTTTTTATTAAATGTTAAATAATACTAAAAGTTATTCAAAAATTTTTCTATATTAAAAATAGGCATTATATTTGCAGTGTTAAAAATAAGAAACAAATGGATAACTTGAACTTTAACTTTTTAAATATCAAAGATAAACTTAGTGTTTACGGTCGAATTGAAGAAGTAAACGTTAAGGATCAAGATGTGCCTAGAATTTACCGTAAATACGTATTTGGTAAAGCTCAGAGCATTAAAACTACTGTCAAGGATGTAACTGTAGTAATCACCGGCCTTTCGTATTGGCAAGCCAATGATGAAATTTATGCTGATGTGATAATTGATCTCAGAACAGTTCCAAGTAACGGTAACTTTGTATGGGACAAGAATATGATTCCGCTAACTGAACTTCCTGATTCTGCCATAACTAAGATTGCAGAAAAACTTTTTGACCCTTCTGATAGTTGGGAAAGTTTTGTTTCATTCCTTTTTTCTGAATTTATGGCAAAAAAGTTTAAGCGTTATCGTGACAAGATTGCCATGATCCGTTATAACTTTATTTTTCTTAATGACGGAACCTTCATCTACGATTACGATAAATACGACTCTCTTGAGAAAGCATTAGAAGATGCTATACGCTTTGGCGAAGATCGTAACGACATGATTTCGCTTATTTATCCTCAACTTCTTGATCAACGAATCAATTCACAACGTTTTTAAATAGATTATGAAACCAGTAAGAATTAATATTCAGAATAAAGAACTTTGGGAAAAAGAGCAAAGACTCCACAAAAAATGGGAAAACATTGCTAAGTTATCAATGGTTATTACCATCATTTGGCTGGCTGGCCTTGTTTTAATCCCTTTATTTGATGGACCGAAATGGCTTGGATATACATGGGTTGTCTTTGCCATTATAGTTGCTTTTTCTGGACTTTTAACTATAATTAAAATAAAAATTCATAGTTATAACGCCTACATTTACAAGTTTGGCACTAAGAAACAGATCCGTTCAATAACTAAACAAGATAATTATGATTGATTTCATTTATTCTACATTTATGACATCACCCTGGTTGGCAGCTTATTTCGCTTGTGTCGCAATAGTTGCTGTATGGTGGGTTTGGGATTTAGTTGTGTACGGTGCAATACTCGGCAAGAGTATCTACTTCAAATATGATATCGGTTTTGTTGTTCTTGACAAAAGACACAGAAATCGTTTCTATTTAAGGCAGACTTTCTGGATTTTATTGTCTATTATTTTTGCACCTATTACAATATTTCTTTTTATATTAAGTTCATTTTAGAGTTATGTGTTTTTTCAAAGATCCAGAACAACCTACCCATAATGTAGCTAAAGAAGATCTTATATGCTATAAGATCTATCTTAAAGATATGAGAGATTCTTCAATCTTTCATCCTATGCTATATCACAACCGAATGAAATATAAAGTTGGTGATACAATTAAACCTAATGATAAAATTCGTGTCAGTTACCTGGATAAGGAGCTTATATTAACTAATGGCGTTATTCATTCTTACACCAGAGAACAAATTAATAAATTAGTTGCTGGTAAACGTATTAATAATGATGTTGCTGTAATTCAATGCGTTATTCCTGCAGGTACTGCATATTGGAAAAATAGATTCGGCGAATACGCCAGCAAAAAGGTTATTATTCAAGAAGTTATTCACTAAAATCAAAATATAATATGAAGAAGTTTTTACTTATTTTATTGTTGTGCGTATGTGTCATTAATTTGTCATCATGTCGTCATGCAAGCAAAGGTACCAGAGTTGTGAATGGTAATACATCACAGCAATCTCAACCCCGTTCATCAAGTAATAAGTATAAGCCGGTAAGATCGTTAAATTTATCGGGTCGTACTATCGAAGAGTATACTGTCATTGACGGTAACGGTTGTACCCGTAAATTTTGGAGGATGTACGGCGACGCTTTTGTACAAGAGCATATGCCTAACTGCTCCAATCCTAACTGCCCGTACAAACAACATAAAACTGAATAACTATGGTACCAGTAGAATCAACTACACATTCCGGCGAATCATCTGGTAACATGGTTAACTTTGATGATGTCGCTGCTTGGCTTAAAGCATATCTCAATATTTGGGCAGATGTAGAGCCTTGGATGATCAAAAACATGATTAAATCCATGCATACTGATTTAGTAAAACAAAAACTAACAAAAGAACAATTTGAACAACAATGAACGAAGACGAACCTAAAAATGTTATTGAACAGTTAATCGGTGTTTTGAATTCACCTGTCGCTCAAAGAGAAGGATGGACTTTTTCAGCTGAAGAATGTAAGATTTGGACAATTGAGTTGCAAGCATACTTACATAAAGCGAATAATCCTATTAACAATTTTTAACATTATTTTTTATAATTATATTAAATATAATTATTATCTTTGTAGTGTTAACAAATCAATAAGATTATGTTACTAAATTCATAAATAAGTAACAAATTATTTAAATTTAGAATAAACATGAGTATTATTTTACATGGTGATCCTAAAGTGATTAAGAACGGTGGTCGCAATATCGCTCCAATGAGCGAAGAGGAATTTTTTGAGAAGATCAAATTATTCCTGGGTGACTATAATTCTTACCGAGCAAGCGACGAAATTGAACAGTTGTTCTGTGCCATTACGGACGGTACAAAACTCACGGACAAGATCTATTCTGACTTCAAGGGCTTTGTATATACTGGCTCATATGAAACCAAAAACTTTAATGGCGAAACAATTACAAAAACCGTCAAGAATGAGCTGCATTTCGATCTGGAGAATGCTGATATTACCTTAGAGGACTACGACGGTTGCCCTTATGTACTTGTATCTATGTGCGGTGGTGATTGGCAATGGCCCTTCTGCTTCATGATTTATCATGATGGTAAGACTTTCCGAGTATTCGTACCCACTTACGGCAACAACTGGATCCCGTTTATCAAGAACGGTCAAAAGTGTAAAGGTCTTGTCGGTTCTTATGATGGTGATGATGGATACGAGTATGAAGGTGAGCCTGATTGGAAAATGATTCTGAAGGCCATGGGCAACATGTACACTGAGGATATCATCGCAGGCGGGGTACACAGAGCTCTTAATGAACCTTCCAGAAAGTGCAGTGAGGTTTTCATCAGCCGTTATGGTTTTGATAAGAATGAATTGTCAAACATCGACAATTTCAAGTCTTATTGCGAAGATAAGGCCGACGACTTCCTCAAAATCCTCAAAAAGAAAGGTGATGTTGAAAACCTTAATCTTATCGACAGTTACATTTTGAAGATGCTTAAAGAAGCGATTTTCTCCATTCTTAATGATAACCTGGAAGATACAGATACTGACAACTGTATTGAAGAGTTTGAATCCCGTGTAGAGCCTATTGAGGAATAAAAAACCTTTTAAAATAATTGGTAAGGTGGGTGATTTAGTTACCCACCTTATTAATTTAGAATAAATATTAAAACCTATCTAAAAGTTATGGATAACAGTAAATTATATAATAAAATAATCGCATCTATTTCAAAAACAATTAAATAGTCACTTAATGAAAATAAGTGCGAACATAGAGTAAGTGCTACTCAAATCGGTGAACTGATAACTCAATTCTATAAAGGTTATGAAATAGAAGTTTCAAAATGGAAATGTGATCAATGCGGTGAAGAATCATGGGGATATATGATAAGTCCTTGGCCTGAAGAAGAATATATAGCTGAAGATGGTTATACTTCAGATACAGTTGCATTCATTGCAGCTAAGGAAACAATAGACATGAATATTAAAAAACGGGTTATTAAAGATTACAGTAAACGTACTACTCTTTATTAAAGACATTCATGTATATTTAAGATATAATATACATGATAACTTTATATAATAATGACTGCATAGATATACTAGGACAAATTGACCATATCGATCATATTGTGGTTGATTTGCCCTATTTTAATATAGTTAAAAATGAGTTTGATAACCAATGGAAAACATTAGATGAATACCTTAACTGGGTTAAATCATGTTTTGAAATTATAATACCTAAATTAAACGATAAATCAAATATCATTGTTTTTACTTCCAGACAATATAATAGATATATCTGCAATATACTTGATGATTTAGGTTTAATAGAAAAACGTATAATTATTTGGGCTCGAAAACGAGGGTTCAATAATACACGTGGAAAAGCGTTAGCAAGTGGTTATGAACCAATCTGTTACTATAGCAAAACAGATAATGGCACATTTAATAATATTAAAGTTAAAGTTAATTCTAACCGTCCTGAATATACAACAGGCAGATTAAAAGACGGAATCACATTAGCAGATGTATGGACAGATATTTCCGCTTTGCCTCATAACTCAAAAGAAAAAACAAATCATCCGACTCAAAAACCATTAGCTTTAATGGAAAGAATCATTAAATGTTTTACTAATGAAGGAGATACAGTTTTAGATTTTTGTATGGGATCAGGAACCACGGGGGTCGCATGCATGAACTTAAACAGGGATTTTATAGGAATAGAGAAGTATAAAGAATATTACGATATAGCAAACCAACGATTATGCAATAAATAATATAGACATTAAAAATTATCTTTATTGTTTATGGTACATTATCTTCGTATGTATCTGCCTCTTAAGCATGGCGGGCGAAAAATAGCTATGCTCAACAAAGAATAGTTTGATTTCTTTGTTAAGAAGTATCTGCACGGCTGGACTTCTGATTTAGTTAGGAACCAGACATTATACGATACTCTGTTATTTTATATCTTGGCGAAAACGGATAACCGGAATTCGCAAGTATATAAAGACTTCAAAGGACTGGTTGGTGAAGTAGTCAATTTTGGGTTTGAACACTACAACATTGAACTAAAATTTACAGACCGATATTATCCTTATCTATTCGTTACAGATTGCCATAATGAATCTGAAATACCTTTCTGTTTTATGATTTATTATAACGGCAAGACATTCAGGGTTTATCTTCCTAAAAGAGGAAACACGTGGCGAACGTTTAAAGATGAAAACGGGAATATAAAGAAATGCCTTCTTAATAATGGTTTTCATGACGATGAAACCGATGATCCTGATTGGAAATATGTATGGGACCATTGTGATATTTCAGAAACAATGACTGAAGAAGAAATGCTAAATGGGGGTTGGTTTAATCATGTTGGATTAGATGAAGAAACATGTATTGAAGAATTTGAATTAAAAGTAGAACATAATCTATAAAGAAGAAGCGGATAACAGTTTAATGTTATCCGCTTCAACTGCATTAGATGCATTGTCTATGACATGTTACGTCAAGCGTAACGTAATGAATAGTTATTTTGTATTTTTTCGCTTAACTTTTTTAGAAGCTTCCGGTTCTTCTGTCGGTGTTTCATTTAACCCACTTGCTAAACTCGGTTTAGGTTTATTCCTAATATATTTCCTGTATTTATCACGAGTCGTATATGCATCAATTCTGGCAAACTCTCGTTTAGCCAATTCATAATCATCAGTATCAGGAAATACTGTTGTTCTTGAAATAATCTTACCGTTACTGTTACAGATATTCTTCATATCTTCCGTAATTTCAGTTACATATGTAGGTACGACAAACGGTTTATTTATAACTTTATTCCAAAAACCAGGAAAATAAAATTTTTCAATAACATATTTGTCATAATGATTTCCTAGTCTAAGACATCTATTTTTAATTTTTACCGGTTCATCATTAAACCCATCATAATAAATGGTTAAGATAAAACATAAAACAAAAAATAGTATTAGACTACAAAAAACTATTGGACCTAAATTATCATTAAATGTATTTTGTAATAAAATCACTAACATATTATCTTCATTAAATTATCATTTATACTTCAAAGATAATGTTATGTTTTTTTATTTAACAATCTTTAACAAAAAAGCAAGTGCATTTAATTACACTTGCCTTTATATCATTACTCTATTTCAGATCCACCTGATCCTAATCCTGTGTCTCCACCGGAGAATACTTCATCGCTTCCGCCGAAATCTCCGCCTCCGCCACCGAAGTCGTCTCCGCCTCCGCC